>Ga0207020_1065_pt2 | contig 15875 bp, 19 predicted proteins | sample Alteio_BWMinCont_48_FD_153500 | JGI IMG/M metagenome (GOLD analysis project Ga0207020, IMG submission 153500) | Enriched cells from forest soil in Barre Woods Harvard Forest LTER site, Petersham, Massachusetts, United States -... | ecosystem: Environmental > Terrestrial > Soil > Temperate forest >... | reverse complement strand
AGGGGCTTTGCGAATGTCTCGGGGCCAAAACCGAGATAGAGATTCTCATTATCTTTGTTTTTGCCAATGCAAATGACATTCCATCCTGAGCTTATACCCATAATATGTTTTTGCGGATATTTATCAACGCCTTTAATATAAAGAATATCGCCTGCCTGAATGTCTTTTTCTGTTGTGTTGCTTGACTCATCAAATACAAAATATAAAGGATTGCCTGCAAGCATTCTATAATCTTGATCTACAGGAAGTTCTGGTTTTTCCTCCTGGGAGTAAATAGGAGCATAGAGAATGTGCGTGATTAAAAACCGGGTTAAGGATGAGCCAAATAACCGGTTAAACTCATCTGTGCCAATCATTTCTTCAATGGCTCTATAAATACATGCTTGCAGCACACTGCCGCACTCCCCAAATGTTGGGCCCGTAAAAAAAGCCTCAATGGCTTCACTAGGCAGATGACCTTCTTTTGCCTTAAAATAGCTTTGCTTCGCGATATCCCAATATTTGGGGTTGGCAAGGCCGCTGATCGGTGTCGATTTTTCTCCTGGTTCATAATATTTGACATAACCTTCAGCATAAAAAAGCCCATGATCTTTTTTCATTAAATAGGGCGTATTGGCATACTGTAGCCATTTATGTATGGTTGATATATATTTATCAGTCGAAATTTCGGTTGGTTTAAAAGACTGGCTAGTGATCTCAGCTTTAGAATAAGAATCGATTAAACGCATTCTTAGGGTTTTATCAAGCAGACCAGACGATAGGCTTTTTAGAGCTAAAGCTCGGAACATTTAACACACTCCTCTTAGTTTTTATTTATGATTATAAATTTTTTACAATCATAACTCTAACTTGCATAAGAATGCTAGTCGTTAATTAAAATTTTTAACGAAATAGATACTGCCTGCTATCATCGACCATGACTTGTGTTTCAGGTCCATTTATAGTATTTTCTTTGTTGCAAGCCTTGGAAATTTTCTCGCAACTAAAAATTCCGCAATCGATTATGCCGGTAACAGGCGTACAAATGGCGGCACCTACCGGCGGCAAGGTACAGCATAGCAACCAAGTTACTAAGCTAACCCCTGGCGCAAAACATCCGGTGCCTAATCCTGCTATACAGCAGCAGCACATGATATCGTCGTCTTTTAACGTGTTGGAACACATCCGGTTTACGTCATTTGTCCTATCCATAGCATCTGACCACATTTTATTTGTTACAGGGCAGCAATTATCAGCAGATTGTCTTGTATACATAAAAATAAATCCTTTTCTTAGGGTGTGAGTGAAGAGAATTATTCTAGTACTCGATACCATCTGTCAACAGATAGTCTAAAAAAGTGTAGCAAAAAGGATCATTTTCGAGTACATTATCACCCCTACCGTGATTTCACGCGGTTTTGTATTTTTTAACACTATTTTGTGAGGGTTAAACAATGGCTGAATGGTCTGCGCAACATGCTCGAGATGCCTATCTGGTAACGCAATGGAGTGATGGGTTTTTTAATATCTGCGAACGCGGACGAATGCAAGCTTATCCTAAAGGGGTAAGCGGCAATGTCAAAATCGATTTATATGATTTGGCACAGCGCATTAAAGAGAGCGGGCTTACGTTCCCTGTGCTGGTGCGTTTTACGGATATGCTACAAAAGCGCATCCAAACATTGAATGACGCATTTATGCGGGCTATCAAAGAGAATGATTATCGAGGCGCGTTTACTTGTGTTTATCCTATTAAAGTAAACCAGCAACGCCGCGTCGTTGAGGCTATTCTGGATAATGCCAATATACGAGTGGGGCTTGAAACAGGCAGTAAACCCGAGTTACTTGCAACCCTTGCCTTGTCCGCGCAGCCGGAGTCTGTCATTGTTTGTAATGGCTATAAAGATCGTGAATATATACGCCTTGCGTTGATTGGTCAGCGTCTTCAACATCGCGTTTGTATTATCCTCGAAAAACTCTCTGAATTGACGCTAGTCCTCGAAGAGGCCGAAAAGTTAAAAATAGAACCCTGTATTGGCATTCGCGTGCGCTTAGCTTCTATCGGGAATGGAAAATGGGTTAATACGAGCGGTGAAAAAGCGAAGTTTGGATTTTCAGCCCCTCAAGTATTACGGGTCATTGAGATACTACGTGAAAAAAATCAATTACATCTATTACGCGCGATCCATTTTAATTTAGGATCACAAATTGCAAATATAGCGGATATTCAGCGTGGTATGCGGGAATGCGCGCGTTATTTTTCTGCGTTAAATTTATTAGGTGCTCCGATTAGCATAGTCGATGTAGGCGGCGGATTGGGCGTAGACTATGAAGGAACACGCTCACGTAGTGTCAGCTCTATGAATTACAGTGTACAAGAGTATGCAAATAATATTGTATATATTCTCGCAGAAACCTGTCAGCAGCATAATTTGCCGCATCCAGAAATTATTACGGAATCCGGCCGCGCCATTACGGCCCATCATGCTATGCTCATTACCAATGTCATTGCAACAGAGTCCGCTTGTGATTTATCTAATTTAATACAGCCTTCTATGGATGAAGCACCGATCATAAAAAACTTATGGGATGGTTACATGCAGTTATCCGAAGGTAATGCATTGGAAATTTATCATGATGCCTGCTTATGGAATTCAGAAGCCCAAACCATGTTTACACACGGGTTACTGGATTTAAAAAAACGGGCCTATGCCGAGCAAATTTATTACGCGACTTGTTTTAAAGTGCGTGATCTTCTTAAGCCTTCCATTCGGGCCCATCGTGAACTGGTTGATGAATTGAATGAAAAACTAGCCGATAAATTCTTTTGTAATTTTTCATTATTTCAATCATTACCCGATGCATGGGCGATCGATCAAGTATTTCCGATTATGCCGTTGCATGGATTAGATCAAATCCCGAACAAGCGGGGAATTTTGCATGATATTACCTGTGATTCGGATGGCCGCATTGATCTTTATGTGAATAATTATGGGCTAGACAGCACATTATCCTTATTGCCTCATGATCCTTTGCAACCGTATTTATTAGGGATTTTTATGGTCGGAGCCTATCAGGAAATTTTAGGCGATTTGCATAATTTATTTGGTGATACGCACTCGGTTCATGTTGAATTGACTGAAGACGGCGGTTATAAATTGACGCAAGCGATTGAGGGTGATACGGTTGAATCCGCGCTTGGTAACGTTAACTTTAATCGCAGCCATTTAATTCGCTCATATCGGGAACAATTAGAAAAGTCGGGGTTATCTTTTAGCGAACGTGAAGAATATCTGAATGATTTAACCCGAGGGTTGCAAGGATATACTTACTTTGAAGATTAGCTGCGCCCGATTGGTGGGCACGTCGCTGAAAAGCGCTTCTTTGTCCACCCTACTTTGAAGATTAGTAGATGTAGGGTGGGCAAAGGAGCGCTTTTCAGCGACGTGCCCACCAAGCAGCGCTGAAGAGGTTTTAATCCAATGTCACAATTTCTACCCCCAGAATGGGCACCCCAAAGTGCGGTGATGCTAACATGGCCGCATAAAGCCTCCTATTGGGTTGATACATTGCAAGCGATAGAGGCTGTGTTTACCAAAACAGCCGCCGAAATTGCATTGCGCCAAAAACTCATTATTACATGCCTTGATGAACAGCATATATTACATGTAAAAACACAGCTTACAAAAGCCCATGTCGATTTAACCAAGGTCAGCCTGTATATGGCACGATCCGATGACATATGGGTGCGCGACCATGGCCCAATCACGGTGTTATCGGATAATAAACCGTTATTGTTAGACTTTACATTCACAGGATGGGGATATAAATATCCAGCAGAAAACGATAATCGGTTAACAGAACATTTAAAGGCTCAGAATGCATTTGGATTCACTCCTATAAAAAAAATCGATATGGCACTAGAAGGTGGAGGGATAGAAGTGGATGGACAAGGGACCTTGCTCGCAACAAGAAGTTGTCTTTTGTCAAAAAAACGTAATCCTTCCATGACTCAGGGACAAATTGAATCTTGTTTACAATCATCTTTGGGAGTCAATCGCATACTTTGGTTAGATCATGGCGAACTTGAAGGGGACGATACCGATGGGCATATCGACACATTGGCTCGTTTTTGTGACCCGCATACGATTTGTTATGTATGTTGCACTGATAAAAATGATCCGCATTATGATACGTTTAAAGCCATGGAAGATGAGTTAAAGAGTTTCACGGATTATAAAGGCAAGCCATATCGGTTAGTGCCGCTTCCCTTTCCATCGGTGCATTTAGCGGATGTGGACGGCCGTCGTTTACCGGTTAGTTATGCGAATTTTTTAATTATTAATGATGCCATACTTATGCCTACCTATAATGATCCTTTCGATGATAAGGCGCTTGCCGCAGTGGCCGAGTGTTTTCCTGATCGAGAAATGATTGCTGTTCCATCATTAGCTGTCGTGCAATGGTATGGAAGTACGCATTGCATGACGATGCAATTACCACGAGGAGTATTTTAAAATGAATGAATTAACGATAGGTTTAATCCAGCAACAATGTACGAATGAGCGCGAACAAAATCTTGAAACGAGTGTCGCAGGAATGAAAAAAGCCGCGGCTCTTGGTGCGCAATTAGTTTTATTACAGGAATTGCATTCTCATCTTTATTTTTGCCAAACGGAAAATGCACGTTTATGGGATTTGGCAGAACCTATTCCTGGTCCAACCACGGAGTTTTTAGGAAAAATAGCCAAAGAACTCGGTATTGTGATTGTTTCTTCTTTGTTTGAACGAAGGACGGCTGGTATTTATCATAATACAGCCGTTGTTTTCGAAAAAAATGGAAAAATAGCCGGAAAATATCGAAAAATGCATATTCCAGATGATCCTGGATATTACGAAAAATTTTATTTTACGCCCGGCGATTTAGGTTTTGATCCCATCAATACATCTGTTGGTAATCTAGGCGTTTTAATTTGTTGGGACCAATGGTATCCAGAAGCGGCTCGCTTGATGGCATTGAGAGGGGCTGATATACTTCTTTACCCCACCGCGATTGGTTGGGGGAGTCAAGAACATGATTCCGAAGAAAAACAGCGTCAATGGGATTCCTGGATTTTGATTCAGCGAGCTCATGCTATTGCGAATGGAATTCCAGTTGCCGTTTGTAATCGGGTAGGTTTTGAACCGGTGGAGCCAAATAAAAAAGAAGGAATGCAATTCTGGGGTTCGAGTTTTATAGCAGGTCCTCAAGGTGAATTTTTAGCGAAAGCCGATAAAGAATCCCCCGACGTTTTAATGGCGACTATTAATCTTAAGCGCTGCGAACAAGTTCGACGCGGCTGGCCATTTTTACGCGATCGACGTACGGATGCGTATCAGGGATTGATGGCTCGATATTTAGATGCTTAATACGTGGGGGTTTTTATGTTTTCTGTGGGGAAAAAAATAGAAGAATTAGTGCGCGATGATCCTAATCTAACAACGCTTAAATTATTCAAAAAAAAATTGTTAACTGAACATTTTTCAAAACTACTAATCGCTCTCAAAACCAACACTCATCTAAAAGAGTTAGAGTTAAAGCAATGCTATATAGATGACAGACAAACGCAACAATTAGCCCAGGTACTAGAATCAAATCGAGGATTAAAAAAATTAAACCTTTCGCATAACACCATTGATGACGATGGTGCGAAAGCGCTGGGTACTGCGCTTAAAGAAAATAAGGTTTTGGAAGAGCTGGATTTAGGATGGAATCAAATAGGGTGCGAGGGTTTAAATCCATTCGCTGAAATGCTCTCTATTAATGGCTCACTAAAAGTTTTAAAACTGAATAATAATAATAGGTTATTGCACGCAAGTATTATTAGAATGATAGAATCAGCCATCGCTTTAGAACATTTAGATTTGAGGTATAATAATTTTTATATGCATTCTATGGTGTTGTATATAATCCCTGCTCTGCTAAAAAATACTACATTGAAACGTTTGGATCTTTGTGAAAGTGATCAAGCCCATACTTATTACCCAGAATTGTTGGAAAAAACAAAGGAAATTTCAAGTGACATGCAAGAATATACGATTTATTGTGATGACTATAAAAAAAACCTTAAAGAGACATTGTATAACACATTATGGACGTTTCCCACGGCGCTTTGCGACATGATAAAGGAATATTCAAAATGCCCTTCGCGTACCGAGGTTAAAGAATGGCAAGAAAACCGAAAAAAAAATAATATAGCATCAGTGCCGCAAACGATATTTTTCAATAAAAATGACAGAGAAGAAAGTGATTTAGGTTCTACGAATAAGAATTTAAAACCTACTATTAAATAAGAACGGAATTTAAAAGATTATGTTTGAAAGAATATTAAAAGAGTTGGAATGCAATGATCCGCCTTTAACTAGCCTCAAATTAGGTCGTGAAATAACTGTAATAGACGGTTTCGATAGATTCGATGAAGCACTTAAGAAAAATGTGACATTAAAAGAATTATCTTTAGAAGGGGGATGGTGGTTTAATAATTATGCGAGGATTAAATTTGCGGAAGCACTGAAAATAAATCGCGGGTTGAAAAAATTAAATCTTTCAAATAATAACATTTGCGATTTCGAGTTGATAGAATTGACTAATGCTCTTAAGCTAAATCAAGTGTTGGAAGAATTAGATTTGGGAGGGAATTGCATTTCTTGCCAAGGACTATGGATATTAGCAGAAATGCTGTCAATCAATAAGACCCTAAAAGTATTAAAAATAAATGATCAATTTCCTAAATTATTTAGAAAAGGGCTCCTATTAGATGGTTTGAAGTTAATGATAGAAGGGAGTGCATTAGAACATTTAGATTTACGAGAGGCGAATTTCTATAGACATACAATTAAAAAATATATAGAGCCGGGGCTAAAAAAAAATACTACATTAATGCAGATAAGTCTTTCTGAAAAAAAAGGATTATATTTTGACGATAAGCAAATTGTTCGAAAATATATAGAAAAGTTTTCAAGGGAAATGGCAGGGTATGCGAGTTATTGTCATACTTATAAGCAAGCATTTCCAGGCACCGTTTATGAGACATTAATTACGTTTCCGATATCGGTGTGCGATATGATTGTGGATTATTGTAAGGATAATTTGGGCAACTTAGAAAATCCATTACGTGAAGAAGTAAAAGAATGCCAAAAAAAGCGTAATCAAAAGGTGTCGGTACCTCAATTGATGTTTTTCAATAAGAAAGGCCAAGAAGAAAGTGTTCAGAGTCCTCCGAAAAACAAATTAAAATTGGCTCAAATGTAGGGTGGGCAAAGGAGCGTTTTTCAGCGACGTGCCCACCAATCGGCGCAGCTTGGTGGGCACGTCGCTGAAAAACGCTCCTTTGCCCACCCTACATTTCATTTTTTTCATTTTTTTCATTCCGCAAAAACTTTTCCATTTTTCTTAACCATGAACGCTTCTTTAATGGTGATAAATAATCAATATAAAGTTTACCATTCAGATGATCAATTTCATGTTGTAAACAATGGCTTAATAAACCTTCGCCCTCTATTTCAAAAAATTCCCCTTTCTCATCTTGTGCCCGTACTTTAATGTAGGTTGATCGCGGCACTTTGTCATAGGTCCCAGGCACCGAAAGACAGCCGGCTTCCATAAGTTCTTCACCCGTTTGTTCAATGATTTCAGGGTTTATGATAACAAAAGGCTTGTTCCGTTCTTCTGAGACATCAATTGTGGCAATACGCTTTGAAATCCCCACTTGGGGCGCTGCTAATCCTACTCCATTTTCATGATACATCGTTTCATACATGTCTTTTATAAATTGACCTAGCGCAGCATCGAAGTGTTTCACTGGGCTTGCGATCTTATGTAATGCAGGATGTTTAGAATAATATACTAATTTTAATAAAGCCATAAACTTATCTTTTAATAGTGATAGAAAATGGGTTATATTATCATAATTTTATTAAAATCGAAACGATAGAATTTACCAATGAAACAAATACTTATAGCTAATATACTCGATTTGTACCGTCAATCGCCCAGGGTTGCTATCTTGATGTCAGGTATTGGCAGTAATGCAAATGCCCTGTTACAAAATTCCAATCGATATAAAAATATAAATTTTGTGACGCTATGCACCGACCGTAAGGATAGTAATGCCTATCATTTAAGTAAGAAATATCATTTGGATTATTTTCTTTTAGAAGGGGATGTGAGCACACTTAAAAAACGGGAAGATTATTTTCACTTGTTGAAAAACTACCTTTGTAAAATGAAGATTGATACATTAATTTATTCCGGATTTATGAAGATTAGCGTCCCTTCATTTTTATACCAATTTCCTGGCATCAATATTCATCCTTCCGATTTAACGAGGGTAAATGAATGGGGAAAACCAAAATATGTCGGGATGCACTCGGTTTCCGATGCGATAGAACAAGGCGAAAAATATATAGCAAGTACCGTTCATGTGGTGGATGAAGATGTGGATTGTGGCCAATCTATTTTAGTCTCCGAGCCGCTTTATTTAGAAAATATGAAAAAAGAAGATATACACGAAACATTAAAAAAAGAGCGTGAGCATGTGTTATATCCAACTGTTCTTGAATTGATGTCAAAAGGATTAATGATTCCGCAAAAGATGCCTTATCGCTGGGATGCTCTGTCATTGTAGGGGCGGCCGGCTGGCCGCCCTTTTTTTAATGGTGGCGATGGAATAAAGGGCGGCCAGCCGGCCGCCCCTACAATGACGCCGTGAACGATTTTTTTAATGAGAGGTTTTTAATACAAATTCAGCTGCAACTATTCCTGGGCTTTCACCCGATGTAATGGTAAGTTGTGTAATGACGACTTTGTTTTCCTGACATAATTCAGCAAGCCAAGCTATCATTTTATCAAACTCCACTTGTTTAAAACGTAATTGCACAGAATCATTTTCAAATTGACGTAATTCAGAAAGATTAGTCGCGATAGGACTTAAGTTAATTTGATTTTGTATCACGCTTAATAAAGAACCCGCAGAAACTGCTGCCAATGGTTTTTGATTATTTTTTTGAATGCGTTGTATTTGAATATCTGCCGCTGTCATCCAGGCTAAAAGCGCTTGATTACGCTCAATATGCGTGCGAATCGTTTTGACTTTATTGTTTAATGGCGCCCAAATAAACCCATAGATTAAAAAAATAATAATAACAACGACACCTACACTAAGCGCTTGTTTTTCCCGAAACGCTAAATTGCCCCACCATTCTTTCATAAAGCACCTTTGTTAATGAGTAAACTGGCCTTCACTTCAGAACCTGACATACCTGCATTTTGTTGTTTGACGACGAGTCCTTTTTTTGTGAGGGCTTGAGTGAAAGCATCTAAACTGTCGAATGTTTTTGCCATCACCGTTAAATTCAATACATGGTTTCGAAAATCACAATTTTGCAAACGAATATCGTTTGCTTCAGAAAGACTCCCTCCCACACGATCAAGCAATGTCAAGATGACATTTTGATCAAGATTAGATGATAATTTTTTTAATTTTGCCTCTAGCCGTTCACGCGGTGAAACCATTGAAGTCGATTCTGGGAAATTGCGTTTATAAATTTGCTGAATCGCTTTTTCTGTTTTATTGCTGGCGGTGCCTAAAATAATAAGAGAAGTAATGTTGCTTAAAAAAAGAAGTAAAATCCAGACTGCCATAAGACCTGCCGTGATGCGCCATATTTTTTTTGAAAAAGATGTTTTTTGTTTTGCTATATAATTGCCTTGTAGCAAATTTAGCGAAGGGTATTTTTCCATCCATTCTTTAAATGATTCTAAAAAATTTTTATTAGGCTCATGTATTTCATTGACCATTAATTCTTTCAGATTGAGAGATAATGGTTCATTTGAAAAATTATAAATATGTAAGCAATCGGGTTTTTTTTCTATTTCAGTCAATTGAAGTTGTAAAAGAGCCGTAAAATTATTTTTTTCGGATGAAAAGCCGCTGTATTTTCCCATGCGTAAAATGACATTATCGTCAAAAACAGCCGCATACCAATTTTTTTCATCGAAAGGTAATGCGAGGGTGGACGGCGTTATGATTTTGGGAGAGGGGGTCAGATCTTTTACCGCATTTAACCATGACACCATTTTTTGATTTTTGACGACCATCACCGGTACGGTACCATCGGATTGATATTCTCCTGCAGCAAAATGCAGGAGATTTAGATCATCAATTAATTGTTCTTCACATGCGAAAGGCAACGCTTGCATAAGACGTTGACGATTCATTTTAGGAAGCTTGGCTGTTGTTAGCAATACATCTTGTCCAGGAACCACGACCGTGATTTCAGAATCCTCTTTATCCACTAGACAATGGGTTAAAGGCGAATGTAAAACGGATTGTTCTATTTTTCCTGCATGATCTGTGATCAACCAACTCGCATATGCGCCTTCTTCGGAGTCTAAATAGAGTAATACTTGTTTAATGGTCATAGCGTGCCTTTAGTCTGCCATAGCACAACTTCAAAGGGTTCTGAATTTTTATTTTCTCGATGTAACAATGTGAACAATATTGTTTCCTGATCCCCTACTTTAACATTGGTTTTGACTAAAAAATAGCTGCTTATCGTGCTAATTTTCTTGTCTGGAAACGGATGGTTTTTTACGATAGGATGCGCCATAAAACCGGGAATATCTGCAAAAGGTTTATTTTTTGTCACATCCGTCAGGGTTTTTGCACCTGTGTATGTCAATGTAGGGCTTAAGCTCATCAATACGGCGGCAGGAGCATTATTGATATTAATTTTAGTGACTTCTGGCAAAGCCGTGATGTTAGGTAACAAAGCAATATAGAGCGAGGGGGTTATTCCTTGTACTAACCTAAGTTCGCTCACACTGGCCATGAATCTGTGCGGTGCCCGATAGGGTGGGTTTTGTTTTAAATAATAATCATCATAAGAAGTCTTTGAAGTACCTTGCGATACCCAATCACGAACGGCTTCTGTTAAGTGTTGTGCGGTTTCCTGGCTTATTTCTGGATTAACACTTTGTATTAACTTTGTAAAGATTTTTTCATACTCCGGACTCGATAGATTATTTAAATTAAATCGCCCCTCTTGATCTTCAATAACACTATAAATAGTCGCATTTTCTTTATAATCGACAGGTGATTTAATCGGTGTTAAATCAATAACGTGGTTGGCTTTTTTGCGTCGAAAATTTTCATTGAGCGTTTCTATGGCCCATGCTACCGAGCCTTCCGCATATAAATAATTTTGTTCCGCATCGATTAACCGTTCTGTTCGATGCACATCAACTCGCAATCGCTCAATCATGGCGACAGCTGCAATCGCTGCCAAGCTTGTCACAAAAAGAGCAACAATAATGGCGGCGCCTTGCTGCTTAATTCGTAGGGGGCGTTTTTTCAAAGGGTTTTCCTGGTAATAAATATAATTGACTTATTTTACCCCAATTTTTTAATTCGAGTGAAATTCGAATAGCTTTAGGAAAGCCTGCATCCGGTGTATTCGCAGGAGGCCAGTTACGTTGGAATTTACCTGTGCTATCCAGATATTCAAATTGTAAATGAGTGACTGAATTTAATAATATTCGCTTGTTAGATTGCGTCTTGGGAACCTGGTCTAAAACGGGCCATGTTTCTCGAATAAGTGCTGTTTGATCCAGATGATATTGTACACGTTGCAGCGTACTTCTTTGAAGGGTGCCTTCTGGATTAGCAACTCCTGCATGGGTCAGAGCCACCATTCTAGGTGTTCCAACCAGGGTACTTTCAAGAATTCCTTTCGCATTAGTGATCGGACGATCGATGGCTTGTTCAAAGTCACGAGAAATTAAAAGAAAGCTTCTTTGTAGTTCGGTCATCTTATCTGCTTTTTTTTCAGTGACTATTTGATTATTAAAAACGGTATGTAAACCTGTCATCATAATAATAGAAATAAGAGTAAAAATAAAAATGGCGATAAGAATTTCTAATAAAGTAAAGCCTATCAGGCGATTTTTATGGCACATATAAATATCCCATTAAACGACTAATAAGTTCCTCGTCGTTTTTTCGGTATACAGCGACATGAATTTCATGAATTTTTGGGGAATTTGTTTTGAATAAACTGGCTTTTAATAACCATTCCTTGCCTAATATTTCTCTATTTTGTTCTAAACTATCGGGTGATGCGGGTAATTTTAAAACGCCTACACGTACTTCATTCACTACCTCAGTAGCAACCCAGGTGGCCATGTTTTTTTCTTGCAAATAATAAGTATCTTTAATATTTTGCATTGATGATTTTATGATGGCAGTGAGTGCGATGCTCAATATGGCAAGAGCAATCAGCACTTCCAATAAAGTAAAGCCACTATTTTTCATCCACGGGTTCACTTTTTACCTCACCTTCAGCAGTACTTAAGACTTGATAAGCAGGATTTTCCCCACTTTTTCCTATGAGGAGGACGAAAGGCGTTATATCGCCGCTTTCTGAAATAATAATTTGCGGCTGACCATTTAAGGGCATCTCATGATCTTCAATCAGTATGCGAATTTGCACATTAGCCGGTAATGCTTGTAAACCAAAATGGCGGTCTTCCAGCGGTTTCCAATGATTGTCCTCTTCATTTTCGGAAGGCTCGTAATGAAAAAATTGATAACCCGTTTGAGAAAAACCAAGACCTAAGGTTGCGGGTTTTAACATGGCTTCATCATCGGCGAGCGTGATAAGGCGAGCCAATTTTTTGGCCGTTTGCTCTAGTTGTTTTTGTTGATTATGGGTGATACTTAAAATAGCAACACCTGAAACAATGCTTATAATCAACATGACGATTAAAATTTCAATCAAAGTGAAGCCATGTTTTCGCTTCATGCGGGGAGGTTATCCATATTCCAATTTCCTATTTCACTATTACCTTCTTTTCCTTTAGGGCCGAAACTAAAAATACGTAATTGATCATTGTCATTCATATATTGATAAGGTTGCCCCCAGGGGTCATTGGGTAATTTATTAAGATAACCATCCGATTTCCAGTTGCGTGGAATAGGATCGGAGGCGGGTTTGCTGACTAAAGCTTGTAAGCCCTGGTCTGTATTGGGATAAAAACCACTATCCAGTTTATAAAGATCCAGAGCGCTTTGAATAGCCAAAATATCTTGTTTTACCTTCACAATGCGGGCTTGTTCTGGCCTGCTCATGATTTTAGGTACCACAACAGCCATCATTATGCCTAAAATGACGACGGCGACCATGATCTCAATCAGGGTAAAACCGCGATAATGGTTTACAATTGTATTAAATTTGTGCATAATAGGGTATCCATTTCACATTTTAAAAGGAGAAGTGATTATACTATTAAGATGGGGAATCGGGTACCAAAAGGAGGGATTATGAAAGACGGTCCAATTGAATCGACCCAGGCTATGTTAGTGGCCTTACGTAAAGTATTAGTACAAGGAAATTCAGACGATACCCATATCGAGGGTTTGGCAGAAAAGGTGGCTTCAAGTCTGGATAAGCTTATTTCTGAGAATAATCAAATAATTGCGGGCTCTAAGGAGCAATTAACGAATGATCTGATGGCTCTATTAACGCGCTCTGAGAAAATGGATCCAAAGACACAAGAAGCCGTCGTGAATTTTACAAGACTTATTGTAAAAAGCTTGAAAAAACATCTTTCCAAGCTTCATGAGTATAATAAGGAACTCAGTAATATTAATAAAATCACTAAAGGAATCAATGGGTTGGAAAGGAAGTCCCTTAGAAAATAAAGAGATATTGAGAAGTTATGGTTTAGGTATATACTAAATGTTAAAGGATTTGATATAAAGCAAAAAATGGTAAAAACATACGCAAAGCGATTAATTTTAAAAAAAGTCTATGAAGGACATAAATAATTATTAATCAGTCAGTTAATATGAGGTAGTTATGCAGAATCAGCAAGTCATGAAACAAGGGGTTAACGCAGCATCGGTTGGGTTGCCTCTTGAAAATGCGGCAGCAGGGTTGATAAAAGCAGCAGAAGATAGCATTGAGAGGGTTATTGAAACCCAGAGCCGAGTAATATATAACAAAAACCACGCCTTATTAGGGAATAAAGCGTCAAAAAATGAACAAGCACCAGAAAACAATACTCCTCGCCCGGGAAAAAGTTAATTCATGTTTTACAAACAAAAACGTTAGGAGACCTTCATGTTCGACCGGTTGCAGAAACCATTTTTAACGGTTGAGACCGGCGAAGCTTATCAGCCTATCCGATTGACTTACGAACTACATCAATCGGATAAAGTGGTGGAAGCGCTAGAGAAAATTCAATGTATAGAAAAAACCACTTCTGCTAATACATGGAATTGGTATTGGAAAGCGGAAAGTGAAGATCTGCGTTTTGAATCTATCGATGCCTTTCGAAAAAATCCTGACAATCCTGTTAGATTAGGTACTATCACATTACGTATAGGTAAGTTATTTATTAACTTACCTTCGTTTAAACGTGCTTGTATTGCTGTTCCATTTATACATCGTATGATTAGTCCTTCGATTATGAAAGTTCATGCGGCGGATTTTATCAATAAAGTATTTGCATTAGATGAGCGATTGCCGCATGGTTTTACGGAATTATTTAAAGATGACGAATTAGACCGAATTTTAAACCAGCGTATTATTGATTATGACAAGGTGAAAGAATGTTGTGAGGAAGCGAGTTCGCCCGAAGAAGCTTTTCGGATTTTATCGGAGTATACCAAGGCTGAGGCCAAAAAACGTTTACCTTATGCGGAACGATATGTTTTTGATTTAACGCAGGCCCAGGAAGACAGTCCGGATGTTTTTTTTCTTGCTTTTTACATTTATCTTCGCGGTCGTGAGTTAGTGGCGATTAAACGCTGGTTCGGGCAAACCGGTTATACGCTAGCGGATGCAGCGGATGAGACGATTGAGCAGGTGTTTGGGGATATGGGGTTGGATATTCTTGAATAGCGGATGAATTTTTTAATTCTTGCCAATGGATTGCCCCAGAGTTCAATGATTTTAAATGAGTGCCAGAAACGGCAATGCGCATGTCATTTACCTAGATAGTATTCATTCAAAAGATAGTTTACAATTCGTGGTCGAGCTAAAGCAACTGAAATAAAGTCGGTTGTTTTGTCGTTTTATTAATTATTAGCAGCTAGGAGAAAATAGAATGTCTAAAACAAGATTAGAAGACACTGAATTTTTAGATGAGAGCCCATCTGATGAAAAAATCATAAGCGATTTAGAGAAATTACCTCAAAAAACAATGGCTGAATTGCTATATAAATCTTTGATGATAACAAGAGCAGGAATGGATAAAATAGCAAGGATGGAAGCTAAAAAAGCCCAAGAAGATGAATTCAATACCTATTACAAAATTTCTTTAACATTCCCATGCGTAGACAAAGTTTATCCGATGGGTTGTTATCATACGAAAGAACTGGCAAAAAAAGTATACCGTATCGTTTTTGAAGTACTCAACAACCAAGCTGATCTCCAAAAAGAAGGTGGATTTGATCTACGTACTGATTGTTATATGGGCAAAATAGTTAAATGTCCAGCGGGTCTACGATTGGAAGAATCAGGTTGTGCTATCACGATGGTCGAAACACAGCTTACCTGCCAGGAGTTGAAAAAATTAGGAGACTGGATACCTTCAGTAATAGAACATGCCGCAATGCTTCGAAAAGAAGCACCTCCCAGGATAGTAGAATTTGGTGATATCGTTATCCACCATAAAAGATTGTCTTGATATTTGTCTTCGTTCAATAAAATAAATGTAGGGTGGGCAAAGCGCAGCGTGCCCACCATTTAACTTTCTGACCAAAGAGGGCGACCGGCCGGTCGCCCCTACACCGTGTATAATTTGTCTTTTTGCCAGGTTTGTGGATTGTTGACTACATATTCTCGTATTT
>Ga0207020_1104_pt1 | contig 15948 bp, 15 predicted proteins | sample Alteio_BWMinCont_48_FD_153500 | JGI IMG/M metagenome (GOLD analysis project Ga0207020, IMG submission 153500) | Enriched cells from forest soil in Barre Woods Harvard Forest LTER site, Petersham, Massachusetts, United States -... | ecosystem: Environmental > Terrestrial > Soil > Temperate forest >... | reverse complement strand
TTCCGTTTCATACCACAAAGTTTGATACACAACAGTATGCCGACGGTCAAAAAATATCTACCCAGATGGCGGCCCGCGATCTTCGCTATCAATGGTTTGAAGAAGTCAGGCAGTCAGGCAGTTATTCGGTTATCGCGCTTGCGCATCACCAAAACGATGCGATTGAAACAATATTATTAAACCTTACCCGCGGCACCGGAATCGCTGGTTTGCACGGTATTTTGCCTAAAAATGGCGCATTGGTTCGCCCTTTATTGTTTTTAAACAGGGAGGAAATACAAAGTTTAATTACCCAAAACGGTTATACTTATGTGGAGGATAGCTCAAATGCATCTGTTAAGTATGCCCGCAATAAAATACGGCATGAGGTTATCCCAAAGTTAAAGGAGCTTAACCCCAATCTGGAAAATACCTTCGAAAATAATTTGCGGCATTTCCGTGATCTGGAAGTGCTGCTGGAATTAAAGCTGAATGAATTAAAAAGGGATGTGTTTATAACGGAGAGATATGAAATTCATTTACAGCTTTCATCTCTAAAACAATTAAACCCCAAACGATTGTTGATTTTTTAAGCTATTGCAACCGTATGGTTTTAATGAAACAGCGGTTGATGATTTGATTGGCAGCCTGGATAAACATTCCGGGCGGGTATTTGAATCAACCGCGTATAAATTAATACTTGACCGGGATAAGGTTATCCTGGTAAAAAAAACAGGAATACAACGACAAAATTTACTTATTCAGTCAACAGATCATACGGTAAACTATCATAACTATAAGCTTACACTTTTACATGATGATAGTCCGTTAATTATTAAAGATAATCCGATGGCGGTAGCAATTGATGCTGATCTGCTGATCTATCCGCTACTATTGCGGGGATGGGAACAAAGCGATACCTTTTATCCGCTGGGGATGAAGACCCGCAAAAAGCTAAGCGATTTTTTTTTTATCAACCAAAAGATTCCTTTACACGTAAAAAATGAAATACCACTACTGGTAAACGGCAATAATGAAATTATATGGATTGGCGGCTACAGGCCTGACGAACGGTATAAGGTAAATAAAAACACCAAAAAAGTAACTATCTTCGAACTGATAAAATTTGAGGATGTGTCAATTTGAAGATTTGAAAATTATTTGCATCAGGCAGTAATTCATTCTCAAATTAGCACATCTTCAAATTTTCAAATTAATAAAATGAGCGATAAACCTGTTTTTACCGAAAAGCAATACCTGGGGCGGGAATTTATTCCGCTAACTATACGTTTGGCGTTGGCTATGTTTTGCTTTGCTGTTGATTTTTTTACAGACGAGCGTGAACGTAGCGGCGATTTGCTGATGGTAGTAGGATTTGCCATCATTATTATTTCTATCGCGATGGGGTTTTTATTGCATTTCCGTACGCGGGTGCAAAATAAAAGCGTCTTGCTGGATGGTTTATGGACCACCCGCCTGGTAAAAATTGATCTGAACAGTATTGTAAAAGTTGAAAAAGGAAAATATAGCAGGTACCTGGTAAACAACCCAGTTTATAACCTGCATAGCAAAGGCACTATCCGCTTTTTTACCGCGGGCAAAGAGGCCATTCATTTAACCGACAGGGACGGCCTGGTGTACATCATCGGCTCGCAACATGCCAATGAATTTTTAAGGGCAATTGAGAGTGAGATGAAGTAGTTTATTAGTTTTAGTAGCAGTTGCAGCGGCGGTAGCAGTTGTGATTTGATTACTGCTACCCGCTACTGCCACTGCTACTATTTTTTAAGTCCAATTTCGCGCAAGCGCTCGTCAAGATATTCTCCTGCGGTCATATCGCTATATTTTTTCGGATGCTCGGCATCAATGGTTGATGGCAGGGATGTCAGATCCATATCTGATACCGGGTGCAAAAAGAACGGAACAGAATAACGCGAATTTTTCATCAGTTCGCGAGGCGGATTAACCACACGGTGGGTAGTTGATTTTAGTTTATTGTTGGTTAAACGTTGCAGCATATCGCCTACGTTAACTACCAGGTCCTCGCCATGCGCTTTAACCGGGAACCATTCACCTTCACGGGTAAGCAGTTCCAAACCATCGGCGCTGGCGCCAATTAATAAGGTGATCAGGTTAATATCTTCATGGGCACCTGCGCGAACCGCGTCTGCAGGAACAGAATCCGGGTCCTCAATAGGAAAATAATGCAGCGTACGCAGAATAGAGTTGCCGTTATGTACCTTATCGTCAAAATAATTTTCGGGTAAATTTAGATAGATGGCAATGGCGCGCAACAAATGCTTGCCGGCACCTTCCAGTTTTTTGTATACTTCTAACGTAGTGGTATTAAAAGCCGGTAATTCTTTAACTACCAAATTATCCGGGTACTCTTCTTTAATAGCCGAACCGTCGGTAACGGTTTGGCCTATCTGCCAAAACTCTTTCAAATCAGGTGTTTTAAACCCTTTGGCCGTTTCTTTTCCTTTCCCGGTATAGCCGCGTTGGCCCGCAAGCCCGGGTATTTCATAACTTGACTTAACACTGTCAGGAAGCGCAAATAACTCTTTAACCTGTGCATAAAGCTGATCGATCAGTTGTTTGCTTAGGCCGTGATTGGTAATGGTTACAAAACCTGTTTCGTTAAAAGCTTTACCAATTTCATCAGAAAACCGTTTGCGGTCCCCGGCGCTGCCATTGATGTAGGTGTTCAGATCAAGGCGTGGAATATTTACTGTACCCATAGTTTTATAAAATAAGTTTGTAAAATTATTAAATTAAATGATAGATAAATAGGATAGCCTCGCAAAAGATTATACAAGGCGGGCAATGAATTCCCCAATTCTTATTCAAAAAAAATGATTTATGGAATGCCTTATTTTGTTTTTTTGGAGTAATAAATCAATCTTTATAGTGCATTTATACCAACTTTGGTTAAATAGTATGCATCTAATCTCATTTGGAACACGATTTGAATAACATTTGACATAAAAATAAGGACTGTTTTATTTAGATAGTATATAAAAACAAAACGCATGAAAAAACTTAGATACATTTTGACTTCAATTTTATTCGTTGCTTGCTTAATTGCAATTACGCCAGGTTACGCGGATGATAACGGCAACGGAAACAACGGCAATGCTAACGGAGTTAACGGCAATGGTAATGGCAGGGGAAATGAAGGCAACGGTAATGGCAACGGCGGTAGCGAGAGCAGCGGCTCACCTTTACCAATCAACAAAGGGTTAACTTTTTTATTATTTGCAGGTGCTGCGATTGGTACAGTTGCTATTTATAGAAACGGCAAAAAAGGATTAGTTAATACTAACGTTTAACTCTACACCGGTTTAACAAATGCATTAATTCTTTTGACCTGCAAATTAAAGCATTTGCTTTACCAGGTCAAATCTTCATAACTATTAGTTTTTTTTAATTGATTTTGTAGCGCGGTGTTATACTAACCCAACGCTACAAAATTTTTTATTTACACCGGTTTGTGTTTTTGTACAGATCCAAACTTTACGCTTAAAATCCCAACAGCAATATAAATTAATGGGGATATCAAAAATTCAAAAAGCGTATCGGCAATATTGCGAAATGAAATAGGAATTTTACCCACGCCCCAATCGTAAACCCCGATCATCAGCAACAATACAATAATAACGATATGTATCAAATGCCATAGCTGCATCATCCACAAGGGTGTATATCTTTTTAACGCAAATGTACCTGTCCCATAAATAACCAGTATTAAAAGAAATTTTAATACATGCCTGAGTTTTATGGAAATGGAGCGATAGTAGGTAACATCAGCCAGGTATAAATTATACAATGAGTAAACAACTACTATTACTATAAACCCGGCCCAATATATTTGCCTGTTAGTCAGTTTTTGCATCTGCAAGATCAAGTTTATTGGTAAAAATAAGCCACAATCCTATAATAAAGCCGTACACTATAAACGTGAAGATATAATGATGTGCAAAATTGGCATGAGCGGGATAATAAAGTATAATATAGGTTATACCGGCACATCTAAGCACGTTTACGATATAAATCATGACAATACCCCCTAAAATAAAGAATATTTTTCGGCGGAGGGAAGCTGGCATGCAAACGATAAAGCCGGCATACAGGACAAACAGCTCAAGCCCGTTACAAGGGTCTTCAATAGAAACAACATTTTTTTTATGGAAATAAATATTATCCAGGGGCATTAAGACTAATCCGTCATCCGTATGAATATTTCCTTTTTCGCTTTTGTCGGAATAATTATTTGAGTTTGTGAACGTATTCAATACCCAACAGGATGCGCTTGCAACTGAATGACTGAGGGGCTTATCTAAAACCCGCGATGGCAACAGAAAAGCCAGGTACAAGACTTTCCATGCTATAAAAATGATCAGGGCTCTTACAATAAATCGCTTTACTGCAATCGGTACACTGTTCCATTTTAATTGATAGGTGTTAAGAGACATTATGGTTTATTAGCCACCGTTTTAAGCCGCGTGGTTTTGACGGGTATTAAATTAAAAGCGTATAATACGCTAATTAACCTGCAATTTAATATAATCTGTGAAATTAAAATAAATCAACAGCAACACCTTATAAAAAAAGCAAATAGCCCGTCGGCTGGTTAACTCCCTGGAAACAGCTTTCAACTCAATTATTTAGTTTATAATTGACCTATTGTAATTAGCAGGCACCAAAACCTGTTAATATTTAAAACAATTGTATCGCTAAACGTTTTATTATCTGTATTGTCAAAAATATATAAGTATTTAATATTATAATTATGAGAAGCTTTAATAAGATATTGGGCATTGCACTATTAGCATTTTTGTTAATTGCAATTGCCCCCGCCAAAACCAAGGCACAGGATATTTCCAGCCAGGATTTTTATGATAGCCTGGCGCCTTACGGTACCTGGGTGAGCGACCCGCAATATGGCGACGTATGGGTACCTGATGCCGAAGAAGGTTTCAGGCCCTATGCCTCGCGCGGCCATTGGGTATTAACAGACTATGGGAATACGTGGGTTTCAGACTATCCTTGGGGATGGCCAACTTTTCATTATGGCCGCTGGCATTATGATGATTACTATGGCTGGGAATGGATCCCCGGCTATGAGTGGGCTCCTGCATGGGTAAGCTGGCGTCAGGGTGGCGGCTATTACGGATGGGCTCCTTTAATGCCGGGCATAAGCATCAGTTTGGCATTTGGCGGCGGGTATACTATACCTGACAGGTATTGGGTGTGCGCGCCACAGGCTTACATTAATCGCCCCAACATTTATAATTATTATGCACCGTACACCAGGACAGTAACTATTATACATAATACTACTATTATAAATAATACTTATGTAAGGGGCAATCAGCGGTATATTGCAGGTCCGCGCGTAGAGGACATTCAACGGGTAACCCACCAACGCCCGGTAGTTTACAATATTAATAATGCCAGCAGGCCCGGAGCTGTCAATGTTCATAATAATGCGGTGAACATATACAGGCCGGCTGTAAGAAAAGCACCTGATGCACATCCTCAAAGAGTAGTTGATGGGGCGGCCTATCGCCAGCAAAACCCAGGCGGAAGTATAGCTCATACGGGAGCCGGAGGAGCGGCAGCATTTAACCATACTAATGCGGCTAAACTGGCTACTGTTGCCCGCAGCAGCGCACCGGATAATAAGGTAGTGCGGGTAAATAACCGGCCCAACGGGCAACCAAACAATCCTGCGCAACCGGCTAATACGCAACAACACAATCGCCCGGGTCAGCCGGCTACACAGCCAAATAATGCAGCACCCGGTCAACCGTCTAACCCGGATAACCGGGTACATAACCGACCCGACCAGCAAATTAAGACCCCGGCTATGCCCCAACAGGCAAACCCCGCACCGGGGCAGCCTGCAACAAACCAGGGTAACAGGCAACATAATCGTCCAGGCCAGCCGGCTACTGCACCAGCAGCTCCACAGGCAAATCCTGCGCCGGGCCGGTCGGCAATTAACCCGGTTAACCAGCAACAAAACCAGCGTGGCCGTCCCGAAAACCGGCCCAATGTAGCACCGGCTAATCCGGGTCGCCCAGCGGCGCCGCAAAGCGTACAGCCGGATAACAGCGTACAACAAGCGCAGCGACAAGCACAACAACAGCAAAGGCAGGCGCAGCAGGCGCAACAACATGCTCAGCAGCAGCAAGTTCAAGCACAACAGGCCCAGCAACAACAAAGACAGCAACAACAGGCGCAACAGCAAGCTCAGCAACAGCAGCGGCAGGCTCAACAGGCACAACAGCAGGCCCAGCAGCAGCAAAGGCAACAACAACAGGCGCAACAGCAGGCTCAGCAACAACAACGACAGGCGCAACAGGCTCAACAACAAGCCCAGCAACAGCAAAGGCAGCAACAGCAAGCACAGCAACAGGCTCAACAACAGCAGCGACAGGCGCAGCAGGCTCAACAACAAGCCCAGCAACAGCAGCGACAAGCGCAACAGGCTCAACAGCAGGCCCAGCAACAACAAAGGCAGCAGCAGGCTCAACAACAGCAGCCAAGGCCGCAACAGCAACAAAGACAACAGCCGCAGCCACAACAAAGGCCCGCTCCGCCGCCACCGCCAAAGCCCGAAGAGCATAAGCCTCAATAAAAAAAGTCCCGCAGTTATATAACCTGCGGGACTTTTTTGTCTGAACCGTGATTTATCGGATTAAAAGATTATAGGATTCCTATCGCATGCAAATAGTCGTAGTAATTCTAAAATTTTGCTATAGTAGTTTAGACTATTTTAATGCCGTATTTACTTAAAAGCCCGGCAACGCCAGCAGTTGAAAAGATAGCCTTCTTTATGCTATTTAGTTCCGGGTCGAATATATAATTATAAGCAGTTGTGAAATTAACGCCGGTTAGATCCGTTTGACTGAAAACGGCATCCATAAGGTTAGTGTCATCAAATACAGATCCTGCCAAATTAGTGCCCGAGAAACTCACTTCTTTTAGTGAGCTTTTAATGAACTTTGTCTTTAGCATTTTTTTACCCATAAAGGATGAATAATCCAGTATGCATGATTCAAATTGCACGGTAAACAAAAAATCCTGGCACCGGCTAAAATTTACACCCAAAATTTTACTGTGCTTAAATACCACATTATTTAAAGTGGTTCCATCCAGCTTCATCATAGATAAATTGCAGCCTTCAAACACACAATCAATAAATTTGCAGTTTAGGAATTCGCTGTTAGAGAGATCGCATTTTTTAAAGGTGCAATCATGAAATTCTTTGCCCCGGATTATTTCTTCAGTGTAAACTACATCTTCAAATACCTTATTATCGTGGATGGGCGATTCCATAGGGAGCTGTTTTAACAAAGATAAAAATTCATGTTCTTTTTCCGATAATCATTTAGGGGTGTTAGAAAGATTTATGTTGTTAATAAATTCCTCTCTTGAAAGTAACAGCCCATTAAAAGACAGGCATGTTATTTTTAAGTGGAATTCCCTCCCAGTGGGAGGGGGTGCGGCCAATGTCATTAAGTTAAGCGCTTTCAAGTCCCGGCGGGACTAAATGTCTATAGAAAAATATTAAGTCATCCACTCGGTGTCGGTAGGTACCGAACTAATTTGCGTACCTACGGCACACTAATCTTCTTTTCTTATTTTTCTATAGACATTTTGCTCCTAACGGAGCATTTAAAATCCCTTAACTTACTTATGGTTTATCTGGTTTTGCAGGTGGCGGCGTTTGGGCCTCGGTGCGGGTACGTGCAGGCGGTGTTTTAGGGGCGGTTTTATTTACGCCTTGTCTTTGACCCTGCGTGCCCGGTGTATTTGGATTTGTAGCTGGCGCCGCGTTCATGCCTGGTCGCTGACCTTGCTGCGTTCCCGGAGTATTTGGATTTGTAGCCGGTACCGCGTTCATGCCTGGTCTTTGACCTTGCTGTGTTCCCGGAGTATTTGGATTTGTAGCCGGTGTCGCGTTCATACCTGGTCTTTGACCTTGTTGCGTTCCCGGAGTATTTGGATTTGTAGCCGGTGCCGCGTTCATGCCTGATCTTTGACCTTGTTGCGCTCCCGGTGTATTCGGATTTGCAGCTGGTGCCGCGTTCATACCTGGTCTTTGACCTTGTTGCGTTCCCGGAGTATTTGGATTTGTAGCCGGTGTCGCGTTCATGCCTGGTCTTTGACCTTGTTGCGCTCCAGGCATATTCGGATTCGCGCCCGGTGCAGCGTTCATATTTGGCCTTTGGCCTTGTTGTGCTCCTGCTGTATTTGGATTTGCAGCCGGAGTCGCATTCATACCCGGGCGTTGGCTCTGAACACCATTTGTACCCGGTCTTTCGCCACCATTCATGCCTCTTCCGGGGTCCAAAGCTCTTTCAGACGCAACAGTAGCAGGCCTTCCGCCATTTGCCGAAGCAAACTGGCTTTTATCTGATCGTGCAGCACGTTGATTTCTTATTTGCTCGGGAGTTGCCATTACGTGGTGCTCTCTCATTGCTAACATTTCGCGCTCATTTGGCCTTGCCATAATACCACCCTGGCCATTAAAACTGGCATGATTTCTTTCGCCCACAACAATTACTGTTCTGTCAACATATACATTATGTATCACGCGTTCGTTTACACGCAATACAGCAGTATTGTAGCGAAAATGGCCCTGGTACCAGTCGCCGCCATAAAAGCCGACACCACTGTAACCAAACCCATAATTCACGCCGCCATAAAAGCCAATGGTATTTCCCCAATAGCCGCTATGAAAAACATAAACCCGGCCATCATAGCCCCAATAAGGCGGAGTCCATAAAAAGCCGGCACTTGGTGGTGCTACCCACGCGCCTGGTACCCAATAGTAACCACTTACATCACGACCATAGGCCCAATAACCGGGCTGCCATAAGTAACCCTCCACAGGGCATTCAGGTTGTTCGTAATCAGGTAAAGCCGGCGGAACCATCGTAGCTGTAACATCCACATCTATTGGTGTAGCATCGGCTGCATCAACGGTTTGTGCCGGAACAGCGGCCATTTGAGGCTGCGGGGCATTAAACTTCCCCAAAGCGTAACAGTTATTCAGGTTATTTAAATTATTTCCTTCGATAGGCACCGGTACGTAACCCTGTACCTGCGGATTATAATAGGATAAAGCGTTTTGATCAGCATTATATATAAAAGTATAAATGGTTATAGTTTGATTTAAAAACCTGCTTTGCAGTGCAAGCTGATACGCATTTCCACTGGTTTGCGGGTTCATTTGCGTAATAACAAAGCTCTTTTTTCCCGGTACCACTTTAGTTAATTGCAGTTTTGCAGTAGTAGTATTGCTAACCAGGTCAATTAACGAATTTTTGAATAAAATTGCCGCATCGTAAGTTGCAGGTACTTCCTGCCCGGTTGAATAATCGATAGCGAAAATGCTTGCCGTTGGATGGGTGTCTACCACCGTATTTTGTGCCCAACAGGCGCAATTAACAGCAAATAAACAAGACAGGATCAGAATAAATGGTTTCATGTGATAAGGTTTAATAAACTGTGATATGTTAAAAATAGAAATATTTATCCAGCTTGGGGATGCCCGGAATGTTATTATTAATAAAACTAAATGTTAAGTACGAGGGTCTTATGTGTACAAAGCCTGGTAAATCTAATAAAAAAGCCGCTTGTCGCGGCTTACTATTTTATTCTTCAACCATCTCACTGTTAGGCTGGCTCTCTTCCGGCACCTCATGTTTGAAATAGTGTTTCTGAAATATCAATATCATAATTACACCCACTGATATAGCAGAATCAGCCAGGTTAAATACCGGGCGGAAGAAGATAAAGTCCTGTCCACCCCAAACCGGAACCCATGGCGGGAAATTACCCGAAATAAGCGGAAAATAAAACATATCCACTACACGACCATGAAATAAGGGCGCATAATTATACATTACCCCGTAAAACGCCGAGTCGATGATATTACCCATAGCGCCCGCAAATATCAGGGCCACGTTCATGATCAATCCCCGGTGGTATTTATGCTGTACCAGGTAAACCAGGCCATAACCAATGCCGCAAACCGCCAAAATACGGAAGAGCGTTAATACCAGTTTGCCCCATTCGCCGCCCAGTTCCATACCAAAGGCCATACCGTTATTCTCGGTATAATGCAACATTCCGCGGGCGCCTATCAGGTGAATTTCTTCGCCCATGACCATATGCGCCCTAACCCAGGTTTTAATAATCTGGTCAACAAGGATGATAAAGATGGCAACTAAAAAAGGTTTGGTATAAGCAGCCTTCATTTATTGCTTTAATTTTGCTTCCATAGTCATTGTGGTATGCGGCACCGCACGTAAACGCTCTTTTGGTATTAACTTGCCTGTTTCGCGGCAAATACCATAAGTTTTGTTTTCAATACGCACTAACGCTGCTTCCAGTTGTTCAATAAACTTTTTCTGGCGGGCAGCTAACTGGTTAATTTGTTCTTTTTCCAGCGTAGCCGATCCGTCTTCTAACGTTTTGTAGGTACCGGCAGTATCATCCGTACCATTGGCATTTGGCGAACTTAATGAGGTTGCCAAAGCGTTTAACTCTTCTTTTGCACTTTTTAATTTATCTAACAGCAGATCTTTAAATTCTTTTAATTCTGCATCACCATACCTGGTCTTTTCGTTTTCTACTTTCATTTATATTTTAGTTATAGCAATCAATATTTCATTTTCATCAATCAGGGCAGATTCTCCGTCCTTTAAATCATTATCCAACAATAGGTTATCGGCTAAAATTTCGGCGCAAATATAGGATAAATTATTATTTACGGCTTCGGCTAAAAATGAGTGGTTGCTTACGCTTACATTTATCTTGTCTGTAACTTCAAATCCCTTTGTTTTGCGCAGATTCTGTATGCGGTTTATCAGCTCGCGCGATATCCCTTCCTGTTTCAGTTCGTTGGTTATCGTAACATCTAAAGCGACAGTTAGTTTTCCTAAATTTGCAACCTGCCAACCGGGAACATCTTCGGCGATGATTTCTACGTCAGTTAATAGTATCAAGTATTTAGTATCAAGTATCAAGATATTGCCGTCTGTTTCCAGTTTAGTGATATCGTCCTGGCTGAAATTGGTGATAATTTCCGCTACGGCTTTCATATCCTTGCCCACTTTTGCGCCCAGCGCTTTAAAGTTTGGCTTTACCTTCTTTTTGATAAATCCGGCGGCATCGGTTATATACTCGATATCCTTGATATTTGTTTCAGATAATACCAGGTCCTTAATTTGCTCAACCTGCTTCTTGAAGTTTTTATCCAGTATAGGCAGCAATATTTTGCTTAAAGGCTGACGAACATTGATACCCACTTTTTTACGAAGCGATAATACCAATGAGGATATATCCTGCGCCATTTGCATGCGCTCTTCTAATGGTTTGTTCACCAAATCATTGTGGTAGGCAGGGTAATCGGCCAAATGCACCGACTCAACCTTTTCTTTTTTGGTAACCTCGTTCAAGTCATTAAACAACCTGTCGGCAAAGAAAGGCGCTATTGGCGACATTAGCTTCGCGATAGTAATTAAGCAAGTATATAATGTTTGATAAGCGGACAGCTTATCCTCCGAATTATCCGACCGCCAAAAACGGCGACGGCTTAGGCGGATATACCAGTTACTGAACTGCTCGTCCACAAAATCCTGTATGGCGCGGGCGGCTTTGGTAGGCTCAAAATCGGCATAAAAACCGTCGACTTCTTTGCTTAACGTGTTTAATAGCGAAATGATCCACTGGTCTATTTCGGGCCGTTGGCTGATTTCAATTTCGGCTTCGCTGTAGTTAAACTTGTCGATATTGGCATACAGCACAAAAAAACTGTAAGTATTGTATAAAGTGCCGAAGAACTTACGACGAACTTCATCAATACCTTCTTCGTTAAATTTCAAATTATCCCAGGGCGCGGCATTGCTGATCATATACCAGCGGGCCGCGTCAGAGCCATAACGTTCAATAACATCAAACGGATCGACACCATTGCCTAAACGTTTGGACATTTTGTTGCCGTTTTTATCCAGCACCAAACCGTTAGAGATGACATTTTTAAAGGCGATGCCTTTATTGCCAACCCTGGCGTTTACAGCTTTTACCGCATCGCTGGCCTCGCTTAGCATTACGGCTATGGCATGCAGGGTAAAGAACCAGCCACGGGTTTGGTCAACACCTTCAGCAATAAAATCAGCCGGGTAGGCATTTTCAAACTGTGCCGCATTTTCAAACGGGAAGTGCCACTGTGCATACGGCATGGCGCCACTGTCAAACCAAACATCAATCAAATCAGGCTCGCGCAGCATAGGCTTACCGTTTGACGAAGTCAGGATCACATCATCCACATAAGGGCGGTGCAGGTCGATGATCTCAAAGCTTTCGGGCATTAAACCGGCGGCCATTGATATTTTAATTTCTTTTTCTAATTCTTCGATAGAGCCAATACATTTCTCCTCGCTGCCATCAACTTCGCGCCAGATAGGCAGCGGTGTTCCCCAAAAACGGGAACGCGATAGGTTCCAGTCCACCAGATTTTCCAGCCAGTTGCCAAAACGGCCCGTACCTGTTGATTCGGGTTTCCAATTGATGGTTTTATTCAGCGCCACCAGCTTGTCTTTTACGGCAGTGGTTTTAATGAACCAGCTATCCAGCGGATAGTACAATATCGGCTCATCACTGCGCCACGAGTGCGGGTAGCTGTGCTCGTATTTTTTTACGTCGAACGCTTTGTTCTCGGTCTTCAGTTTGATGGAGATGAGCACGTCAGTTGGTTTAAAACCTTCTTCTTCGCGCTCTTCCTTGCTGTAATATTCTTCTTTAACGTAACGGCCCGCAAAATCGGTCACCTCATCCACAAAACGCCCCTGCTTGTTAACCAGCGGAACATCTTTTCCTGCTTCGTCCTTCACCATAACCGACGGCACGTTGTTTTCCTTACAGGCCCGGAAGTCATCCGCACCAAAAACAGAAGCGGTATGCACAATGCCGGTACCATCATCGGTAGTCACAAAATCAGCAGGAATAACACGGAAAGCGTTTTTCTCCAGGACGGCGTTGGTTACATAAGGCATCAATTGCTCATAATGTAAACCAACTAATGACTTGCCAAAAAAGTGACGACCTGCAGTTGGAGCACCAAATGAATAATTTATACTAATAAATGGTATTAAAGGAGAGCTACCAAATGAATAAGCTTTATAACCTTCTTCAGTATATGTTTCGGCATATACTCTAGGATTTAAAACTTTATCTGTTAACTCGTTGGCAAAAATTACAGTTATTGGCTCCCCCGTGTATTGATTATATGTTTTAACAGCCCTATATGCTATATCCGAACCAACGGCTAACGCGCAATTTGCGGGTAAGGTCCAAGGGGTAGTGGTCCAGGCTAAAATGTAAACATCCGTGTCCACGCCTTTGAATAAAAATTCAGAATCTTTATCGCGCTTCACCTTAAACTGGGCGGTTACACTGGTATCCTTCACCATTTTGTAAGTGCCCGGCTGGTTCAGCTCGTGCGAGCTTAAACCGGTGCCTGATTTTGGCGAATAAGGCTGTACGGTATAACCCTTGTACAGCCAGCCTTTATTATAAAATTCCTTTAATATCCACCAAAGGGTTTCTATGTATTCGTTTTTATAGGTGATGTACGGATCTTCCAGGTCGACCCAATAACCCATCTTTTCGGTCAGGTCGTTCCATACATCGGTATAGCGCATTACCTCTTTGCGGCAGGCATTGTTATAATCCTCAACAGATATTTTCTTGCCGATATCGTCCTTGGTAATACCCAATGATTTTTCGACAGCCAACTCGATAGGCAAACCATGGGTATCCCATCCGCCCTTACGCTGCACGCGGTAGCCTTTTAAGGTTTTGTAACGGCAAAAAATATCCTTGATAGCCCTTGCCATTACGTGGTGAATACCGGGCATGCCATTGGCACTCGGCGGACCTTCGTAAAACGTATAGGGGTTATCGGCGGGCCGGCTGCTGATGCTTTTTTCGAAAATGTTATTCTGCTGCCAAAACTCCAGCACATCCTTGCCTGTTTGCGATAAGTTTAACTGTTTATATTCCTTGTACATTAAAATACCTCACCTCAAATTTTAGAGGTTGCAAAAGTACGGAATTTTAACTCAAAAAGTATAAATTCGTGCGATGAAAAAAGACGCCAAACGCTCCGTATATTTAATATTACTTGCCATCATCCTGTTTTCGGCCTCCATGTCTGTGCCTCTTTTGTATAATTCAAGATGGAAAGAACCTGTGCAGGGCGGTGCGGCGGGCTTATTTATTGCGGGAGTTTTAGGTGCCATAGCCGGAATAATACGGGCGAGAAAAGAAACAAAAAAATAATAATCTTGTCATGCTGAACGCAGTGAAGCATCTTGAATGCGCAATATAAGCATGCGATATGAACGGCGACGTGTCTCTTCAAGATTCTTCACTGTGTTCAGAATGACAATCGCTTTTTATATATTTACCTCATGAAAAATCACTTAATGAGGGCGATCGTGTTTATTGTTTTCGGCATAGCCTGTTTTACCGTAAGCACCGTTTCGCGGGATACTGTCGTTGAAAAGTGGAGCAGCTTTTTATTTGGCTTTTCGTTCCCGCTTTTTATATTTGGTATTGTTTCCCTTTACCAGCATTTCAAGAAATTGAAACAAAAAAAAGAAACGAACAGCTAAAAAATAGCCCTGTTGGCACCGCCATCAACCTGTATGGTTGTGCCCGAAATATATGAGGCCTGCTCTGAAGCTAAAAAAGCTACTAAAGCGGCTAATTCTTCCGGTTTGCCAATGCGGCCCAACGGGATATTCTTTGCCTTTTCCTGCATTGCTTTTTCGGGGTCAATATCTTTTGGAAGCGTATCTTTTATACGGTCGGTTAGTATTAATCCAGGGGCTACATTGTTAACCGTAATGTTGTAAGGGCCCAATTCATCAGCCATCATTTTTGCCATACCCACCACACCCATGCGCATGCTAGTTGAAAGTACCGAATTGGCCAGCACCGATTTTACCGAACCGCTGATGATATTGATAATGCGGCCGCTGCCCGCTTTTTTCATGTAGGGTAATACCAGTTTGCTGGTGCGCGCCATGCTAAGCAGGTTTAATTCAAAAGCTTTTTGCCATTGGATATCATCAAAATTCTCAAATTTATCAAAAGGTGGTCCGCCGGCATTATTTAACAAAATATCTATACGCCCGAAAGCTTCGCCCGCTTTTTTTATGAAGGCTTCAATTTCTTCGCCTTTAGACATATCAATGGGGATAGCTACTACTTCGTTGCCAGTAAGCTGACTAATTTCTTTCGCTGTTTTATTCAGCTCCTCTTTATCGCGAGAGCCAATAATCACTTTGGCGCCTTCGGTGGACAGTGTGGTGGCTATAGCTTTGCCCAGGCCCTTACTGGCGGCGAGGACAATGGCTACTTTGTTGGTGAGTTTTAAATCCATGGTGAGGCTAAGATAGTAACTAAAATGATTTACTGTATTGCCGGCGATTACTCACCCCAACGTCGCTGCGCTCGTTGACCCTCTCTCCCGCAAGCGGCAAAGAGGGTTGTAAAAAATTCTAAATTCCCTCTTTCCACCGAAGGTGAAGAGAGGGTGGTCGAGCGAAGCAAAGACCGGGTGAGTAATCGCCGCCATACAGTATGATAGATATTTAACTAAATTTGATGCAATGAAAAAATTCATCCGCGGTTTTGGCTATGCTTTTAAAGGGCTTAGGTATGCAACTGCTACCCAGTTAAATTTCAGGGTGCATTTGGTGGCTACATTACTCACGCTATATGCAGGTTATGCGCTGCATATTTCAACAAACGAATGGCAATGGATAATTTTATGCATCGCATTGGTGTTAATTAGCGAACTACTGAATACCGCGATTGAATTTTTAACCGACCTGGTATCGCCGGATTATAACGAACTGGCCGGGCGCGTTAAGGATG
>Ga0207020_1096_pt2 | contig 16481 bp, 12 predicted proteins | sample Alteio_BWMinCont_48_FD_153500 | JGI IMG/M metagenome (GOLD analysis project Ga0207020, IMG submission 153500) | Enriched cells from forest soil in Barre Woods Harvard Forest LTER site, Petersham, Massachusetts, United States -... | ecosystem: Environmental > Terrestrial > Soil > Temperate forest >... | reverse complement strand
ATAATAGATCCGCCCGTCGGTGATGCTTTAGAAAATTGATAGACGCCATGTAAAAAGTTATGATTGCTTATATCGGCTGTACTAACAATAATTCCAGCAACATTCACTAAAGCACCCGGGCCAAAGTAAACACCGGATGGGTTTATTAAAATTATTTTTCCCGTGGAGGTCAATTGACCATAGATCGTAGAAAATCCCATCTGAGGATTAATTCGATTGAGCGCAATCCCGCCTGCTGGTTGTAGAAAATGGGTAGCTTCTTGTGCACCGATATTGAAAGTTTGCCAATTAATAATGGCTTTTTTACTGGTTTGATTTATATTGGTTTGATTTCCCGAATTTACGATGGTTGCATTTCCCGAAACAACTCCACCCCCTGTTGGATTGGCTAAGACGGATGATAATCCAATAAATAAACCTACCATTACTCCAAAAAACTGGCCTACCCATAATAAATAGCGTCTTTTAGAGTGGCTATTTTTATCTTTTTTTATCCCCGTCTTGTAATCCATATTCCCTCCCCAAAAGTTCAATGGATTAATTATTATTATTTTTTAAGACTAGCTCTACGACCCTATATTAACGCTTTTCGGATATTTTGTGAAATATTTTAACATACGAATGATCAAATATTAGTCGATCTTTAACGGTCTGATGGGTTTTTTTACTTTAGCATACATAATACGAAAAGTACCTATTATGCTAATAATAATCCAGGCGATTTCGATTAAAACCGATGCGGTATTCCAACTAAAATATAATGAAAACAAAATTAACCATGCACCTGCTAAATTCAATAATTGATATGCGATGTTATCTCCAGACAATCGACCGGTACTTATCCCAAAATAAGCAACCAAAAGTAAAATCACGCCCCCAATTCCGACCGGATCCGCTATGTTTTTTAATATGTCATACATGTTGTAGTGCCTCATTAATTATATGAATAGTGGCATCTTCCCGATGGGCCTTCTCACTTAAGTAGCGACGCCATATTCTTGCACCTTTTTGCCCTTGAAACAACCCCAAGATATGTCGTGTCATATGGGATAATTTTATATTGTTATTACACTGTTTCAAAATATAGGGAAGAAGTTTTTCTATGACTTCATGTCTTGTCAATACAGGTTGGCTGGAAGAATAATATTTTTTTTCTATTTCGGATAAAAAATAAGGATTGGAATAGGCCTCACGGCCAATCATCACGCCATCAACCCATTTTAAATGGGTGTCTATATCCATTAGATTTTTAATACCGCCGTTGATAATAATGGTCAAGTGAGGAAAATCTTGTTTGACTTTTCTTACGACGTCATAACGTAACGGTGGGACATCACGATTTTGTTTTGGACTTAAGCCATTTAACCATGCTTTACGTGCGTGAATGATAAAAACGCTGCAACCGGCTCTTTGGATACAGTCGATGAAAGTTGTTAATGCCTCATAAGAATCAAGATTATCAACCCCAATACGGCATTTAATAGTGACAGGAATTAGGACGGCTTCAGTCATTGCCTTCACACAATCGGCCACTAGCAGGGGATCTCGCATTAGACAGGCACCAAAGCGTCCTGATTTAACCCTATCACTCGGGCAGCCTACATTTAGATTGATTTCATCATAACCAAAGGTTTCGCCCAACTTTGCACAATAGGCAAGGCTTTCAGGCTCACATCCTCCCAATTGTAACGCAACAGGATGTTCTAGCGGGTCAAACGCAAGGAAGCGCTCGTAACACCCTCGCATCAAAGCACCCGTTGTTAGCATTTCGGTGTATAACAAAGTGTGTGGACTAATTAGACGTAGAAAATATCGATCATGGCGATCGGTACAATTCATCATGGGAGCCACGGAAAACAATCGATCGGTTATTGTCATAAAAAGATTATTTAATAAAATAGGCAAAGCCAAAAAGAGACTTGCCTTTAACATAAAATACTGTCATCCCCGCGCAGGCGGCATCGTCATTGCGAGCAACGCGAAGCAATCCAGAATGGGCATCAGAGTTTCAAGCAGCTCTGGATTGCTTCGCGTTGCTCGCAATGACGATGCCGCTTGCGCGGGGATGAGAGTATGGTGTAACAGCAAGTATTGCACAAAACTCTTTGATTTGCTATATTTTCATTTAAATTTTTTATCTAATAATGCCAAATGTAAGGCAATCAAAAAGGGGACAACATTTTGAAATCGCATAATCCTGTAGAGGAAAGCAAAGAATCTAACACAAAAAGTAAAAGCCCCAGTGTAGATGTGTATGCAGACCCGAGAGAAACCATCTCCTATTCATCGGTAGAGCAAAAGGAATCCATTAAATCCATGCCATTGGATGTGTTAAACTACCATGTATTTAAATTTTTTTCTAATCATGATTTGGCAAAAATAAATCCCACTAACAAAGAGTGGAGCGCAATAGCTACACAAACGCAAATAAATAAAAAAGCTTCCCATGTGGTAAGAGAATTTATTGGGTCTAATCCTAAACTTCCATTCCAAAAAATACGTTTCACGGGTGATGCAATGGATAGTAGTGTGTGCTTCAAAACATCAGAACGTATGCAAATTGAAATATTTTTCGAAGAAAAAAATCAAGATAAACGGCTTTTAAAAAAGACCACAGCAACACTTTTAAACAAAGATCCGCACGATTGGTGGAGCAGCAATAGATTTTACCTAAGTGATAATAGATTTGGTATTACTCACATTGATGTGAATCGTATGGATTGTGATGTGTATACAAAACCCGTTTTTTCTCCTTGTCAAAAGAGATTTCTTGCCGCATTAAAGAGTAAAAATCAATCGCTTGCTTTGGAATTAGTGAACAATATTGAGGTCGCTAATCTCACGGAGCTCGAGGATGAGAAAGGAAAGTCTTTGTTAGAATATGCGGTCAATTTACATTATCTCGATGTTGCTCAGAAATTAATAGATAAAGGGGCTCATATCTTATTGGAGGATGAGAAAGAGGATCCCACCAGCAACCATTTTAGAATAAATAATCAATTAAAAATATCTCAACATGTTGAAGACAAAGCACCTCTCCTCTCCCATTTTGAAGAGCGATTTGCAGATGCATTACTTATCCAAAACGAAGAAGATGCTTTGGCATTGGTAAAATATATTAATAATCCTAATATTGTCGATGAGGAAGGATATCCTGTATTGGCTCGTGCAGCTATGCTGGGATATTTAGGTATAGTTAAGGAATTAGTCACTAAACAGGCTGATTTGGAAAAAAGAACGACTTATAAAAAGGGCAGCTCGACTGCTTTGCTCAAGGCTGCTGATGGAGGTAAATTCGATGTTATTAAATACTTGGTAGAGCATGGGGCCAATGTCAATGCACAGAGTAACTCAGGGGATACTATTTTGCATTTGATATATGAGGCTTATGCTTACAGAAATTTATTAACGGCTAGGCAATTGGAAGAATTGGGTACGTTCTTATTAAATCATGGGGCCAATCCATGTATTACTAATCTACATGACAAGCGTCCTGCTGACTTACATTTTAACCTTATGTACCTAGATACCATGGAGAAAGATGCCGAAAAGCGGGTTGAATCGTGCTCATTTCATTCTACGGAAGGATCTTATCATATAAAATTCAAGGATATTTCATACAGGGATAAAACTTGGGCTTGGGAAGCTATTGTTAATAAAATAAAGTCACTCCCAGTCAATGATATACTGGGGTTGGCATGTGACAAGACTGAATGTGTATTTCCTGGCCGAAATGGACAACTTGCTGATTCAACTATCCCTCATCGTCAGAATTATGCCATAAAATCCTTTATATTTAATGAAGGATTAAACACCTTAACCATTCAAATAAAACAGGAATATATTAATAATCTTGAAGTTTATAAAACAATAGCTAAATGTTTAACAGATTTAAAGCTCATTAAAAAAGAAGAGATTGAACAATTTCAAAAGAATATTCAATATCCGCAAGAGGAATCTAGACTCCCCACCCGTCGTTTAAGGTAGGGGCAACCGGCCGGTCGGGGGATCCCACTTTCTGTCGTCCCGTGGCTTGACCGCATGTACCGCATGTACCGCATGTAGGGTGGGCAAAGGAGCGCTTTTCAGCGACGTGCCCACCAATCGGCGCTGCTTGGTGGGCACGTCGCTGAAAAGCGCTCCTTTGCCCACCCTACATGCGGTACATGCGGTACATGCGGTCAAGCCGCGGGACGACGAGATGTGGGTAATAGTGTGACCGCGTGAACGATTACCGGTCGCCCATACGTGCGAGATGAATAGGGTATCTTTAATACGTTCGTATTTCTCATTTCAAACGGTATGTTCTAAACTATATATAGGTTTAATCGAACTCCACTGCTTACAGCTTGGACAATGCCAATGTAGTGATTTGCCTGAAAAACCGCAAGAAATACATTGATAGTCTGATTTATCCGCTAATAATTTTTTAGTTAAATTTTGTAAAATGAATAAATCATCACGCACACTTCCTTCTGCTCTGGATAAGTATAAATTTAAAAATACATGCAACCCATAAATAGATGGATAACGACGTACATAATCACCAATAAATCGGGAAGCGATTTTATCTCCTTTCCAATCTCTTAAATGTTCCGACAATATTAACATCACGGGAACATGTGGATATTCTTCGGATAATTGCGTTAAATAATTGACAAAGGCTTCTTCTTCGTTCAATGCCTTATAACAAAAAGCAAACGCTTCCATAGATTCCGAGATATAATCTGGATTTTGGTCTTTGATCTGTTTTAAGCTATGGAGCGCAAACTTATAATTACCTTTTCTGATATCCCCTTTGGCTTGTAATAAACTCGCCCGTGCACATTGGGGATCTGCTTTCAGCGCATACTTAATATAGTGACTTCCCTGCTCATACTGTCCTTTGTCAAAAGCAAGTTCGGCTAATTCGCAATAATGATGCGCTATAACAACTTGCATATTTTTTTTCGTCGCCAGTTCTAATTTATTGGCTATTTGAATAGCGCTTTCCCAGGATTTTTCTTGTTGATAAATATCAAGCAACGAGCTTAAGGCGGGAATAGAATATTCTTTTACGGAAAGCACCTCTAAAAAAATTCGTTCAGCACGATCCAGCACCCCTGCACTCAAGTAATCTTGCCCTAATTCAAACAAGGATTGTTCGCGATAGCTTTTGTCAAGGTTAGGTCTTGCAATTAAATTTTGATGAATACGGATGGCTCGCTCAACTTCACCACGCCTACGAAAAAGTTTTCCTACCGCAAGATGCGTTTCTACTGTGTCGCTATCGACTTCAAGCATTTTGATAAATACATCAACCGCTTTATCTGGCTCTTCATTCAATAAGTAATTCAAACCGACTAAATAATCGCGCGGTAAATTGTGCTTTTGTTTTATAATAGGTTTTTGTTTAACCTGGTATGAGACATACCAGACTCCGATTAACGCTACTATAAATAACAAAAACCATATGCTATTCATCTATTAATGCCTATCTTGTAATGGAATTGCACGTAAATTGTTTATTTCGGTTTCACTCATTTTTAATTGTTGGTGTAAGTGGTAATTTTTAAGTTTCAGCTTGATAAGCATAAAAAGACCCACTAGCAAGCCAAATAGACAACCGAATACAAATGATAATACAAGTAGGAATGAAAGGGGTAGCGTTTGTTCGCCGAAGTAATAATGGATGATAACAGGATTGTGATTTAAAAGAGCAAATGTAATTCCTAATAAAATGATTATTATAAAAAAAATATATGTGAAAATACGCACGTTCGGACTCCTGTCTTAATGGTAAATGGTGGGCACGCTTTGCTTTGCCCACCCTACAGCACTTCTACTTTCTGTTTTCTTCACCTCTCCCCCTGTGGGAGAGGTGAAGATAGGTTGGGTGTAGAGGAGTTTTTTATTCCTCTAACCCTCACCTTCAGTAGACATTTTCGCTTTTAACAAATCCCCTAATGTCGTTTTCAACGGCGTATCATCGGATTTGTCTTTTTTCTTCACCTTCGCTTTCTTTGGCACCCCTTCCTTAGACTTCATTGATAGAGTAATCGTATGGGTTTTTCGATCCGTCCCTATAATTTTTGCCTCTATCATGTCTCCTATGTTAAGTCGTGTGCGTGCATCGTCTACTTTTTCTACCGCAATCTCAGAAGCACGTAACGTCCCAAAAACTTTGTCTGCTAATTCAACGGTGGCAAACTTCGTCTCTATTTCTGTTATTTTACCCGATACAATACTGCCCTTTTCATGCTCATTTAGATAGTTGGCAATAGGATCACCGGCTAACTGCTTCAGTCCAAGCGAAATACGCTCACGCTCAGCATCAATGGCTAAAATAACCGTTTCAAGCTCGTCGCCTTTTTGATGTTTACGTATCGCCTCTTCAGCCGCACCTTCATTCCAGGAAATATCAGATAAGTGAATAAGACCATCTATACCGCCGTCAAGACCAATGAAAATGCCAAAATCAGTAATCGATTTAATTTTACCCGTGATTTTATCACCTTTTTGGTGACTGCCTGCAAACTCTTCCCATGGATTGGTCGTGCATTGTTTAAGACCCAGAGAAATACGACGACGTTCGCCATCAATATCCAATACAATCACTTCCACTTCCTGGCCTAAATGAACCACTTTGTTTGGATTCACGTTTTTGTTAGTCCAATCCATTTCTGAGACATGCACCAGGCCCTCTATCCCTTCTTCAATTTCAACAAAACAACCGTAATCCGTAATGTTCGTCACACGCCCGCGTAATCGCTGACCAATCGGATATCGGTTCGTAATATCCGCCCATGGATCATCACCTAATTGTTTTAACCCTAATGAAACCCGAGCATTATCACGATCAAATTTCAATATTTTTACTTTAACTTCATCACCAATCGTTAAAATTTCACCAGGATGTTTTATACGTTTCCATGACATATCGGTAATGTGTAGTAAACCATCGACACCACCTAAGTCTATAAATGCACCATAATCCGTTAAATTCTTAACGATACCTTTTATTTCATCGCCTTCATGCAGATTTTCGAGCAATGCTTCGCGTTCTACGCTATTTTCTGCTTCCATCGCGGAACGACGGGATACCACTATATTATTACGTTTAACGTCGATCTTGATAACTTTAAAGTCAAACTCTTTTCCTTCCAAGGATTCTGGGTCGCGTACGGGTTTTACATCCACTAATGAACCGGGTAAAAATGCGCGAAGTTTATTAATTTCAACTGTAAATCCACCTTTCACACGCCCTTGAATAACACCGCGGACTGTTTCTTTATTTTGATACGCATCTTCTAATGCAGACCAGGATTCTAAACGCTTCGCACGCTCGCGAGACAATCGGGTTATACCAAATCCATCCTCTACCGCATCCAGCGCTACTTTGACCTCATCACCAACAGCCACCTCAAGATTACCGCGGTCATCTTCAAATTGTTCAATAGGAATGGTGGATTCTGATTTTAATCCGGCACTGACAACAACACTTTTGGATTCGATGCGGATAACTTTTCCTGTGACGATTGCACCAGGAATCATGGGGGTTTCATTTAGACTTTCTTCAAATAGTTGCGCAAAACTTTCGGACATACACTCTTTCCTAGATCATTTCGATCTCATAAAACGGTTAAATTAATATTCGCGGTTAGGTAGATAGTTGCTGTCGCGAAATGACAAATTTCACCCACTTTGTCATTCCCGCGTAGGCGGGAATCCATTCAGAATGGATCCCCGCCTACGCGGGGATGACAGTATTTTGTATTTCGCAACGGCAACCAATCAGATACACCGTCACCACACCTTTAAATCATGCAGCAGGAAATACTTCCTTAACCCTGGCCATAATAATTGCTACTACCTGATCAATCGTTAGGCAGTCTGTATCAATACAGATGGCATCGGGTGCAGGGACAAGAGGCGCAATAGCACGTTCTTGATCGCGTTTATCACGCTACCGTAGTTCTACCACAAGGTCGCCAAGGTTAACATGAATGTTCAATTCCTTCAACTGATTAAAGCGCCGTAAAGCCCGTTCCTCGGGGCTAGCCGTCAAAAAAACCTTAATATCTGCATCGGGAAATACGATGGTCCCCATGTCCCGGCCATCGGTGACTAGACCTGGCGGTCCACGAAATGCTCTTTGCCTATCCAATAGTGCCAGACGCACCCTGGGCAGGGCGCCTACCTTGGAGGCCGCATTTCCTACTTTTTCGGTACGGATAATGTCCGAAACATCCAACCCTCCTAACCATGTACGCGGTGGTTCCCATGAGTGGGCTGAGACAAATTTGACATCTAGATGGCTTGCAAGATCGGTAAGCTCCGCCTCATTTTCAAATGATATGCCATGTTTATCTGCATCTAATGCTAATACTCGATATAATACGCCGCTGTCGAGCAAATTCCAGCCAAGTTGCCTTGCAATTCGATGCGTAACAACTCCCTTACCCGTGCCGCTTGCCCCATCAATGGTTATCACGGGGTTTTGCGTCATCACTTAGCTCTCCATTTAATGTTGCGACTTTTTCTAAGCCGACTAATAGTTCATCTTTCGATAAATTGATAAGACGTACACCTTGCGTATTTCGTCCTACTAAAGAAATTTCATCGACAGGTACACGCACTAATGTTCCTTTGTTACTAATTAGCATCATTTCATTTTGTGGTTTTACCTGGATGGCGCCTACGACTTGCCCATTTCGTTCGGTGACTTGAATCGAAATAACACCTTGCCCTGCGCGGCCGGCTGATCGATACTCGTCCATGGATGTCCGTTTTCCGTAGCCATTTTCGGTTGCGGTTAAAATATCGCCTTCCTCCGATACGACAATGAGGGAAATGACTTTACCGTCTTCGGCTAATTTAACACCGCGTACACCGCGGGCGGTTCTTCCTACACAACGTATTTGTTCTTCAGAAAAACGAATGGCTTTCCCCAAATTCGTAAATAGCATGACATCTTGCTTGCCTTTGGTAATATCAACTCCAATTAGGCGATCATTTTCAGATAATTCGATGGCTATGATGCCCGATGCGCGGGGGCGTGAAAATTCTGTTAATGCCACTTTTTTGACGGTTCCATTGGCTGTTGCCATGAAGACAAAATGATCTTCCTGATATTCTCGTATCGGTAATATAGCATTAATTTTTTCACCTTCTGCCAGCGGAAGTAAATTCACAATGGGTTTACCGCGGGAATTGCGGCTGGCTTGAGGAAGTTGGTATACCTTAAGCCAATAGACTTTTCCACGGTTTGAAAAACACAAGATAGTATCATGCATGGTGGCGACTAATACACGCTCGATAAAGTCTTCTTCCTTCACATCAGTTGCCGATTTACCCTTCCCGCCGCGATGCTGGGCCTGGTATAACGTAACAGGTTGTGATTTTGCATAACCTTCGTGTGAGAGTGTTACAACAACCGGCTCATCCGGCACTAAATCTTCGTAGCAAAAATCACCTTCTCTATCTATGATTTGGGTTTTTCTACCGTCACCAAACTGCTCTTTTATTGCTAGTAATTCATTTTGTATCACTTCCAATAAATGGGTTGGATTAGAAAGAATATGATTTAATTCGGTAATCAGTTTTTGCAATTCATGATGCTCATTAGTAATTTTATCTTGTTCAAGTCCTGTCAATCGATGTAACCGCATGTCTAATATGGATTGCGCTTGTTCTGAAGAAAGATGGTACCCATCATCGGCTAAACCATGGTGAACTTCGTTAGTAACACGTGTTAAAAGAGTCACACCTTCGGATGGGTGCCATACGCGTTTCAGTAACTCTTTTTTTGCCTCAGCGGGGTCTTTTGCGCTTTTTATTAATACAATCATTTCATCAATATTGGTTAGCGCAATAGTTAATCCTTCCAAGATGTGGGCACGTTCATTGGCTTTACGAAGATCATAAATACTGCGTCTAGTCACGACTTCCCGACGATGTCGTAAAAATGCTTCGATCAATTGTTTTATATTAAGAACTCTAGGCTGGCCGTCAACTAAGGCAACGATATTGATGCCAAAAACACTTTGCAGCTGAGTATGGACATAAAGATTATTCATTATGACATCCGGATTTTCGCCCCGGCGTAATTCGATCATAATACGCATCCCTTGCTTGTCGGATTCGTCTCGTAATCCCATAATACCATCTAATTTTTTTTCTTTTACCAGCTCTGCTATCCGTTCTATTAAGCGCGCTTTGTTCACTTGAAAAGGAAGTTCAGTCACAATGATTCTATCTTTATTGGATTTTTCATCCGTTTCAATGTGTGTTTTTGCACGCACATAAATACGTCCCCGACCGGTACGATAAGCATCCAGGATACCTGCGCGGCCATAAATGATGGCCGCTGTTGGAAAATCAGGGCCCGGGATATGCTGCATTATTTCTTCGATGCTCATTTGAGGTTTAGCAATCATGGCGATGCAAGCGTTAATCACTTCCGTTAAATTATGGGTTGGGATATTGGTTGCCATGCCGACTGCGATACCGGAAGAGCCGTTAACTAATAAGTTTGGCACCTGCGTTGGCATGACCGTAGGAACCATTTCGGTTTCATCATAGTTTGGAACAAAATCGACCGTTTCTTTTTCAAGATCTGCCAGTAATGTATGGCCAAAGCGTGACATGCGAACTTCCGTGTATCGCATAGCGGCGGCGGCATCTCCGTCGATGGAACCAAAGTTTCCTTGCCCATCGACTAGCATATAACGCATGGAAAATGATTGGGCCATACGTACAATGGTGTCATATACGGCTGTTTCACCGTGGGGATGATATTTACCAATGACATCACCGACAACGCGGGCCGATTTTTTATAGGGTTTATTCCAGTCGTTGCTTAGTTCATGCATGGCAAATAAGACGCGGCGATGTACCGGCTTTAAGCCGTCACGAACGTCAGGTAATGCCCGTCCTACGATAACGCTCATCGCATAGTCTAAATAGGATTGCTTTAACTCAGCTTCAAGACTTACTTTCTGTATTTCTTTAGCAAATGGGGTTTCCATAGGTTTTTTCCAGGTTTTTATTGTAACTCCCTAGGTGTCACCCCGAGGAGCGCTCTTTGCGACGAGGGATCTCCAGTGACATAAGGAGATCCCTCGTCGCAAAGAGCGCTCCTCGGGATGACACCTAGGGATAGTTATAAAATTGGAATGAATTATACCATATTTTGAGATTGGATGTGTTAAAAATCGGTCATTTTTATATTCCCAAGTGGTCCGTTTGTGGAGTCTCTAAGAGCGCGCCGTAAAATTTTGCCTACGGTGGTTTTGGGAAGTTCTTTACAAAATTCTATATATTTCGGGACCTTATAACCCGTTAGATTTTCACGGCAATAATGAAGTACATTTTCTGCTGTTAAGGTTGGATCTTTTTTGACAATAAAGGCTTTGACAGCCTCGCCGGAATTGCCATCCGGAACTCCAATAACAGCCACCTCTAGTGTACCAGGCAAGCGAATCAAGACATCTTCTATTTCATTTGGATATACATTAAAGCCCGAAACCAAAATCATGTCTTTTTTGCGCTCTAAAATGCGAACATAACCTTCCTCATTGATTGACGCAATATCCCCCGTTAATAACCATCCTTTTTCGGTAAATACTTTTTTGGTTTCTTGTGGATTTTGCCAATAAGCTAACATCACTTGCGGCCCTTTAATGGCAAGCTCCCCTGGCGTGTTCAGCGGCAACTCAACCCCATTATTATCCAAAATGCATACGTCAGTTGAAGAAACAGGTAAGCCTATCGTCCCATTATAGGCCAATAAATCCGCTGGATTAATAGTGACACAAGGGGATGTTTCGGTTAGCCCATAGGCTTCCAGAATTGGCTTTTTGGTGATTGCCTGCCATTTTTCAGCCACGGCGCGCTGTACGGACATTCCTCCACCCAAACAGATTCGTAAGGCGCTAAAATCCAATTTGGCAAATGCTGGATTATTCAATAACGCATGAAACAATGTGTTAACACCGGTAATCACGGTCAATTTAAACTTTCGTATTTCTTTAATCAGGTGGTTTATATCACGGGGATTGGTAATCATAACACTTAAACCGCCAATCTTTATCATAAATAAACAATTCGCCAGTAAAGAAAAAATATGATAAAGCGGTAATGCTGTCAAAATGATTTCTTGTTCTTTTCGAAGATTTTGGCTAAACCAGGCTTCTGCCTGGAGAATATTGGCAACCATATTACGATGGGTTAACATAGCGCCTTTTGCGATACCTGTTGTTCCACCGGTGTATTGTAAAAAAGCGATATCTTTCAGCGATAGTGGAACAGGATCGAATGACAACTTCTTACCCTGTAATAACATTTTTCTAAAGTGAAGAACGTTTGGAAGTTGGTAGGGAGTAATTTGTTTTTTAATATGTTTCAGTACAAAATAAATAAACCATGCCTTGGGTCTAGGAAATAAATCACCTAACTCTGTCACAATGACACGCGTAAGTTTAGTAGATGGTAAGGCTTTTTCGACGGTATGCGCAAAATTCGATAGTACGATGATAGTTTCTACACCACCGTCATTTAATTGATTGATGAGTTCGGATGCGGTATAGAGGGGGTTCACATTCACGATGATTAATCCCGCACGCAAAGCGCCAAATAGAGAAATAGGATATTGCAAAATATTTGGCATCATTAATGCAATTCGATCTCCCTTTTTTAAGTGCAATTCTTTCTGTAGATAGGCTGCAAAGGATTGGGAATACCTATCAAATTGTTTAAAGGTTAGGGTTGTTCCTAGGTTGTAAAAAGCGGGGTCGTCATAAAAGGATTTGCAGCTTCGGTCAAATAAATCAACGATAGATTGGTATTCATCCGGGTTAATTTCGAAAGGGATCCCTGGGGGATAATTTTTTAGCCAAATTTTTTCCATGATGCATTCTTCCTTTTATGCTCACATCATCTCTTGGAAAAGCGATCACATTTAATCTTTTCACCTCTCCCCTTGTGGGAGAGGTCGACGCGCAAAGCGCGGCGGGTGAGGGGTGACTTTCTCAGAAAAGCACCCCTCACCCGGCGCTTCGCGCCGACCTCTCCCACAAGGGGAGAGGTGAAAAGAACCGGGAAGATGCAAGCATTGATTTTTTAAAGCGATAAAATAATTAAAATAATGGTCGGGACGGCCGGATTTGAACCGGCGACCACTTGCGCCCCATGCAAGTACGCTACCAGGCTGCGCCACGCCCCGTCATTTTTTTCATTATGTTACGCTTAAGTTATATTATCGTCCGCTTTTAATTTTTGCAGCACATTTTCAAGGTCTGCAATCACTCTTTTTACTACCGCTTCTGTATGTACGGCCGACTTACTGACCTCAGAAGAAGGACCAGCCAATTGTAACCGCGCGCCTTCAATAGTAAAACCATCTTCATATAATAATTTACGAATCTGGCGAACCATCATCACATCTTTGTGTTGATAGTAACGTCTGTTTCCACGCCGTTTTGTGGGACTCAACAGTGTAAACTCTTGTTCCCAATACCGCAATACATGCGGCTTAACACCACATAAAAAAGCCACCTCTCCAATCGTAAAATACCGCTTGTTCGGTATAAGAGGTAGTTTCTTATCCAGGTCTAATTGTTTAGTCTTGCTTGGTTGATTGGGTGTCATCTGTGTTCTTCCCTGCATACACTTCAACACGCGCTCTTAATTTTTGGCCGCCACGAAAAGTCACTACCCGACGGGCTGAAACAGGAATCATTTCTCCTGTTTTTGGATTCCTTCCAGGTCGTTCCTTTTTATCATGTAACTCAAAATTACCAAAGCCAGAAATTTTTACCTGTTGTCCTTTTGCAAGCGCTTCACATATTTGCTGAAAAAATATTTCAACAATTTCTTTCGCTTCACGCTTAGTCAAACCAATTTGTTCAAACAGGCGACTTGCTATATCTGCTTTCGTTAGTGCCATAATCTTAGCCTCTTAATTCAGCAGCAAACCTTTGTTTAAGCGCCCCAATAACGCGCTCTACCACATCTGTCACATCTTCATCCACTAAAGTGCGTGATTCATGCTGTAAGGTCAAGGCTAATGCAATACTTTTACAGTGCGGCGGAACTCCCTTGCCTTCATACACATCAAATACAATCACTTCCTGTAACAAATTACCGCCCACATTGACTATTGTATCCTGAATTGCTTGTGATGGTACAGTTTGATCAATAAAAATAGCAATATCTCTTCGAATTTCTGGAAACCTTGAAATTTCTTTAAATTGCGGCAATGTGGTCATTTCTAAAGCATCCAGCCGAATTTCGAATACATAAATTTTATCTGAGTAATCTAATATTTGCAAAATACTTGGGTGTAACGCGCCACATAGGCCTATGACTTCTCCATCACGATTAACAATCTCTGCTGTGTATCCTGGATGTAATGCGGCATGTTTTGCTTCATTTTTAAACAAAAATGGGGGCCTCGTTCCAGATTTGATTTTTAAAATAGTTTCTAAGTCACCTTTTAAATCAAAAAAATCCACCGGTCTAGGTTTTTCACCCCATTGCAGAGGCAAAACACTTCCTGATATTAATCCACCCAGAACTCTTTCTTGCGCGAGTGAACCTGTTTTTTGATTGATAAATCGTAAACCCGTTTCAAAAATGCGCACTCTGGATTGTTGGCGATTTTGGTTATATGAAAAAGTATTAAGAAGCCCCGGCCATAAATTGGTGCGCATCACGGTCATGTCTGCTGTAATAGGATTGATCAATGCTTTAGGCTCATTATCGGGATCAAGCAATTTTTGCATTTTTTTATCAATAAAGCTATAAGTGATTACTTCGTGATAACCTAAATCAGACAATATATTTCGAATAGAGGCAACGGTAAATTTATTTTCAGGGCTTTTATTAATTTGTAATTCGGGACACGCCCTCGTTGCGGGCAGTTCTTCATATCCATATAAACGAATCACTTCTTCGATTAAATCAATTTCTTGCTCCACGTCTTTGCGCCGTGCTGGAACCGTGACTTCAAAGCCGCCTGCATTTTTGACACAGACAAATCCTAATCGTTTTAAAATAGACTCTATGGTGGATTCTTCTATGGGGATACCTATTATTTTTTCGATACGATGAGTACGTAATAGGATTTTTTTAGGGGCGGGCAAATAGGTTTTATTCGAAATATCCACAAGAGGCGCGGGCGTACCGCCGGCAATTTTTAATATGAGCTTTGTGGCATATTCAATAGCGTTTGCCTGTAAGGTTGGATCAATTCCGCGCTGATAACGATAGGAGGATTCAGAACCTGCTTTATGAATACGCAGGGAACGAGCAATGGCGTTGGGATTAAAAAAAGCACTTTCGAGGAAAATATCTTTTGTGAGCAGGGTCACTGCCGAATCTAATCCGCCCATCACCCCCGCAATCGCCAATGGTTTTTTGTCGTCTGCAATGAGGAGTACCTCTTCATTGAGCGTAAGGGTTTGACCATCCAACAAAGTTAGCGTTTCGCCTTGATTTGCTAAACGAACATGAATCCCGCCTTCGATCCGTTGAAGATCAAAAGAATGCATCGGCTGCCCTAATTCCAGCATAAGATAGTTCATGACATCCACAATAGCGCTAATAGAACGTATACCGCTACGTCGCAATCGTTCTTTCATCCATAAAGGAGTGGCAGCATCCGCATTCACGCCTCGAATAATTCGGCCACAATAACGCGGACACCCTTCGGGTTCATCCAATTCAATAGTCAATTGATCCGAAATAACAGGAGGAACAGGACTCATATCGATAGGGTGGGTAAGTTCACTCTCCGTCAATGCAGCAATTTCTTTTGCAAGTCCTAGAACACTGAGACAGTCGCCACGATTTGGTGTTACGGCTACCTCGATGACAAAATCCGAAAAATTGAAATATTCCCAAATGGATTGACCTAATACTGCATCTTGAGGCAATTCAAGAAGTCCTGCGCTTTCATCTGAGATTCCCAGTTCAACGGGAGAACAAAGCATCCCCTCGGATACAACATTACGAATTTTACTGCGTTTGATGGTGATATTATTCGGTAAAACCGCACCTTGTAATGCAACAGGTACTTTCATGTCAGGCCGGACATTGGGAGCGCCGCAGACTATCGTTAAAAGTTCGGATTTTCCTATGTTCACCTTACATACTTTTAGACGGTCCGCTTCTGGATGTTTTTCGACTTCCACGACGAGTCCTACTACCACGTTTGAGAATTTTTCTGATACAGGAAGTATCGATTCCACCTCCAATCCCGACAGTGTTAATTCGGCTGAAAGCGCTTCTCGCGTTTTATTCGGATTTACCCATTCACGAAGCCATTGCTCACTCAGTTTCATCAAAAACTCCTCGAAGGTTTGATAGGATTTTGCCGCAGGCATTCTATCATGGACTTAAAATTGCTTTAAAAAGCGTAAATCATTTTCAAACATAGCACGTAAGTCTGGGATACCATAGCGTAATAATGCTAAACGATCTAACCCGCAACCTAATGC
>Ga0207020_1099_pt2 | contig 16555 bp, 13 predicted proteins | sample Alteio_BWMinCont_48_FD_153500 | JGI IMG/M metagenome (GOLD analysis project Ga0207020, IMG submission 153500) | Enriched cells from forest soil in Barre Woods Harvard Forest LTER site, Petersham, Massachusetts, United States -... | ecosystem: Environmental > Terrestrial > Soil > Temperate forest >... | reverse complement strand
GGCATTGGTCATATTGGGGGGCACAGGATATCTTCTGTACCTCGACTATCATCGACCAATGGCTCCTGTCGAAGGTCAGAAGATTAACACTGTCGGTTTGGTCGAGGGCGAACAAAATGACGTTAGACGACAATCGAGTGGAGATCCCAATTGGGAAAGCATTGACGTCCACGCCCCGTTATTTTCCGGTGATCAATTGAGAACGCAGAAACTTTCGACGGTCCGTATTAAGACAAACGCCGGGCTCATTGCCGACATCAAGGAAAATGCATTGGTGTGGCTACTCCCTACTCCCGACGGAACGGATCTAGACCTAAAGGCAGGCGATATACATTCAGAAAATTTGACGGGATCAGATATATTGAGTACTCGGGGAGCAGTCTTGAGTGGGGAGCTGGCGGAACTTCACCTTAGTACTGACCTCAATGGCAAAACGCATATCGAGGTCGAAAAGGGCAGGGTTACGATTACCGATAAAACCCAAAAGAAACTGGAGTTAAATATTAAGGGAACAGCCGATCTCCTCGATGGAGTACTTCTGATGTCGGCTAATCCGCCGCCTTCAAATACGCCGGTGCCGCTTTCAACTCCGCTCCCTACCCCAGCAAACACACCCACACGGCAATCCCCACTTCCCGTTAAGGTTAAACCGTCAACCACTCCGGAGCTGTCACCCACTCCCCACGCGAATCACATAGAACTGCTTAAACCAGAAAACGAAGCCATTCTCAATTTCGAGCCTGAGACTGATTCCGTAGAGTTTGCCTGGGATACAGATATCAAACCTAAGTTTTTTGTTTTGCAGGTGTCAACGACAAATGATTTTAAGAAAATTATTCAAAGTCACACGATTAATTTAAAGAGAGACAAAATCAAGGATTTAAAAACTCAAATCTATTTTTGGCGAATCAGGGCTTACGATCAAAAGAATCAATTAATTATCACATCAAAAACTTACGCCTTTAATCTTAATGTTAAGATGCCGACTCTACCGGAGCTTATCGCTCCAGCAGCGGAAATCAGCTGGAGCTCGCCGACACCGGTAGAGTTTAGCTGGAAGAAAATGGAAAATGCGGCCAAATACAAAATAGGGATATTTAGCGACCTCAGCCAACGTATCGAGGTTAAGTCGTTTGTCACCGATTCTCAAGTGTATCTATGGAATTGGCAAAGTCCAAAGTCGTATTATTGGGCGGTCAAAGGACTTAATGCCAAAGGCAATATCATTTCACAAAGTGAAGTACGACATCTCACCATTACTGCGGCCACCAAAGAGAAGAGTCCAACCTTTGTGATCATCAATCCTAAAGATCAGACGGAAGTTGCACGGGACCTCACTGTTGAAAAACCAGAACCCATAAATTTTCAGTGGAGGGTCACTAAAGAGCTCCCTGGTCCGCTATCACTCATAATAAGCGCAGATCCTGAGTTCAAGGATCCCATAACTATAAAAAACGTCACTCAACCCTTAGTGCCAGTAACTTTAAAAAAAGAGGGGATCTATTATTGGAATCTCTCTAGTCAATCAGAGGACGGTCGTGAATTGGAGTTGAGTCCCGTCATTACCTTTAATCTAAAATCAACGGGTGGTCTTAAGGCGCCCCTTCGAATTTCGCCCGCCAATGAATCAAATATTGAGACGGATGACCCCAAACCTTTGGTCTTTAAATGGAGGCCTTCACGAAACGCCACCCAGTATCATTTTGTACTTAAAAAGGCCGACCCAAAGACAAGTCAGTATTTTATTGTCCTTGATAAGACAGTGAAAGAAACCACGATAACAACCGATCCACTTGAAAGTGGAAATTATTCTTGGAACGTATACTCTGTTGACGATACGGAAAAAGAGGTGGGTTCAGAAAAGGAATTTTCTTTTACTCTCACTCAAGCCTACCAAATGGACTCCCCCAAATTAAAGGAGCCGGTGATAAAATGAAAAGGAATCTTATTTTTCTCTTGTGCGCCCTTGTTTCAAGTTTAATTTCTGCTCTAGCTTGTGCCAGGGAGGTTTCTTTTAGTTGGGAGCCTATGGAAGGGGCAACCGGTTACGAAATTCAGGTATCAAAATCCGAAGATTTTAAAGTACCCTATTTAACCCAAAAACTTGAGCAACCGACCTTCACTTCTAGTATGGAACCCGGAAAATACTTCTACCGTGTGCGGGTTATAGATCAAGAACAACATCCCGGAAAGTGGTCGGACGCAGCGCCCGTGAAGGTGGCTAGTCCCGCTCCCGAATTGCAAAAACCTGTATCGGGTTATGAAACCTCCTATTACGAACACCCCCCCGAAATCGATTTTGGCTGGAAGATTGCTGACCTTACGGCTTTATACGAAATTGAAATTGTTGACGGTGCTGGGCAAGAGGTCCTTCATACCACCGTTGATAGTAACCAGCTTAAACATAGCCTTCCCGAAGGGGACTACCAATGGCAGGTCAGAAGTTTAGGAAAATCCCCAATCCCCGGTCGAGAGGGATCAGAAGATATTCCATCGGATTATTCAAAACCATGGCATTTCAAAATCACCAAAAATAAAATCGACAAACCTGAACTCATTACTCCTACCGCCGGCGCCAAACTCTTTAATAGAACACCCATAAATTTTAGTTGGTCGCAAGATGCCCATACCCACTTTACTGACGTCAACGTTGAAGAACTCGATGTCGACAAAGCCTCACGTCTCAAGTTCGATAATATTTCTGGAAAGGACGTCAAAAAATCCATTGAAAAACCAGGCCATTACAGATGGTCGGTCACCACTAAAGAAGAAGCGACCTCCCCTGGGGTGACTTCAGAGACCAGAGACTTCTATGTTCTCGAAGATCCGCTTTTTGCAGGTAATTACGAGCTAGAACTCAATATGAGTTATGGAAGTGACCTTTACCAGACGAACTCCTCCTTACAAACGTTAACCCCAACCCAGATCGGTCAGCAATCCACAGCAAGTGGTATGCATTATGGGTTATCGTTGGGTTATTACGTATTTAGGTCTTTAGGTTTCTTTGTTGCGGCAAGGGAATCTTCTTACTCGACCGAGAACCTCACAAGCCAACAGACGGAATTGGACGGACAGATGCGTCTTCGTTTTGGCGCAAACGGTTTTTTTCAAGAGTTTTGGTTTGGCTACAGGCAGATGGACATCCTCGAAGCTGAAAATAACCCCACAAGTAAAGCCATGGACCTTTCTACAACGGGACCACTCTTTGGAACCCGCATTGGCGTCGACGTCACTTCACGATGGAAAATCGTCGCGACCGGCTACTATTATAAACCTCTCACTTTTAGTTCGGCCCAGGTTTCTACCTTGGGCCCCACAAATGCCGATGTTATGGGAGGTTCACTGGGATTAAAGTGGAATTTCAGCGGCCATTGGTGGGCGGGCTACAAGTACGCCATCGAACGCATTACAGGGCAAATGGGAGCCCCCCTCACTCCTCCTTACGTCAATTCCTCGTGGGGAATGTCGCGGGTGGAACCCATCTACCTCTCAATTAGCTTCGAGCACTAATAAGTTTAGCTTCTCCTTCAAAATTCGTAGATCGTCTGGGGGAATATCCTTCCACTGTCCGGTTTTAAGTTGGTTTAAATGGAGATTCATAATTCGCACACGTTGGAGTTTTTTCACCTTGAAGCCCAGGGCTTCACACATCCTTCGGATCTGGCGATTTTTCCCCTCCATGAGGATTATTGAAAATTTTCGAAGTCCCAAGGATTTTATTTTGCAAGGACGAGTAAAGTGGTCGCCAATATCCACTCCTTCAGACATTCGATTTAAAAAATCTTGATTCAAATCCTTATCGACCTCAACTACGTATTCCTTTTCGTGCTGAAACTCTTCCCTCAAAATCCGATTGACTATGTCCCCGTCATTAGTGAGCAGTATCAGGCCACTGGATTCCTTATCTAAACGGCCAATTGGAAAAACACGCAAAGGATGATTTACGGCATCAATAATGTTCCCCTTGATTTGTCTCTCCGTAGTGCAGGTGATCCCAATGGGTTTGTTATACATAATATAGACCTTTGGCGGCAAGTAGGTCAGGGGGACAGAATCGACAAATACTTTGTCAGTTTCGGAAACTTGTTCCCCTAAAACAGCCACATGATCATTTATTCGCACCCGACCGGCAATAATGAGCTTATCCGCCTCACGTCTCGAGCAGAACCCTAAATCAGTAAAAAATCGATTAATCCTCATTCCAAAGCCTTGTACCATATTCCAGACTAACGTCGGACGAAATTGTGTTTAGACCCTTACCCTAAGTTCCGATACTTACACTGAGGAGAGCCAAACTAAGGATGTCAATTCAAGACCTAAAGCCCCTATGGGCCCTACATTTTAAGCTTGATGACTCGACTTGGGCTAGAATAGAAAAGCAAAGTCTGATCACTCAATGCACGCCTCTGGAAATCGCCCTTGATTCAGGATTCATCAATCCGGAGCAATTTCTAGAATGGGATCGCGATACGTCAAGAACTGCCGCTCTTAAGATTGATTTTTTTAATTCCCCCCCACCTCTGAAATTATTTGAAAAATTCGATTATGTAGACTGTCGCCAGAAGGTCTGCATGCCCGTGACGGAGTGGGAAGGAAAAATCTATTGGGCCAAACTCTCGAGCACTCCGACGGGCCTGGAGAAAGAAGGTTCTGAAAAATATTGGTTTTTAGCTCCGTGGCCGGGCCTAAAAAAATGGTTTGAGGCGTGGAAGGCTGTTGCTCTTTCTAATTCAGAAAAAGCACCTACTCCCCTCGCAGCTTTTGTTGAACCTCCTCATTTACCCTCTTTGAATAAAGAAATATCCAGTGAAATAGTACCTGGAGAACCTATAAGCCTCAAGGAGGTGAAAGACTCCTCGGCCCCTAAATTCACTCTCGCACCAACTCTCTCCGGTTCACCTCAAAATTCTTTCCCTCCTACTCTTGTCGAACCTAAGGTAGAAACTATAATTTTAGATACCTCTTTAACTCCAAGCTCACCAGGCATAACCCACTCCTCGATTAGTTCACACGTCCCTTCTTCCACTGGCTCTAAAGTGAAGAGTGTTGAACCTCCAACGGGACTTAAAAATATTACTCCAAATGCAACCGCAGCCATCGACTTCAGTTCGCTCCTGGGAGCGCCGGTCCCTCCTCTACCTACAATTTCGAAAGACCCTCGACCGGTAAAACCCTCGGAACCGGAAAACATTGTTTACTTTGAAGCAGTAGAAAATATCCCGACACCGAAACCTTTAACGAAGCCTATAGCGAAACCGGAAGCATCCACCAAACCTATTCCAACTATTCCCCTTGATCAATTTGAGAGCCGGATGCGACTTGCAGCGACTCAAGATGGGCTCGCTGAGACTTTTATGGGCGCCTGGCAGAACTATTTTCAACAGGTCATGATCCTTCTATTTCAAAATGAGCAGCTTTGCATTTGGTGGGATAATTCTCAGTTCAATGGCCAGTTCAATCGTGGAGAAGTGATCTCCCTTGAGGAATCATCTGTATTTAAGATCGTGGCAGATACGATGAATCCCTACCATGGATACGTCAGTCCAGGGCCAATCAACGATAAATTCTTTCAACTCACAAACGGAAGTCAATATCCTGAACACTTAACTATTGTCCCCGTCGTCTCGGGGGACCACGTTGTAGCCATGTTATTAGGAACGTGCGGTGAAGAAGCAGGAAAAACCATAATTTTGCACAAACTTGAAGAGGACGCGAAACTATTCTGCAGTTCTCTATTGAAGACGTCGGCAGCTCTAAAAAACGCCAGTTGAATCAACCTTTATTTCTCTGCTTTTTTCATCAAGCACACTCAGTTGAACTACCACAACAGAAAGCTCCTTTGGCCATATTTTTGGTTTTAGAAAAGTTCCCCACTCTACAATGACCACTCGATTTTGAGTCAAGAGGTCCCAGAAACCTATACTTTCAAGATCATCTTCATTTTGTACACGATAAAAATCGGCATGAATAACTTCTAGATTCTTTGCTTTATAATTATTTATCAAAGAATAGCTCGGAGAACTGACAATATTCTCTTTTCCTAAATAGCCAGAAATAAACCCGTGGACCCATGTGGTCTTTCCGGACCCAACGGGGCCTTCAAGTAAAATAAGGAGAGGTTTTTTCAGTCGGCGATCCGCCAACCTCTTGCCGTGACGACGAGTGTATCCCGGCGAAGTACTTTTAAAAATTTCCTCAAGAGGTTTGGACACGATGAAGCTCATCGGGAACTAAAGTGACGAGGTCGGACGCGACAAGACTCCTCATATCTTTGCCGGACTTAACCCATGTATCAGCTATGCGGCCATGAATATAAGCTCCAGTTGTGGCCCCGTCAAAGGAGGTCAAACCCTGTGCCAAAAGAGCGCCTATAAATCCGGCCAGAACATCTCCTGTACCAGCTTTTGCAAGAGCCGAATTGCCAGAAACGACAATCCCAACTTCTCCCCTCGGTCCGGCCACCAGGCTGCGAAAACCTTTAAGAAGGACATAACAACCAAATCGCATTGCAGCCGCACTTACTGCACCAAGGCGATCATTTTCTACTTCCTGAGATTTCAGCCCCATAACTCTCGATAGTTCACCCGTATGTGGTGTCAGAATCCACGATGAAGGCAATTTTATATCTCCAATTTGAGAGAGAACAGTCAAGGCATCGGCGTCGAGAACAACTTTTTCAAAGTTCCTCTCCATCAGACTCTGAATGAACCTCTTTACATCATCGCTTGTTCCTGAACCAGGTCCGATGACAAACGCATCTGCTCTTTCAAAAATCTCTGAATTTGAGAAGTCGGAGACCAAGGTCTCGGCTCCAATTTCATTTCCTAAATATTTTTGAGAGGCTGATTTTTCCGTAATCAAAGTGACATATCCTGCACCGATCCGATAAGCCCCATTACAGCAAAGAGCTGCAGCTCCCCATTTGCCGGGGGAACCGGCAACTACATAGAGCCGTCCATGATCAAATTTATTCGAACTTAGTTTTCTCACTGGCAGTCGCCTTCTGGCCCATCTCTCATTGATGGCAAAGTGCGAGCCAGCGTGCTCTTTAACCAATTTATTGGGGAATCCAATGGGAAGCACTCGAACCCGGCCTGCGTACTCGGCCCCTGCTTGCAAATAAATTCCCGGCTTGGCCAATCCAAAAGTTAACGTGAGGTGCGCCCGCGCACAAATATTCAAGACTTTTCCAGTTAACCCATGAAGCCCTGAGGGAATGTCTAAACTCACCACGGGCTTAGATGACGAATTAATAAGAGATATAGCTTCGAAATAAACTCCCTGAACGGGTTTTGATAGACCCACTCCAAACAGGGCGTCGACAAAGAGCTCAAACCCCTTAAGATGAATGGCACAATCCAGCCCTTCTTCTAAGGTCTTTATTTTTACCTTTAAGTTTTGAAGTCGTTTTAGTTGCAAGTCTCGAATCTTCGATTTGCTCTCATCGAAAAGAAAAACTTCGACCGCTGAAAACCCGAGATTAACGAGATGTCTCGCGGTGACTAGGCCGTCCCCACCATTGTTGCCTGGTCCGCAAAGAATAGCGATACGTCCCCTTTGTATTTCTGGCAGAAATGAATCTCTAATCTCTCTTGCGGCGAGGGCACCAGCATTTTCCATAAGGATTTCCGGAGAAATAGAGTAATCAGTTTCGATAAGGTTTTCTATCTTTGAAATTTGCTCCGGGGTTGCAAGTCTCATGGATCCTGTCCAGCAGGCACTCCGTTCATTATAGACCTCATTTCTTTCACCGCCTGGTAGAGTCCCACCATGACCGCGCGACAAACTATGGAGTGTCCGATATTTAACTCTTCAAGGTAGGGCATCTTCAAAATGGCCTTAACGTTCTCGTAATCAAGACCATGCCCTGCATGAACTTTGAGTCCCGCTTGATGCACGAGTTCGCCACCTTTAAACAAATGGTCCGCTAATTTTTTCCGCTCATCTCCCTTAGCCAGAGAATACTTACCAGTATGAAGTTCAACAGCCTCTACCCCCAAATCTCGACTGGTTTTAATTTGATCGCTATTGCATTCAATAAATAGAGAGACTTTCATCTTGGCCCGTTTAAATTGATTAACACAGCCCTCAATTAAGACCTTGTTAGCGATAACATCAATCCCACCCTCTGTGGTCAGCTCTTCTCTTTTCTCCGGAACAATACAGACATAATCAGGTTTGTAGAGGAGTGCCAGCTTTACCATTTCTGAGGTGGGCGCCATCTCTAAGTTAAGAAGAGTCGGCCCTCTCTCCCGCGCTAAATCGCTGAGATCCCTCTCTTGAATATGCCGACGATCTCCGCGGAGATGAATAGTAATTTGATCGGCTCCGCCGCGTACGGCAAGGTTTCGCGCTTCAATAATATTAGGGTAATCTACCGTACCAGCACGAAGCTGACGTAAGGTCGCCACATGATCGATATTTATGCCAAGACGAACGGCCATTACGCCAACTCCTTATGCAACAAGCCAGCTAATTCTTCGGCAGCTTGATTAATCTCATCGCGATCGGGCCCCTCCACCAAAATCCTCACCAATGGTTCCGTACCTGAGAATCTTAAAAAAACCCTGCCTCTGTCCGAGAGTTTCTTTTCGACTTTCTTCAGCAAACTTTCAAGACCGGTGATCTCTTCGAGTTTCTTTTTTCTAGTGATCTTCACATTCCTCAAGACTTGGGGGACTACAGTCATAATATCCCGAAGGTCCGACAACTTCTTTTTTGATTCCACCATCACACCTAAAATCCGCAAGGCCGCAATAAGACCATCACCCGTCGTCCCATTATCTAAGAAAATAATGTGACCCGACTGTTCCCCTCCAAGTTTAAACCCGCCCTGCTTCATGGCGTCCACAACGTACTTATCACCAACTTCGGTTAACACCAGCTTGATCCCTGACTTTTTTAAACATTGCTCTAGACCAACATTACTCATTTGCGTTGCGACCACGGTGTGGTTGTCAAGTTCGTTTTTTTTATCCATATCTAAGGCGCAGATGGCAAGAACGTGGTCTCCATTCACGAGACGCCCTTTCTCGTCGCTCAAAATGACGCGATCTGCATCGCCATCGACGCCAATACCTAAATCTGCCTTACTCTCTACCACCGCCTCAAACAGCCCCTCAGGGTAGATCGCTCCACATTTATCGTTAATATTCGTGCCATTAGGTGAGACATTGAGTTTAATAACTTCCGCGCCCAACTCTTCAAAAACCCAAGGAGCCACCTTATAAGCAGCCCCGTTGGCGCAATCCAAGACGATCCGCAAACCTTGAAGGGTGAGATTTTTCGGAAACGTATTTTTCACATAAACCACGTAGCGGCCAATGGCGTCGTCTATTCGCATGCTCTTTCCAACTTTTTCGGCCGTCGGGAGGTGATGAGAAAGGTCTCCATTAAATACAAGGTCTTCAATTTTCTTTTCTTCGACCACTGGAAGCTTGTAGCCATCGCGGCCGAAAACCTTAATTCCATTGTCTTGAAACAAATTATGACTTGCCGAAATAACGATCCCTGCCGCGGCCCTCATATTTTGGGTTAAGAAAGCAATCCCAGGAGTAGGAAGGGGACCGACAAGAAGGACATCCACACCCATAGAATTAATTCCACTGGAAAGAGCTTGCTCGATCATATAACCGCTGAGTCTTGTGTCTTTCCCGATGAGGATCTTGGGTTTTTTGTTAGGGTCAAAAGTTTCTGTTTTAATTTTATAGGCGATGGCCCTACCGACCTGCATCGCTATATCTGTTGTCATGGGAAACTGATTAGCAATTCCTCTCATTCCATCGGTCCCGAAAAGCTTTTTAGACTCTGTCATTTTGACTTTACCTCTAAATTGACCCTAACCCGACTTGGGACCCCTTTGCTCACTAAAATAAATGCATCGCCGCCCAGGGGAACATTTTGATTAATTGACGACCTCAAAGCACTTAAATTAATTGGCTCAGTAATGATTTTTTTTATCTTAGCCACCAAAGATCGAGGGGCCATAAAATCATAGTACTGTGGTTCAACACTAATTTTTCCGATATGTAACCCCCTGGGAAGGGTTCCTTCTAAACTGACTTCAATGGGGACGTGTCCCTGAACAATTTTTTCAAGTTTTGTCGTGATTGTAGCCGGTGTCACCGCAATAACATGAATGCCTGCTGGAACGTCAATGCTATCAGGGTGAATTCGGATCGTAGTGGACCCTTCAACAGCGGAAGATAAATCGACAATAAGAGGATCTGTATTTTCTGAAAACCGCTTTAGCGGTAACCGGGGACCAGTGAGTCGAAAACTGACTTCATAGGGAACCGGACTCACTATCTCCATATCATGGGGCAAAATAAAATTTGTTTTGACGAGTTTCACGATCGAGGCTTCTTTGCTCCCTAAGATGATCACCCAAAGAATAAGAGTGATTAGAAGTGCCACTACTTTATAGCTCGCGTTTTCCGAAACCCCTCCTTGTTTGATCTTCATGCCTGCCTCTCCTTGGGTTCAGCCCGATAACTGCTTGAGAGGCTAAAAAGGTTGTAGAGAGCTTTACGAAGAGTAGCCATGTCCAAATCGGGGGTGATTTGCCCGCCCATTACAAGGCTGACCTGCATATTCTCTTCGCTTACAACAATGACAACAGCGTCAGTTTCTTCCGTCAATCCAATGGCAGCTCTATGGCGGGTGCCGAGATTTTTGTCGACGTTTGGATTTTTTGTCAGAGGTAAAAAACAGCCGGCGGCAGAAATGCGTCCACCGCGAATAATTAGCGCCCCATCGTGAATAGGACTTGTGGGAACAAAAATGGCATTAATAAGCTCTGAGTTCACAGCTCCGTCGACGCGGGTCCCGATTTCAGTATAATCCTCAAGACCTATCTCGCGTTCGATGACGATAAGGGCCCCTATTTTCTTTTGCGCCAAAAGCACACTCGACTTCACGAGCTCCTCGATGACCAGGGTTTCTTCGTCGGCGGTGATGCTTGTAAAGAACGGGTTGCGACCGATATGTGCTAAGCCCCTTCTGATTTCATGCTGAAATAATACAACGATGATGATGAATAGGTTGGCAAAGAACTTTTCTAAAAGCCAATTGAGTGTGTAGAGCTCAAGCCAAATACTGGTGATGTAGGCGATGGCGAGGATCCCAAGGCCCGAGAGCATCTGGACAGCCCGAGTTCTTTTAATCAGAAGCAAAACCCGATAGACGACAAACCAGACCACAACCATGTCCACTAAATCGCGAAAGCGGAAGGTCGATAGCAGAAGAGAAATATTATTTAGCATCGTCTTCATGTAGAACTTTATAGTCCTACAAACAATGCTGATAAATCAACTATTTATCTCTATTAAGCTCTGACGGGCTTCGCCGTCGGGGCAATATCAATACCTGTCGCAGATTGATCTTTTTCCTGAGTACCCACGACATTTTGAGACTTCAGAATTTCCGCACGCTTACGCCTTTCTTCATCGACGTCTGCCAAAGTCTTCCCGGCTACAAGCATATCTACTTCCGCACCGTCCAAAACTTCTCGGGAAATAAGGGCACTGGCCAGGGAATGAAGAATCACTAACTTATCAGTGAGAAGAGCCTTAGCTTTGGAGTAGTTGCGAAAAATAATTTCTTTAATTTCTTTATCAATAGCCATCGCAGTCTGTTCAGAATAATCTTGCGTCTTAGAAATCTCACGGCCTAAAAATATTTGCTCTTCCCGCTTTCCAAAAGTCATTGGACCCAAGCTTGACATACCCCATTCGCAAACCATGCGACGAGCGATCTCAGTGGCGCGTTCAATATCGTTACCGGCACCCGTAGTATAATTATTGAAAATGAGCTCCTCGGCAACTCGCCCTCCCATAAGAAAGGCTATATTATTTTCAGCCGCCTCATTTGTGAGATTAAGACGCTCCTTCTCGGGTAAAGTTTGAGTCAGACCTAAAGCCATTCCTCGCGGAATGATGGTGACTTTATGGATGGGATCCGTGCCTGGTGTAAGCTTCCCAACCAAAGCATGCCCAGCCTCGTGATAGGCTGTAATTTTTTTCTCCTCATCACTAATCACCATACTCTTTCGTTCGGCACCCATAATGACTTTGTCTTTGGCCAGTTCAAAGTCATCGGTGTCCAACTTTTGCTTGTCCTTGCGTGCAGCGAGAAGAGCCGCCTCATTGACCAAGCTTTCTAAATCTGCGCCTGAAAACCCGGGAGTCCCTCTGGCGATTTTCGCCAAATCGACTTCGCTAGCCATGGGTGTTTTTCGCGTATGAACTTTTAGGATCATCTCTCGACCGCGGACATCAGGTTTACTTACAACAACTCGTCTGTCGAAGCGACCGGGCCTCAGCAAGGCCGGATCCAGAACGTCTGGCCTGTTTGTCGCTGCAATAAGTATAACGCCTTCGCTGCCCTCAAATCCGTCCATTTCAACAAGGAGTTGATTTAGAGTTTGTTCTCTTTCATCGTGACCGCCACCCAGACCTGCTCCACGATGGCGACCCACGGCATCGATTTCGTCAATAAAAATGATGCAAGGAGCGCTCTTCTTGGCCTGTTCAAAGAGATCACGAACGCGGCTAGCTCCCACGCCTACAAACATTTCAACAAAGTCAGAACCCGAAATGCTAAAGAAGGGGACGCTGGCTTCTCCCGCTATTGCACGAGCTAATAGGGTTTTGCCGGTTCCCGGAGGTCCCATAAGGAGCACGCCCTTGGGAATTCTACCGCCAAGACGAGTAAACTTTTTTGGATCCTTTAAGAATTGGATAATCTCTTCGAGCTCGTCCTTGGCTTCTTCAACCCCAGCGACATCCTTGAAGGTTACTTTATTTTTATTTTCGGTCAAAAGCCGGGCTCGAGACTTACCGAAACTCATGGCCTTACCGCCACCAGCCTGAATTTGTCGCATAAAAAGCAAAAACATAACAAAAATAAATACAAGAGGAAGCCAGTTGACAAATAACGCATGCATAAAACTTGTACGTTCAGTGTTTTCGTAGTTAGGAATAAGTCCGGCGGCCATTACAATTTTTAAAACCTCATCTCCAGTATTGCCGGTGATGTGAAATTGTTTACCGTGGTATTTAGCTTCGGCGTCGGCCTTCACTTCACCTAGAATCTCTCCGTTATCTCTAAAAGTGATATCCCCGACTTCTCCTGCCTGGACTGCTTTAATAAATCTTGAAAAATTGAAATCCGGGATCATTGTAGAAACACGGTGGTCGTAGAAATGATAAATCATCACTCCAAGCAAAACCATCGTTGCCCAGAGTGCTAAGGTTTTTTGAGATTGGCGCATTAATAAAGTCCTTTCGGCCAGAGGGGAATACTTGAATCCATGATACCACAATTTCCCAACGGATTACCACAGTGGCATGCCAGTGGCCTCCACATTTAACCTGAGCTTTTCTTGCAGTTTGTCAAGGGGCGGAATTGCCAGGTTCCACGAGGCCTTTATCGACAAGCCAATCGACTCCAGCAAGCCTGAAAGTGAATCTCTTCTTGGGTGACTGAATTTGCTTTTTAAACTCGGCCACGTGGCGACTGGTCACTCGTTTTTTACTGTAATAACGCAGATAGCTAAATACCTTTTCGTCGGTGGACGCTGTATGCCGGTTGAACGTCCTGCTCACCCCTTCACCCTCTGAGGCCACCGCTTCGGTATAAGTGGATATAATCCGCTCTAGGCTAGCGGCTAAAGGGGCTAAATATTCGGGGTGCTCTCTCCTCAGGGCTCCAATCCAGTTCCGCCTAATCCAGTTTCTGAATTTGGTGGTATCAAAATTTGTCGCATCATTTCGCCATTCCAAATTTCTTGAACGGGCATATTCCTCGATGTCTCTTCTGGTGAGACTTATAAAGGGCCTTAAAATCCCTTCTGCGCTCAAAAGCGTCATGGCCGTCAGACCGCGCATTCCGGTTCCGTGCAAAAGTCGCATGAGGCGCGTTTCTAAGAGATCATCCAAATGGTGGGCCGTGATAATGAAGGGGGCCTTAAATTTTTCTCCAGCTTTGAAAAGAAGAGTGTAACGGCCTTCTCTTAAGGTGTTTTCGCTTGGATTTTTTTTAAATTTACCCAATTTCTTTTTTAAAAGCGGAACCCCTAGTCTTTTCGCAAGAAGACTTACAAAAACTGAATCGGCATCGGATTCCGGCCCCCTCACGCCGTGGTTGATGTGAACAACCTGTATCTTGTAATTGAACCGAGACTGGACGGCGACTAGAACATGGAGGAGAACCACAGAATCGATCCCACCACTTACGGCCACAACTATTATTTTGTTTTCGAGTTCAGGCTTTAAATGTTTAAGCTCCTGGTAAACCCTTTTTTCTAAAGGATGAAGCGGGTTTCCCGTAGGACTAGTCAGCCTACGACTGTCGGTCATAAGTTCTCCTCTAACGGTGGGCGCCCTTTGTCATGGAGGCGTACTCATCATATCCCCCATCGTAGTTCCGAGCTTTAATTCCGGCCTGGCTTACGGCAAAGGTGACATAGCCAGATGATACACCATTTTCAGAATAAAAAATCAAAGTCGATTCAAGATTCAGTTTGTGATCCATTAGGATTTCTTTAATTCTTTGTGGACTCACGGGGTCCCCGGCGTCATTGACAAATAGCTTCCACGGTATTTTTACTGCCCCCGGTATAACAAGAGAATCCTCGCCACTCTTTAATTCTCTTACGTCAATGAGATAGGAGTCATTCGTATGTCTATTTTCCGCAACATCCAAAAAGTCCTGAAATTTTATCCTCAACGTCGAAATAGGATGGGGGTTCCACGGAGGCACACTTTCAACGGCTGCAGAATCTTCAACAGTCTTTCGTCCAGAATAATTAGCATTTTTAATTCTCACGTTTTTAATTCCAAGATATTTCAACATCCAGGCGATTCGCCCCTCTTCTCCCTTCCCAATAGTCCCTGCACCCAAAACGACTACTTCGCGGTCGGGGTCTATCCCTAAATATCTCAATTTTCTAGAAAGTAGGTTTAAGTCAGGATCGAGCCCTCCTCGATGAGGTTCCTGAATTTGAGAGAAGTCTTGCCAACGTATTGAGATGGCTCCAGGTAGGTGGCCGAGAGCATAATCAAAGGGGGCTCTAGCGTCCAAAATCACCGGCCCATTTTTTTTTGTAGTTTTAGGGTAAACAGGAGTTTTCTCTAAATGGATCGTAGGGGCGAGAGGCCGGGGCGTAACGTCTTCAGCTCCCCCCGGTTGGAGAAAATATAAGAATAAAAAGAAAAAAATCATCTTAGAGGGCGCATTGTTGGGAATAAAATAATATCCCGTATACTGGGTTGATCAGTGAGAAGCATAACAATACGTTCAACTCCAAGCCCAACCCCTCCGGTGGGAGGCATCCCCACCTCGATAGCTCGAATAAAGTCTTCATCCATAGGGTGTGATTCGTCATCGATAAGGCGTTGCTTTTCTTGAGCCACCAGACGGGCTCGTTGTTCTTCGGGATCGTTGAGCTCGCTATAAGCATTACCCACTTCCATCCCTGCAATAAAAGGTTCAAAGCGCTCAACCAAACCCTTCTCGGTTCTATGTTTTTTTGTCAGCGGTGAAATTTCTTCGGGATGATCAAGAATAAAAGTAGGCTGCACGAGATGATTTTCCACTGTAAGGGCAAATAATTCGGCGATGAGATGGCCCCGAGATACGGCCTTTTTCAAATCGCTCCCTAACTCTTTAGCCTTTGCGAAAAGTTCCTCGTCGGTGAATTCTTGAGGGTTTAACTTCCCATATTCCCTTATTGCCTCTTGCATCGTAAGTCTGCGCCAAGGGGGAGCTAATTCTATTTCTACTCCCTGATAAACTATCTTAGTTTTACCACAGACTTTATTTGCCAGGTAACTCACGAGGTCCTCGAACTGAATCATCTGATAGTTGTAATCGGTATAAGCCTCATACCATTCCAACATCGTAAACTCAGGATTGTGGGAGCGATCGATACCTTCGTTGCGAAAATTTTTCGTGAGATCGTAAACCTTTTCAAAGCCACCTACGATCAGTCGTTTTAAATAAAGTTCCGGACTGATTTTGAGATAGAGGGGAATATCCAGGGTATTATGGTGGGTTTTAAAAGGTCTTGCCGAAGCTCCGCCATAAATAGGCTGTAAAACCGGCGTTTCTACTTCGAGAAAACCACGGGCATCTAAAAAATTTCGAATTTCACGCAGAACTTGGGATCGTATCTCAAAGATTTTTCTTGATTGAGGGTTTGTGATTAAGTCGAGATACCGCGCGCGGTATTTTATCTCTATGTCCGCCAAACCTGAATGCTTATCGGGGAGAGGTTCAAGGGTTTTAGAAAGCATAATAAATCTCTTTGCCTCAACCGTAAGCTCCCCTGTTTTAGTCCCAAACATGAACCCCTCAACTCCTACGATATCCCCCAGATCCAAGAGATTAAAAACCTGGAGATCTTCAGGAGGAAGTTCGGCCATCTTCACGTAGACTTGAATAGTCCCCTTTTGATCTTGAAGATTGAAAAATGCTAATTATTCTGGACGAAAGACTGTTGAAGATTCTGCAGCCGTTGAAAGTGTGCCTCCGTGGAACCCCCATCCTATTT
>Ga0207020_1101_pt1 | contig 16565 bp, 12 predicted proteins | sample Alteio_BWMinCont_48_FD_153500 | JGI IMG/M metagenome (GOLD analysis project Ga0207020, IMG submission 153500) | Enriched cells from forest soil in Barre Woods Harvard Forest LTER site, Petersham, Massachusetts, United States -... | ecosystem: Environmental > Terrestrial > Soil > Temperate forest >... | reverse complement strand
TTCGCTATATACTTTCAGGAAGCCATCGAACCTAAGTACTTCGCCCGTGGCAGTCAGCGGATCGGCTTGGGTGGATACTCCTATTTTTGCTATGGTACGTTCCAGTATCGCATCAGCCATCTGGCAGGCCATGGTACGCTTCCATATCAGCTCATACAGGCGGGTAGTGTCCGCATCGCCGGCTGACGTTGCATTCATATCGGTAGGCCTTATCGCTTCATGCGCTTCCTGCGCCGATTCGCTCTTAGTTTTAAAGATACGCTGCTGGTGGTATTTTTCGCCGTACTGGGCCGTTATCGCCGCCCTTGCGGCGTCTATAGCTGTTTCTGAGAGGTTCACTGAGTCGGTACGCATATAAGTAATGTGCCCGTTCTCATACAATTTTTGTGCGAGCAGCATGGTTTTTGATACCGAGTAGCCCAGCTTACGGCTGGCCTCCTGCTGCAGCGTAGATGTGGTAAATGGCGCTGACGGCGATTTTTTCCCGGGCTTCACCTGCACGTCTTTCACGGTATAGCGGGCACCCACACATTTCTGAAGATAGGCGTTTGCACCATTTACATCATTTATTTTATCCGGGCCTTCTGCTTTGAAGGTTACCTTCTTTTTATTTATGTCGTCGGCGCTAAACAAGGCCTCTACCTTAAAGCTGCTAACCACATTAAACTTGTTTATATCCCGTTCCCGGTCCACGATAAGCCGCACAGCCACCGATTGCACCCTGCCTGCGGAAAGGTTGTTGCGCATACTCATCTTGCGCCACAATACCGGCGATAGTTCGAACCCCACTATCCTGTCCAGTATCCTGCGGGCCTGCTGCGCGTTTACAAGATCCATATTCACAAACCGTGGGTTCTGTACCGCCTTTTGTATTGCCGGCTTGGTGATCTCATGGAACACTATGCGCTTGGTTGTATAAGGGTCTAATCCCAGTACCTCGCACAAATGCCATGATATGGCCTCTCCTTCACGGTCCTCATCCGTTGCCAGCCATACGTCATCCGATTTTTTTGCCAGCGCTTTAAGTTCTTTTACTACTTTTTGCTTGTCTTCCGAAACTATATACTTTGGCTTGTACCCGTTCTTTATATCTATACCCATGTCTTCTTTTTCAAGATCACGGATGTGGCCATAACACGATTTTACCTCGAAATCGCTTCCTAATATTTTCTCAATTGTCTTCGCTTTCGCGGGGGACTCTACTATCAACAGATGTTTTGCCATTCTTTAATTTTCATTTTCACCCGCATCAATTTTGGCGCAAGCGTGTGCAATAATAGAATATTGTTTCCAAAAAGAAAAAAGGGTGACAAAAATTGCCACCCTTTTTTATAAATTTTAATGGTCATTAATGAGTAACAGAAACACGGCCTGTCTTCTGCTGGCCGTTAGCTGATACAGTGTATAAATAAACACCATCAGCAAGGTTGCCGGTTGCAAAAGTAGCTCGGGTGGAACTTCCTGCCCTCGCATTGATTGTCTGTGCGCCCATTACCTGGCCTATAGCGTTAGATAATATAACTGTCACTGTTGCATCGTTTGCCATAGTGAAAGGAATATTCACAGTAGTATTCGCCGGGTTAGGGTAAGCAGCGCCAATGATGTTGGGATTAGCGTTTACGTTTTTAACTGCGGAATAATCAACACTACCAAAATGCAGATCGATCCACGGGGTTAAAGAGTTGCTGAATGGGAGGTGACCCTGGCCAAATTGCTGAGTTGCACCACCGTCGTTGCTAGAGGTATCTTCAGCACCTACGGCACCTGCCGAATTATTCGCAGGGTTTGCACCCTGTAACACTACAACAGTACCTGTATTTCCGTTGCCTTTTACCGCTGCAGCATATGTAACGCCTGTTGAGCCGCCGTCGAGAACGATCTGGCCGCCGCTTCCGGTAACGTCCATTTCAAATAAAGCGAATATAGCCGTGCCGCCAGAGGTACTGATGTCGGATGAGGTTAAAGCCCTGAATTTTGTTAATCCGAGATAATCCCATGTACCCGATGAGCCTGATGGAGTAAACTTGAACAATTGAACGCCTACATTTTGCCCCACCACAGTGCTGCTTTCGAAGGCAACTGATACTCCTGTAAGGGTATCCCTTTTACCAGCCGGAACAATGAAGTCGGTAGCCGGGCTAAATGACAATGCCGCTGTAGAGCCTGATGCGGTCCGGTGAACATACAAACCGCCTGAAGAAGATATGCCTGGCCTAACCTGGCTCCATACAGAATCCGAAATGCCATAGCGGGTTGTGTCGGCCTGGTTGGTCAGATCTGCATCAGTACCCGTAACGCTCGTAGCAAAAGGAACTGTATAAGAGGCGATTGTTGTAGTATAGTATCCTGATGGAGTGAGGCCGCTAAAATCAGCCACTGTGTCCAATCCATTAACTGGCACGTTCACGGTAAGGTTTTCATTATAAACACTTGTTGTGCCCTGGAATATTTGTGCGTTTACCGATGTGGTTGGTTCGGCGGTAGACCCATAATTTGTGATATATGCTATCGGGAAAACAGTATCTGCAAAGGCAACGGGTATAGTCCCGAATGAAGAAAAACCAGGATCAGAGCCGCCATCATAAACGATGCATCCGTCACTAATTCCAACATCAACCGGATCTAACTCGGCGAGGCAGATATCATCTACCATCCAGGCATAGCCGCCGGCTGGTGGGCCCATGTATACAAAACGGATATATACAGTGGCCTGGCCTGCTGCAACACTGCTGATATTTATGTGTGCTTCTACTGCATTGGCAGTAGAAACGTTGGTGGCGATGGTATTATTGTTTGTTACCGGGAACGAGGTATATGTTCCAGGTGCGAAAGTGCTTGTGGTGCTTACCCAAATAAAACACGAATCCTGGAATTTCTCAAAATAATCCTGGAAGCTGAGGCGTACTGTTGTATGGGCAGCGCAGTTGATAGCTGTGGTTTGCATATAACCTACCGGAACAATAGAACCGGTACCAGAGCCACCGGCTATGGAATCGGAATCATAGGTCATCCAGCCATTGCTTGCGGTAGTAGAGTGCATAGCGCCCATGCCTGAACTGTACATGCCTTCGGGCGCCGTGGTTTTATAGACAAAACCTGGTGCACCAGCCGGCGATGTGGATGCCGAGGTCCAGCCTGCAGGTAAACCAGATCCGAAATCCTGCGTGTAGAAACACGTAGCTGTTGTCTTTGCTGCGTTATGTACCGCAGGTGTGGCTACAAATGCCGTGTTGCCAGTGGCAGGTGCGTTTTTCTGCACCACATTCGCATTAATGGTTTTAGGCGCAGTGGTAGTGCTGCGGAGTATCGACGCATTACGTAAATATTGCGCGTTGGCCCCGATAGCAACTCCCCCCCCGATTAAAAGTAAAAGTAATTTTTTCATTGGTTCGTTTTTTGTTGTTAATTTATTTTGATTGTAAAATTATACTGAATTTTTCGAAAAACCAGCCGGCATACATTAAAATATGGCTGTTTAGACATGGAATAAACGGCATTTCATTGAATTTTTAATATCTATATTCATAAACGGCTGAAAAAATAAAAACAGATTGACCACTGTTTTTTTCTCTAACTGTAAGTTATTACAACGTTTCAATCATAACCATCTTACTCACCCTATACTTGAAATATTAACCTCAATAACCATGCCATTTTTTACTAATAACGCCGCCCACCTCAACTATTTTGTAAAATGAAAAAAGGGTGACAATTGTTGCCACCCTTTCTGGGAAATATAAAAGCTATGAAAATTAGTGAGATACTACCACACGCCCAGTATTACGCTCGCCATTTGCCAGAACGGTGTATATATAAACACCCTCTGGAAGCGAAGCTGTATTAATAACTGCTTTCCCCGATGAAACATTACCCATATCCTGGTGAGCTATAACCTGCCCAACCATATTGCTCAGTGATACAGTTACATTTGCAGTTTGAGACAATGTAAATGGAATATTCAGTTCATTTGCCGCAGGGTTAGGATATGCGTTTACTTTACTGATGGTATACACATTCTTTACAGCAGCCGTATTGGTGATAACTCCACAAGTAGTACAGGTGATATGCCAAAGAACTTCAGGATACTGATAAGTGGCTGCTCCGCTGGTTGAAGACGATGACCATCCCCAGGTAGGAAGGAAAGCATCGCTCCATCCCGGATTGTAGCGCTGGCGGAAAAGGCCTACGTTGCTGTCAGCAACATTGTAGGTTGGCCATTGTACATCGCCTGCAGTATTCGCAACAAAAGCGACAATTGGCTCCCAGTTATTGTATTTATTTACGCCGGTGGAATAAAATATTGTATCACCGGGTAATGTTGTTGGTATGGTATGGTCGCCACTTATAAAAGACATAGACATACCAGCGAATCCGCCCGCGCTCACTGAAAGCGGGGTGTTAAGTTTTATTGCATTGAACCAGATGCCGGTCGCGGACGTATCGGCCCATTCCAAGCTATCAAGGACTATATCCTGTACATTGCTGGATGGGGTGCCATAAGCAGTCCCACTTCTCGCATAGTTCGACACGCTGTCGTAATATAGATCAAGGAACGTTTTTCCGTTGAAATGGCCGCTGGCCATGGAATAACCGCTGTGGATATCGTCGGATGCAGATGCCGCGCCCATGCCCTTCACGAAGGACAGGCGAAGGGTATCTTTGATAGCGTGTTTAGCTGGATTAAAACCATAGTTACCCAATATTTCGACAGAATCAACAACATAAGCGTCACCGCTGCTTACCTTCATGTCGCCTACATAAAAATTGCTGTCATTGAAGGCAATTGAAGAAGGGTCTAATATTGTCCCAACGCAAGCGAGGTTAATATGAGAGAGCCCTGAAGTAAACTGGCCATTCTGGGTAGAATCAGACCACATAGCCACTCCGGTTATATTAACGCCGGCAAAGCCCGCAATCACCGCTTCGGTGTCTACGTAAGGCACATAGTTGTACCAACGTGAGCCACCGCCCGAAGTGGATTTGTTGGCAGTGGTGCCATGATTTCCAAGCTTCATTTCAGCCGGTAACTGGAAAGTTTTCCCTGTATTTTGCACTTGCATGGTGGAAACCAAACTAAACTGGCGTTCCTGCGCACCAGCCGTCAGGGCGATAGAGCCTGTAATAATGAGTAAAAATAATTTTTTCATTTTGGTTGTTTTTTAAGATAGTTATTAATTGTTTGTAAAGATATAGATTTCTGTAAATAAACAGTTAGTCTGAAAGATAATTTTTCGATTGTTAATCGTCAGGTTGAAATATAAGATAATGTAGCGTATTTGATCTCATCAGGCTTGGTGTTAGTATAATATCAGCATATATCATGCCAGTTTTAAATTGCACTGTTATTTTTCGGGGGATTTTCGGGGGATTTCTAATTTTTTGCGTTTCAATCCTGGTGGCTGCAAGACATACTTTCACATTCTGTCATTATGTATTAGGTTTGTGCCCTATTATGGATAAGGTAGCTTTACTAAAGAAAAAGACAGCGGAGGCGCTTAAAGGTGGCGGTGAACAGCGGCTTGCAGCCCAGCATAAAAAAGGAAAACTCAGCGCACGTGAGCGGCTTCAATTGCTATTAGATGAAGGTTCATTTGAAGAGACTGGAATGCTGGTTACCCACCGTAGCACTGACTTTGGGATGGAGCAGGAAATATACCTGGGCGATGGCGTGGTAACGGGCTACGGCACTATTAATGGGCGGCTTACTTATGTTTACTCCCAGGATTTTACGGTTTTTGGCGGCAGCCTTTCTGAGACGCATGCAGAGAAAATAGTGCGGATCATGGACCTGGCTATGCAGAATGGCGCGCCTGTGATAGGCCTGAACGATAGCGGTGGCGCCAGGATACAGGAAGGGGTGGCATCCCTTGGCGGCTATGCAGATATTTTTTACAGGAATGTGCAGGCGTCGGGAGTAATACCCCAGATATCGGCTATAATGGGCCCGTGCGCCGGTGGTGCTGTTTATTCGCCTGCGATAACTGATTTCGTGATGATGGTAGAGCATACCTCCTATATGTTCGTGACCGGGCCAAATGTGGTAAAAACGGTGACACATGAGCAGGTAACGAGTGAAGAACTGGGCGGCGCACACACACATGCATCGAAATCAGGGGTTACACACTTTGCCTGCGCCAATGAAATTGAGTGCATAGAAAATATAAAAAAGCTGCTGAGCTATATGCCGCAAAATTGCGAGGAAGACGCCCCGGTATATGCTTATGAGGCCACAGATGAAACAAGGTCAAATCTGAACAGCATCATCCCTGCAAACCCTAACCAGCCTTATGATATAAAGGAAGTGATAGAAGAGGTGACCGATGCCGGCAGCTTCCTGGAGGTACACAAGGAATACGCCGAAAATATTGTGGTAGGCTTCGCGCGGATAGCGGGGCGGAGCATAGGCATAGTAGCTAACCAGCCTGCCTACCTTGCCGGGGTGCTGGATATTAATTCGAGCAAGAAGGGCGCGCGTTTCGTGCGGTTCTGCGATGCTTTTAACATACCGTTGCTGGTCATAGTAGATGTGCCGGGTTTCTTGCCGGGTACCGACCAGGAGTGGCATGGTATCATTACCAATGGGGCTAAATTACTCTATGCACTGAGCGAGGCTACAGTACCTAAATTAACTGTAATTACCCGCAAGGCATATGGCGGGGCGTATGATGTAATGAACTCAAAGCACATAGGCGCCGACCTGAACTACGCCTGGCCTACGGCTGAGATTGCGGTAATGGGGGCCAAGGGCGCGGCGGAAATAATCTTCAAAAAAGAGATTGCAGAAGCGGAAGACCATGAAGCGAAACTGAAGGAGAAGGAAGCGGAGTACATAGAGAAGTTTGCCAACCCATATAATGCTGCAGCGCGGGGCTTTATTGATGAGGTGATCATGCCGGCTGATACACGTATGAAGCTGATAAAAGGGTTTAAAATGCTGGAGCATAAGGTAGCGAAGATGCCTAACCGGAAGCACGGGAATATACCACTATAGACCCCCAACCCCCGAAGGGGGCTTCCCTTCACAACGCATCCTGCTGGACGGCATCGCCCGAAGGGCGTAAATGTGAATAGCCGCCCGGCGAAGCCGGCGGATAAGACAAAAATAACGCAACCCGGAGGGTTGAACATGGTACTTACGGGAAGCACTACACAAAAAAAACCGCACACAAATAGCCCCGAAGTGGGCTTAATATAACAGCGGGGCAAAGCCCATCGTTAAAATAGAAATGGGAGGTAGCCCTGCACGGGCGAAATCAATACGACTTGTGGGACCTTTATAAAACTTAAATGCCGCAAGGTGGAGATGATCCTGCTTGCGGCATTTAATTGAAAATAATATTATTGTAATGGAATGATCCTTAGGACGAAAAAGCTAAGGTGATGATGAGGGCGTAAAGAAAAACGAGAATAACAAAGGTCTTTTTCATATCTGCACGTTTTTTGAGGTTTATGAATCTTAAAAGTGTATTGCAATTACTGTGCCATATTTAGTCGCGAGTCATAAGTCGTGAGTTTTTCAGTCTCAAGTTGTAATGAAAAGACTCAGAGGTTAACGCAGATTCCGGTATTTTATTTCATCTGCGAATTGTATTTTTACAAGGTGAAGCTCGTCACGCGTTTTATTGATTTCTTCCTGTTCACTAGCTTGTTGACCGCATGTTGCGCTACGGGGTTGTGTATGGCTACAGAACAGCTTATTAACAATGAAACGCCCCTACTTTTCAGCCAGTTACACATACTTGTATTTGGGAGCACCATGCTTGTATACAACACCCCGAGGGTGGTGAAACGGCCTTTCTGGAAGAAAACGGCATCATATCATTATAAGGGGTGGTATCATCTTTTTTCTATTGGCGGGTTACTTATGTCGGTCGCCGGGCTTTATGGATTGCCATGGAATTTTGTGATGTGGTGTATTATCCTGGGGGTTTTCGCATTCTCTTACTTCCTGCCGGTGCTGCCTTTTAAAAACAAAAAAAGGATCAGGGATTTTGGCTGGCTCAAGATAGCAGTGCTTGCCGCCGTATGGACTACCGCGACATCTGTGCTGCCTATCCTTTACTGGCGAAAACAGGTAACAACTTTTCCGTTTGAAATCATGCTCCGGCTGGTTTTTATATTCACCCTCTGTGTGCTGTTCGACATACGCGATATGCAAAAAGACCGGGAAAGCAACATTGATACACTGCCACATAAAGTGGGGATAATGAATAGTTATCGCCTGGTACATTTGGCATTGCTGTTGTTTGCAGCACTGAGCATAATACAGTATGCACGGTTCCCGGTGGCCGGACGACTGGCAGCGGCATTTATCACAGCTACGGCAACATGGGTTGTCGCCGGGTATCTCCGTAAAAACCCCTCAGACAGGGCTTATGCGGCACTGGCAGATGGTGTGATGCTTGTTTATGCGGTTGGTGTGATGATGTGAACTGAAACCCCAAACCCCAACCCCTAAAGGGGCTTCCCCTCATTTTCGGCTCATGAAATCGGGCAGATGCTGGTGTTTTGCAAGAAAATCCTCAATTGGAAATTATGGGCTTAGCGTTTTTGCGTCTCCGCGGTTCATTTTTCTTGCGATAATGCGGTACTATTGTTTTACCACCGTCAGCTCCTTATAGCTGCCATCTTTTTCTAGAACTATTTTATAAATACCCGGTAGCCAGTTTGTGGTGTTGATATGCACAGGCGCTAATGAACTTGTGAAAGAAGCAGATTGCTCTGCAATAAACTGTCCGCTCACATTAAATACCCTCAGGGAGTAATTGCCCTGCCGGGCATTTTCGGCCCGGAGCGTAAGTGTGTTATTTACTGGATTGGGAAAGGCACTAAAACTGAAATCATTGTTTACGGATGTAACGGAAGCCGTGTTTTTTTGTTCCAGTAGGGTTATGTTCACATTGCCTGAAACGTCAGCTGTGTCGGCGAAAGTATTGGCATTAACCGCAAGGAGGGTCAGGTACATGGTGATGATACCAGTACCGGCGTATGGAGGGGCGACCCACTCAAATTTTTCCTGGTAAGTGCCGGGCACCGGCGCATTGATTGCTGCGGTCTGCTCTACTATATACAAGCCCGAATAATAATTACTGGCCACATTTAATGGCAGGCCCGCATAGGTACCTGCGTAGGTCTGCCCGGCTCCTGTGCCCTGCACGGCTGTGAACTGGAACCCGAATTTAGAGAGTGGCAACGGGTTAGTAGCGGAAATGGTTACCGTATAAGACATACCGGGAACATAGCCGCCTACAGGTATTGCGCCCGTAGAATCTACACGGATGTGGACAATTGTGGAAGTATTTGTGCCATTATTATGGCATCCTGTTGTACCACCGCAATTTGTTGGCGATCCTTTTGCGCCTGTACAATTGAACCCACTGGCCGCTGCCCCGCCACTAAAACTGGAGCCGACAATATAGCAAAGGCCAATAAGCAGGGTGAAAACAACAATCTTCTTTTTCATGTTCCGCGGGTTTTAATACACAAAGCTACTGCTAAACTATCTAAACATTAAGACGTAATTACAGCGCTCTTCCTTTGGTTTTTTCAGAAAAATCGTGCCTGAAATCAAAAGGCCCCATAGACTGGGGCCCCTTGATTTCTAAAATGGAATGCCTTATTGTTTTATAAAAGAAGTCACCTGGCGGCTGCCATCTTTCTCCACAGACAAAATATACATTCCGGGAATCAGGTTTGCGGTGTTAATGGTCGCAACCTGTGCTGCGCTGTTGATTTCCAGGATTTGCGATGCAACAACCTTACCGTTGAGGTCATATACACTTGTAGAATAGTTGCCTGTTTGCGCATTATCAAGCTGAAGGTTCAGTGTGTTGGTAACGGGGTTTGGAAAAGTTTTGATGCTGACATTATCTGCTATTGAAGCTACCGCCGATGTAGAATGCTGTAACGTAATTGACGTATTATTCGAAACATCGGCAGCATTGGCGTTACCATCGCCATTTACTGCGTTTACGGTAAGATACATGGTAATTGCTCCTACTGCAGGGGACGGTGCCGTCCATGTGAAGCTTTTGGAAAGTGTTGCCCCCGAAATAGTGTTCGTATGTTCAACAAAATTGAGCCCGCCTGTGCTGTGCATAGCCACCAGCGATGGGAAAGAGCTGAAACTTCCCGCATTAATTTGAGATGGGCTTGAACCAGATACAGCTGTAAACTCAAAGCCGTAGTGTGTCATTGCACTGTTAGCACCTGTTACAGTTACGGTATATGTCATACCGGCAACATACTTCGTCACCGCTACTCCCCCAACAGAGTCTACAGTTATTGAAGCCGTGGTGGATGCAGAAAAGCCGCCATGGCATCCGGATGGCACATCTCCGCAATTGGTAACCGAACTATTAGCGCCCGAGCGATTAAACCCATTAAAAGCCGGCCCTGTGACGTAACTGCTGAACCCCAGGTAACACATTCCCGCGATAAGGGTAAAAAGTAAAATTTTCTTCTTCATGTTTTTAGTTTTTGATGTTGGTTTTTGGCCGTTTTGTGAAAAGTAAATGTATGTACTTCAATTTTAAAAAACAAAACCATGACAAAACCATTAAGTGAAATTTTCTTGTTTCAGTTAAAAATAGTTGATAATAAATTTATTTATTGTTATAATTAGATGGGTGGCAATTTGAGACGCTGTTATTTTGACCAGATGTGGCAAGGGGTTATCTTTGCCGGAACATGGGACATAAGAAGCTAATAAAGTTCCAGGCTATTGATACATACAGCAATGTGTTGCAATACCCTGAAAACATGAAGGGTAACTGGAACAAGTTTTTCAAGAATGACAACCCCATCACCCTGGAACTGGCCTGCGGGAAAGGTGAGTACAGCGTAGGCCTGGGGCGGGAGCATAAAGACCGGAATTTTATCGGGGTGGATATCAAGGGCAACCGAATATACCGGGGGGCAACTACTGCTCTGGCAGAGGGGTTAACTAACGTTTCGTTTCTCAGGATACACATAGGCCAGATCACAGAATACTATGCACCCGGTGAGGTAGGGGAGATATGGATCATTTTTCCCGACCCCTTCCTGAAAAAGGCGAAAAACAGGCTTACCCATCCACGTTTCCTGCGCCTGTACCAGCAGATATTGAAGCCGGGCGCCAGCATCAACCTAAAGACCGATTCTAAAGAATTGTATGATTTTACGCTGGAGACAATAGAGGAACAGGGCTGCACCATTTTAGAAAATATAGCAGACACATATGGCAAGGGCCTGGCAACCGGCGCACTGGCCATACAGACATTCTATGAGAAAATGCACCTTGCCGAAGGACGGACAATCTATTTTATTTCTTTCAGGCTACCGGAAACGCCTATTGTGCTTACAGGGCGTTTCAACCGAAGTGAAGAAGCGGAAAATGAGCATGGTGATGAAAGCGGGGACAACGTGTAATCCGCCCGAAATATTTTTTTTACTTTTTACTTTTGAATTTGAAATGAGGGCAGGCAGGGATTATTATATAACTGATGATGGCTTACTGGTATTTACCGCTGTTTACCTGTCTGATCGTGGGTATTGCTGCGGTAATGGGTGCCTCAACTGCCCGTATGACTATATGAAAGTGCCTGAGCCAAAGCGCTCGCAATTGTTAGAAAAACGAGGTAGCGATGAAGGAAGAGAAAAAGAATAGCCTGCCCGAACGTACCCCTTCGGTACAGGCGGGCATATACGACGCCATATATGATGTAGTGCGGCTTGTGCCCAAAGGGCGCGTAACAAGTTATGGGGCCGTGGCCGCTGCCATTGGTGCGGCTTCCGGAGCCAGGTTAGTTGGGTATGCTATGAATTTGTGCGCCAACGTAAAACCCAAAGTGCCCGCCCATAGGGTACTGAACCGTAATGGCCTGCTCACCGGCAAGCATCATTTCAGCCCACCGGAAAAAATGCAGCAACTGCTCGAAAAAGAGGGTATTAAGGTGAAGGATGACAAGGTAGTGGATTTTGAAAAATTGTTTTGGGACCCTATGAAGGAACTGACGATGTAGATTCCAAATTTCAAAATTCAAATTCCAATGGGTAAAAGTGTTGGTAAAAGGCAACTTGAGGGTCGGACTCGACCTCACCCTCTCCTTCGGAGAGGGCCGGGGAGAGGTCTTTTGTGCGAATTAGCAAAGCATTTGAAATAGTTGTTGTAAATTGAATAATATTAAACAGTGGCAAGTGCCCTAATTTATGTGTCTGAAAACAACCCTTAACAGTAAGTTATTTTTATTGTTTTTTTTACTGTCCGTTACTACCTTTTTTTCGTGTGAACAGCAACATAATAAGCCCGGTCCGTCCGGCTTTGCCGATGAATCGTTTGCCGATAAGTTAAGCGTGTTAATGAAACCCGTTGACACTGCCGCCACTAAAAAAATGAGGCCGTTACGCGATGATGTGCGGCTGGTATACCAGCTCGATGATTACCAGCCAATATGGGTGAAAGCTAACTATGCATCGAACGACGCAGCCGCGAAACTGATAGAGGAGCTTGAAGATATGCGATGGGATGGTGTAGACCCTGAGCGCTATAATTTGACGGCAATAAAATTGCTGAAAACAAAGCTTGATACCACGAAAAAGAATTCCGTAAATGATGCTATCGCCTTTGACACTACGCTTACACGTAGTTTCCTTGCGGCTTCAAAATTTCTTTTGCTGGGTGAGATACAGCCAAAGAAGGTCGACTCACTATGGTTTCATATCAATGACTCTTCCTGGAACGCGCCAAGGCTGCTGGTTGATAATAAAGAGCGGAATCCGCTATTGGCTGATTTCAGGAGCGAAGTGCCCACCTATGAATTGCTGCGGCAGGAGTACAAGCTTTACTACACCCTGGCCAGCGACAGCTCTTTCGGGAACGCCATCTACAATGTCAATGTGCTGGAGCATATAGACAGTGAAATGCTATCAAGCATTAATTATATTATCCAGTCCGAAATGCCGTGGGTAGCACCAGTGGCCAACGACACTATGAGCGATGAAGCGCAACTGGTGCGCGCCTACCAAAGTTATAAAGCCATAAAGCCCACCGGGAAATTTGACAGTACTACGCTTGCGGAACTTAAGACAAGGCCTGATGACTATATGAAAAAACTGAAGGCTAATATGGAGCGTGTAAGGTGGATGCAACGGTCATTTGGCGACCTGTACATAGTTGTAGATGTGCCGCTGATGGAATTGTTTTTAAGGAGGCAGGGTGTAGACGCTATGCATATGCGGGTAGTAGTAGGTAAGAAAGAACGCCAGACCCCCTCATTATACGCTACCATGGCCAATGTGGTCATCAACCCGCCGTGGGGAGTACCACTCACGATCCTTAAGAACGATGTATTGCCGGGTCTGCAGAAAAGCGGCAAACAATATATGACCAAAAAGGGATTGAAAGCCTATGACCACGATGGCAACATAGTTAACGCATCGAGTATAAATATGCGCAATTACAGGAGGTATACCTACAAGCAGGCGCCCGGGGATGACAATTCGCTCGGTTATGTAAAGTTCAATTTGCCAAACCCATGGGATATATACCTGCATGATACGCCGCACCGAGATGATTTCGGGAAACGGTTCAGGGCGCTTAGCTCGGGCTGCATCCGCCTGCAGCAGCCACAGGAAATGGCCCTTTATATCCTTTCTGAACTTGAGAAAAAATACTATACCCAGGGCAAGCTGGATACACTGATAGCCACCCACAAAACCAGGTGGGAAATACTAAAGAACAAGATACCGGTGCATATTGCCTACCTCACAGCGTTTGAAGATACTACCGGTAAGCATATCCAGTTTGTAAGGGACGTTTATGGCAGGGATGAGAAGCTGATGGCAATGATGAAATAGATGTTCAAATTGCCGCACCTGTATCGGGGACATCTGCATTTATTTGCCCCGCCCTTAATTGCAATAGAATAAGGGTAAAAAACAGACTTATCAAAATTGAACAATGATCGCCATCAATTGTAAATTCTGTCAGAAACACCATGTTCAGGAGTAAAAACAAGCCCCAGAATAGCTCCCACAGAATACCTTTGTAATTATATCGTGCTCTGTTGATGAATATGCTTGTAGGGAATTTACTTTTTAAGGAAGTTAAAAAGAGGAACAAATTCAATGGTATCAATCCAATTAGAACTGCAATAGTGGTTTCTATTAACGGCATTCCAATACTGTCTGCAAACGGCGGATAGTCTCCCCGCATATTCCTGAATGCATAATAGACAAAAGAACCCGGTATGAAAAGCAGCCATGCTGCATTTGAAAAGACAAAAATCTGGGCCTTGCTGAATGAGCGGACTTCTGAGTAAAGGAACAAATACAGCAATACCGCCGCTGAAAGAATTATTAGGCCGCTACCTAAATCCATGAAAAAAGTCTTTTTCCTGTTTTCCGCACTGGGACACCCGGTTTTAAAAACCGAATAAATCGGCCAGGAGGCGCTGCTCTTCAGTTGTAATGATTACCCTGGCAACCTGTTCACGGGTCTTGGGCTTGGTTGCATTGATACGATATATGGTCTTGGCTATTTCTATTGCTTTTTCAGGACTGAAGCCTGCCTGCTTCTCCCTGAGCAGCCTTTCCAGTTCCTTGTATACCTTGTATGCCGTAAAAGCAATGCATATATGCGCTTCTATACGTTGCTTTAGCCGATGATAGATAGGCCGTATCTCAAGATCTGTTTTTGCAATTCGAAAGGCTTTCTCTATTTGCCATAGATGGCTATAGTTGGTGATGATTTCGTTGATAGGAAGATTTGTGTTGGTGATGTATCCCTTGAGTCCGTCCCATTGGCTGTCAGCGGTTATCTTATCTGCATCCAGCGCTACCTTTATTTCCCCTTCCATTTTCAACAAACGATTGTAGCCCTTGTTATTGATATGCGACTTGGTGAGTTTGTCTGCTTTCACAAGCTTTTCCAATCTACGTATGGCCTTTTGCCGGTTATCGTTATCTTTTAATGCTCTGGCCGCAGCGTAGTTGACAATAAGCCTGTTGCCTTCATTGCGTGACAGTTCAACGCTCTTGCCATCTCCAAGTTGTAGGCTTAGAACAGCAGCTCTGGTGTTTGCGGGCTCATTTTTGAGTCGGGCACCTATGATATATTGATAACCGTTTAGCCCCAACGCCTCTATATTGCTGCCTGAAAGCAACCCGGCATCTGCCACCACGACCAGTTGAGTGAGTTTGTACTTTCGCCGGAACAGGTTCAGCACAGGCATCATCGTATGCCCTTCAAATTTGTTGCCGTGGAATATATCATAGGCAAGAGGATATCCTCCGGCGCTTACCAGCAGGCCCAGCAATATCTGTGGATTTTGGTGCTTCCCATCTTTAGAATAACCGGGTTTACGTAATGCATCCTCCTGTTTTATCTCAAAATAAAGAGTAGTCACATCATAAAACACTACACTGATCTGCTGGCCCAGTACTCGCTGTGTGTGCTTGTAACTGATGCATTGCACTTGTCGTTTCTGTGTTTTGTTGAGTTTGTCCAGATACCGATATACCTGATCTTCATCAACAATAAAACCCTCATAGCGGCGCAGATATTCGGTGGTCTTCAATTTACTGGCAGGATAACACAGCCGGGCAAGTACCAACTTCCGAAACAACTCATCCGGTATGGCATTAAAACCAATGGCGTCAAAGATACCTCCCAATAAAAGTGAAGGGCCAATGATGCGTATGCTATTGATGCCAGAAAGGAATTGTTCAAATAACTTATCGACCTGATCAAAATCAAATTCAGCTATTCCGCTCTGTTCTGCTATCCATGTTTCAGCATGCGCAATCAAGTTGGATAGCTCTCCAGGGTCAACAGAACTACCAATGGTCTTAACCACCCGGTATTTGCCACGCGATTTGTCAATCACCTGAACGCTCACAAGGCCGCTCTTGTTCTTCTTCTGTCGTACAAACATGACCCAAAAATAGCTGGGACACCCTGGGACACCCAAATAATTTCTGTAAGTAATTGATAATCAATATCAGTCAAAATTTCAAAAATCGAATTTCAGAAAAGTGCGGAAAACAGGGCTTGACCATAACAACATAGCCGGGCTGATAGACATGATAGAAAAGAAAGCCAAGGCCGATAAGGAGAAAGCAGGCGACAAGGCCGGCGGCACCAGGCATTAACCAGTCATCATAATATTACTTCGAAAAAGCCACACCGAAAAGGTGTGGCTTTTTTGTGCCGCTAAGATTGGTGCTAATTGTGAATCGTCAATATTTTATTGATCTTTACCGGGTTCAGGACAAGACCTGAATCCATGCAGTCCTGCACAAAAAGGCCATCGGCGGTAAACTCTTCGGGATGCATTATGCCCACTTCCCTCGCTATATCTGTTTTTATCGCAAAGTTGCCCCAGTCTATATGGTCTACCCTCGGCTCTGTTTGCAATATATTCTCGTACCCGGCAAGGTGGTTAATGGAGTTCCAGTAAATAAAGTCGTGTTCTTTGGCTAGTTCCATTATACATGCAACCGCATTCGGTAGCCAATAGTCCTGTATGGAGGTTTGTACAATAAAATCCGTGTCTACCAGCTCATTAAGCGCATGTATCCTGTTG
>Ga0207020_1100_pt1 | contig 16631 bp, 15 predicted proteins | sample Alteio_BWMinCont_48_FD_153500 | JGI IMG/M metagenome (GOLD analysis project Ga0207020, IMG submission 153500) | Enriched cells from forest soil in Barre Woods Harvard Forest LTER site, Petersham, Massachusetts, United States -... | ecosystem: Environmental > Terrestrial > Soil > Temperate forest >... | reverse complement strand
ATCAGGTGGCTGAGATTCAACAGCACGCTGAACCCAAAAAGTAGTGCTCAGTTATCGATTTTGCTAGGGCCATAGGTCTCATCTTTGAAACGCCATGTTATTTATAAAACATAGAATCGGGTTCCAGGGGCCCCAAAATGGCTTCCATTTGTGCCTAAATTTCACTAAGGGTATGGCTGGCTTAGATATCGGCTAAAATGAAAACAGCAATTTGCTTCAGAAAAATTCAATACTTGACGATTATGCCATTGTAAGTCATTTGTTAGTACATATATTGCACCTATAAATTTGTTTACAACCCCTATCACCTCGGTGGTAGGGTGCAATAGGATTGTCTATCAAGAAAACCATGATCTCTAGAGGGTCATTTATAACTTTATCTCCAGCAAAAGAGATTGCACTCATTGTCAACACTAAGAAAAATATTAGAAATTTCACTGCAACCTCCAATATTATTTTATTTACCTACTGCCTGATTGTTCTGTTCAAAGTAAATTCTTGTCGCACCCTTGTATATACAATGCAATTAAGACTTTGCCCTTTTTTTAGAATTTTGCAATTCATGGTGCCTTGAGAATCATCATCCATTGTTAAAACAACTTGCCCTCGAAGAAGGTCGTAGGTGCCATTCTTAAAACCAAATTTGGCCTGGGCTTCATTGGGCTCGGGTTCAATTTTTTTATCATTTCGCTCAAAGAAAATCACATTCCCCAAGAGGGTGGGTTGAGGAATTAGTTCACCTTCCCGAGCGATAACACCACTATAAAATTGAATCACGGCATTCAATTTGTCGCTATGACCTACATAAACCACATCGGCCTTATTCTCCGTATTGAGTGTCTTCTGTAGAGCCTCGGCGCTGGACGGACGAAGGTTAAATTTTGCACTTTCTGCAATAATCCATGAGCAGCTCAAAGTACGATTTGCATCAGCATCACAAGTCATAAGATTTGGAAAACCATTTTGTTCTTTAGTAGTCAAAGAAAGTCGACCGCCCTGAGCATCATTGTTTCCCACGGAGTCATAGGCTCCATCAGAAAATGGAAACGCATATTGAACTCGCTTACTATTAGACGAAATATCAACTTTAGGAGAAATAATAAATGAGCCCGCAAGAGTCGGGACTGAAACTGAAACTCCGCCCGTACTTGGGCTGCTACTAACCGTGCTTGACCCAACGACGAGAAAAATGTCAGCGGTATCCGTTGCTCCTTGATAAACTCCAACTATCTTAGTGTTTTGAGTTTCGTATAAACTTTGACGGGCACGATCCCTGTTTTGTTCGCGGACAACTTGTGCCCTAGCATAAGCGCCAATAAGACTCGATGCCATCGACCCTATAATAAGAAGTGATTTTACAAACTGCATACTTGCTCCAAACGGTTGATTATTTTTTAATAACGACCACACCCAATAGGTAGTCGAATAGTTTTCACATAGCATCAGCCGGAGCAATTGCACCGGATGTTCTAAAAAGATTGATAAGCTGTTCTTCAGTTAGAGACTCATCGCCTGGATGACAAGAAACCACATAGTCTTTACTTGTCGTTAGCGATTTCATTTGAATAGTATATTTAAGAAATCCGTTGGCAGGGGGCTGACTAATTGTCACGCCCTCTGATGAAAGAAGGTTCTTTAATTCATCTTTACTTTTGATTTGGTCAGTGTGGTCCACTCCATCTACAACAAAAGCTAGTTCAAAGAGATCATCAAGAGACGGCTCTAGCACCATGGTCCTTTGAACAGGTTGAACATCAAATTTAGACCCAGCTTCAATTTTTCTGTCGTAGGCTTTTTCATCGTGTCTTAGCATACAATAATCCCAAGCGCCGACCTCTTTATTTGTCACCCTAGAAGTGGCATTAAGGATCATTGTAAAATGGGTTCCTCTCTGAATTGTAATATCCTTTGGGGATTTCCATAGGTCTCCAGCGTAATCAATTGACGAAATGGACATCAAAATAATAATTAAAAAAATATTTCTTATCATATGACTAATACTTCCTATCTTTCTTAAAACGAATAATGCAATTTTATTGGCTGCCCATTCAAAATGCCTAGTCCACATGATGCAGTAAACACAAGCGCTTTGGTCTCGTATGATCCATCGACGGCTACAGTCGTAATGCTACCGCTTACGGGTTTACCACACTCTGAGCTATAGAAAACCCCAGCGAAAACCGATTGAGTTGTTACTTTATTAATATTGTCTCGAACAAAGATTGAGCCAGTAGGATTATTGCCTGCACCGACAATCAGCGGGGAAGAGTAATTTTGAAAATTCGTGCTGATCGTGAAATCCCAAACTTTTTTGCTCCCTAAGTTTTTAACAATATGAATCCCATTTATAGAAATAGTCCTTCCTACTGGTCCTACATAAGAAATGGTCTCTTCGGAATTATAAACTTTTGCCACTGGAGATTTGAATTCCCGCACCACTACATCTCCACTTTGAAAAGTTGGTGAAGCACTGCACCCAATGATGGACCCTCCAGGTGATGCTGTCAGAGTCAGACTTGCCTCCGCTGACTGAATCGACATTAGGCCTTGTGGGGTAAACGAAGTAACGCAATCAGAATTGGCAGGACTCGCTAGGGTTGCATTCATGGCGCCACTCAAGACGGCCTCTGCGACTTCGCTTATAGATATATCAAGGTTGACACAATAATCTATGCTTACTGGCTTGACACCATTTTGTAAGCAGGTGCCATTCTTGAAAAGGTATGAGCTATTGTCACTAGCAAATGCTGCAATCGAAAAAAACACTTCAGCAATAATAACGATTCGGATTAACATTCATTTCCTTTCAAACAATCTTATACCGAGGTCTAACAACTTCTTAGGGGCAGTAATAAGACCTAACAGTAGCGACTACTTCATTGCCTGAGCCATCCTGAAACGTTCTCTTTGCATCAGAGCATCGAATGTCTTTTGCAACCCAGCGTTCGTTGGTATACCCAGCAAATAAATGGCAAACTGTTAAATTTCCCATTCCGGTTTTCAGGGCTTCGTACACTCCGCCAATATTGGTACAGTCTTTAAATATTTGTTTTGTTGATCCTAGTTTCAAAACATCGTTCTTTGTGAAGTCCCCCCAGAATATCGCTCCCTCACCCTTAATTTCTACATTTGTAGAGTAAGACTCCCTAGCTTTGTTAAATCCAACCACAGACCACCTCAAGGACGCTGGCCCGCTTACTGACGTAAAATCATATTCAACTGAATCTCCGATGCGGACACTGTCAGAATCAGCTAAACATGGTAAAGAAACGACTAACAATAAAAGCGAAATAATGAGTTTCATATTGGTTCATCCTTTTTTGAGTACAACGGAAGAACATAAAGCAATGAGTAGGCCAAAGCGGCAACTGCAATTATCTGATTTTAAAGACTTTTTGAAGTCACCGAGGGGCCTTAATTTGTTACCGATGGTGTAAAATTAATAAAATAAAAAACTTAGAACCTCTCAAATGCGCCGCCGACCAAAAGTCTGAAGCTCGAAGTTCTAAGTTCAACATCAATAGAATATCTCTATTATTTGTTGTCAAATTTTTTACGCCACTGGCCCCCCACCGGGGTTAGATTTCACATAATTTAGCATAACTAGACGGAATGCCCGAAATAGACTTAACTCAATGTTATTATTAAAATACTCTTGAATTTCGTGACGTTAAGAAATGACCACTGAACCAATTAGCAAACCGCCGCCCTCAGCCACTCGGCCACCTTTCCGTGCGGCGATAAATATTTGGAACGGCTTAATAAATCTTAGTTCTAAGAATTCGTCAACCGATTATTGAGCCCTTTTTCTGCACCTTTATTTATAATCTAAAAGTTCGTACTTGAGAAGGCTTTAACACCGGTTCACAACTCATCCGATCTTTTTCATAAGCATTGTGACAAAGTTGGTTTTGACGTGCAGAGCACGGCGGAGTGTCTTTAGATCCTGATGAAGTCGTTTTAGCTCCTGGGGGCTCAGACCGGTGGCGGAATATTTGAGTTTAATATAGCGCCTGAAGACTTGGTCTATAGAAAGGGATAACGGTCTTAAATCATCTTGGTGACTCAGCCAATCAAGAAGCCTAATCCTATAATTATCAAAACCCTCATGCCGGGCCTTTCGAATCATTTTTTCACCCAGGAGTTTGGTGACTCTGTAAAACAGCTTCTGAACGGTATTGGCGTAGTCCTGATTGATGCGTCGTACTTGAAGCCAGCAGAGCAAGACGAAGCCAAGGGCCACAAGATGAAAAGGATTAAACGTTAAGTCATTGAGCGAAATTAATGTATCCCGATTGTCAAAAAGGCCCTTAATCCAAAAGAAAAATGCATCTATAAACATTCCCGCCCGATCAAAAAAGAGCTGGTAAGATCTACCGTCTCTCCTGAAGCGATCTGGGGCAAGTACGGCCGTGGGATCCATTCTTATCCATCCTCGTTTTGGATCCCAAAGTTCAACCCAAGCATGAGCGTCTGAATAAGAAACGATCCAAAAATTTCCGTAAGGGTTGTAAGTTCCCCCAGCAAACCCGGTGACGATACGAGATGGAATCCCCACTAGGCGAGCCAAAGTGGCAAAGGCAGCAGAATAGTGCTCACAGAAGCCTTCTTTAGAACTGAATAGAAAACCCTCAAGGGTTAAATCTAAGTCGGGAGCTTTTGGAGTTAGAGTGTATTTAAAATTCTCTGTCTTAAAGAAATGGAAAAGGTGATCCCGAAACTCATAGATAGAAAGTTTTTTTTCGCGACTGCCGGTTTTCTTTAACTCCTGAACGAGTTGAAGTAGTTTTGGCGGGGGCACTGTATCGGTTTTAAGGTAGGGCGAAAAATCCAAATCAGAGTTGTCCATAGTGATGGGATCTGGAACGCAGATATTGGACGTCAAATGGTAAGGGGTGCCCCTCGAAAAGGATTCTGGGAGTGGCTTATCCAGGGCAAACCGGGCTCCTACATGATTTGATTTTTGAACATAGATGGTCTGATCCACCAAACAGCGACGCTGCGAAAATAAATATCGAGGAGAGACTTCTATTTCCTTTTGAGAGGCCTTCAGAGGTAGCCAACTCATTCCCTTAGAGCGACTTAAGACGTATCCGCGCCAATAAAGTTCTGAAAGGGGAAAGTCCTTCTCAGTCATTTTGACTCTAAAAGCCACTCCTGAAGTTGATGATAGTTTAGAAATCTTTCCAGGCTCAAGGGACTGACTTAGCCCCATTAAGTTTTCGTTTCTTTCATAATAGAGGGGCGCATGACTAAAACGGTGAAAGATATAAAATAAAAATATCAACAAGGGTAAGGTGTAAAGGGTGGCCTGCAACGCCGCTTTGATCGAAGCCAAGACTGCGGGAGAAGAAAAATTCTTTATGTTGATTCTTAACAGGGTGCCTAGGGTCCACAAGATCGCAGCAAAGGTCCATATGAGTATCAGAGGTGAGGAGTCCGTGTCTAAGAGGAGGATTGTGCAGTTGGTCCCCAGAGTTAAAATCAAAAACAAGACGCCATCCCCATAATGTCTAAGATTAAGGGTTTTACAAAGAGTGAGAACGGCAAAAAGGGTTGCAAAAAACTCCCCGCTAAAGAGGCCATGACTGAAAGTGGTTTTTAGAGCAAACAGGGCCGCGAGGCCAAAAAGATAGGTCACCGGGCCGAAGATGCGCTTGTCAAAAACATGAACGAGATATGAAATACTAGCGAGGAGGACGCAAGTGAGGGTTGCGGGAACAGGAGCTGCGAAAATAAATGGCACAAGAGAAAAGACAAGATTAAAAAAGAGAGCGTTCCAAATATTTTTAAGATCAGGGTTAGGTTGTCTATGGTTAAAAAAACTAAGCCACTTCATCTTTTTGCCCAAAGGTGGCTAAGAATTTAAGCGCATGGTGGTAGTGGCTTGTTCCCGTTCCGACAGGAACTGTAACCGTTGGCAAAACAATGCCGAAAGGCGTTTGAGTCAGCTGACACTCGTAAACGGCTCGGGCGAGTATCGAAAGTTTTTCTTCATCATTTTTTCCGGACACTTTCGCCCAATCTAAAACCGAGGCCTCTGTATTTGTAGATTCAAAAAGTTTGACAAGGAGCTTCTGTTTACGGGCTTGAGCTTTCCAATCGACATGATGAGCGGAATCTCCATCAGCGAAATTTCTATGACCGATAAAGTCGTCACGAGATTCGATTTCAGATTTTTGATCCGTTAAGGCTTGAAGGGAAAATTCTGCGGGCCCTAGAGGGGGATAAATATAATAACTTAAGTTTACTTTACACCACTTCCACGAATAAAATAAACCCAAAGGATATGTGGACGATATTTTAATTGTATTGAGATGAAATCGCCCTCTCTTTTCGGATCGAATGGTAACGTTCTCTGTCGAAGTCTCGCGACCACCGATATCGATCACGTCATTAAAGATATTAATTGAAAATGAGTCGGCTAAACCTCGATTTAATATTTTGAATCGCCACGGTATCGTCTCATTTGCAAATCCTGATTGTGGGTCAACTTCTTTGATCGAAAGACTTCCCACATTAGAATTGGTCTGGTGCATGCAGACAACTCCGAAAGTCACTAAGACGGCGGTGGCCATAAGGCATTCGCTATTATTAAAAAAGGTTGCGAGGGCAAGAAGAAAGATGACGACAAAGCCGTAGAGAAATCCGTACCGGGTGGGTACTATGTAGACTCTCTCACGTAATTTCAACAGACTGAACCAAGTTTTCTGCCAAGGCGGCCGAAGCACGGTAAGTAGATTCTATATTTGAAATCCTATGATTGATAACGGCCACAGAAACAGCCTGAATGTCTTCTGGCAAAACCATCTTTCGACCTGATAAAAAGGCCCATGCTTTGGCGGCCGAAATGAGACTTAATCCTGCCCGCGGCGACAGACCCACCATATCCTTTTGTTGGTTTCTACTGTTTTCTAAAATATTTTGGACATAGCTCGCCAGGGTTTCAGAAACATGAACGCCTTCGATGAGGGATTTAAGTTGGTTCATATCAGTAGAGTGCAGCAGTACGGGACTAAGGGTTTCGTGACGTCCTGACCTAGAGGTGTCCAGAAGAAGGCGCTTTTCCGCGGCGGCGCCTGGATAACCCAGCTGAATGCGCATCATAAATCGATCGAGTTGGGACTCCGGCAGTGAAAAAGTCCCGAGCTGAAATCGAGGGTTTTGTGTGGCCACTAGAAAAAAGGGCACGGGTAAAGCGTAGGTGGCACCTTCCACGGTGACACTTCTTTCTTCCATGGCCTGGAGAAGGGCGCTTTGGGTTTTCGGTGTGGCTCGATTGAGCTCGTCGATTAATACAAGCTGAGAAAAAATGGGGCCCCTGTGAAATTTAAATTTTCTCTCTTGAGTGTCGTAGATTGAAGTGCCCACAATATCACTGGGGAGTAAGTCATTGGTGAATTGAATCCGACCAAATTGGAGGCCGAGGAGACGACCGAGGGTTTTGACGAAGGTTGTTTTTCCTACCCCGGGTATATCTTCAATAAGGAGATGTCCTTGGGCCAAAAAACAAGTGAGAGCGAGTTTAAACTCTTCTTCTTTATTAAAAATAATTTGACTGGCGCCTTTTAGAAAAGCAGCGAGAAGTTCCTTTCCAAGATCGTCTTCGCTCTTTGCTGCCGAACGGGGGGCAATGCCAGTATTTCTCATAGTTTACTTATCGAGAGACCCGTTTGATTACTGTAGAAAAAATCTGGCAGACTAGACGAAAGTGGTGGTAGTATTTTTGAACTATTCGATAGAAGAGGAGATATGATGCTTAAAGAAGCTCTGCGCCTTTACAACCTTCCGCTTTTTGATCTTATTTTTCAGTCCCACCAAGTACACCGCAAATATCATGATCCCTCAGATATTCAAAAGTGCAGTTTGCTGTCGATTAAAACTGGGGGGTGTCCTGAAGACTGTAAATATTGCCCTCAGTCAGCTCACTATGACACTGGTCTAGAGAAAGAAGGCCTTTTCTCTTTAGATGAGGTTAGAAAGTCAGCTCTTATGGCAAAGGAGCAGGGGGCCCAGCGGTTTTGCATGGGAGCCGCATGGCGAAATGTCAAAGATGGAAAAGAATTCGACCGCGTCTTAGAAATGGTCAATGCCGTGAAAAATGTGGGACTTGAAGTTTGCGCTACCTTAGGAATGGTCAACGACTCCCAAGCCGTCAGACTCAAGGAGGCGGGGCTTTATGCCTACAACCACAATCTTGATTCAAGTCGTGAGTACTATAAAAAAATTATTTCAACTCGGACTTATGACGACAGACTTAATACCCTAAAGGCCGTAAGAAAAGCCGGACTCACCGTTTGCAGTGGCGGAATCATTGGGATGGGCGAAAGTATTGAGGATCGCTGCGGTCTGCTTGCGGAGCTAGCCTCCCTGGATCCTCACCCAGAATCCGTTCCAATAAATCTTTTAATTCCCGTCGAAGGAACCCCCTTGTCGGAATCAAAACCTGCTGAACCATTGGAACTAGTAAGGATTGTGGCTGTGGCCAGGATTTTGATGCCAAAGGCTCGAGTGAGGCTCTCGGCAGGGCGAATTTCTCTTTCTCAAGAAGCGCAGGTTTTGGCTTTCTTCGCTGGAGCCAATTCTATCTTTCTTGGAGAAAAACTTTTAACCAGGGCAAATCCTAGCGTAGATGACGATACGAGGTTACTCCGTAACATTCAAGGCGCCCAAGAAGCGGCATTATGACTGAACTCCCAGAACTACTCAACGCGAGAATCCAAGAGGTTTCTCGGGCAGGCAAGTTAAGGCGCCTTTACGGTCGAAGGGGTTTGGACCTCACATCAAATGACTATTTGGGGTTCGCCTCGGACCCCGTACTTAAAGAGCGACTCCGGGCAACGATAAAAAATCAGGACATTCCTCTTGGCGCCTCCGGATCTCGACTTCTACGAGGGCAAATTGAAGTTTTTGAAAAGCTCGAAGAAAAATTAGCTCTTTTTTCTGGCAAAGAGAGTTCGCTTTTTTTCTCTTCCGGTTACCAAGCTAATCTTGGCCTCTATTCAACCCTTCTTACCCCCAAAGATCTAGTATTCTCCGATGAGTATAATCACGCTTCAATTATTGATGGGATCAAACTCTCCCGGTCCCTTTGCCTCGTCTTTCCCCACAATGACGTCGCGGCACTGAGGGAACTCTTAGAAAAGAATAAGGATCATACGGGGCTAAAAGTGATCTGTGTTGAAAGTGTATTTAGCATGGAGGGGGATTTTTCTCCCCTAGAAGAACTAGCCGAACTGGCTCACGAATACTCATGTCTCTTTGTTGTGGACGAAGCCCACGCCACTGGAGTTTTCGGCAGTGGTCTTGTTAAGACCAAAAATCTCCGAGACAAGGTTTTTGCCACCGTCCATACGGCTGGAAAAGCGTTGGGGGCAGCGGGTGCTTGGATCGCCTGCGATCAGAGTTTTAAAGAATTTCTTATCAATTTTAGCCGGCCCTTTATTTACTCAACGGCTCCTCTTCCTTTGATGGCCCCGATTATAGAAACGGCCCTTGATTATCTTGCAGAAGTCGGTGAGAAGAGGGCTGAGACAGCACTCAACCTTGCGACCTATCTCATTTTAAAACTTGAGAATCAGCAAGCCCATTATAACTTTTCTCTTCCAGACACGAAGAGCTGCATCGTCCCCCTTATTCTTGGAGGAACGGCGCGCACCTTGGTCGTGGCTTCGAAGTTACAAGACCATCAATACGATGTTCGGGCCATTCGTCCCCCCTCTGTTCCCGAAGGGACCTCAAGATTGAGGATCGTCTTAAATGCCAAACTCACTGCAGGTCATATTGACTCTTTCGTAAATGATTTGTTTAGAGTTCTTAAGGAATGTCCTTGAAGGGCGTCTTTGTTACCGGGACGGATACAGGGGTTGGAAAGACTGTGACTTCGGCCCTTCTTGTATCGGCATTAAATCAAGCTAAACTTCACTCCGGAGCGCAGGCAAAATATTTTAAACCTGTCCAAACGGGGCTCGACAGTGATACCGAAACTCTCAAAGGGCTTACAAAGTGCGAGTGCCTTGAACCTATTTATAAATTTCGCGATCCCATTTCGCCAAATCGCGCGGCAGCTTTGGCCCACGAGATTATCGATCTTCGAAAAATAAAAGAGGCAGTGGCCGGCCAAGATTTTCTTGTTATCGAAGGGGCCGGTGGGATTATGGTTCCTCTCAATCGTCACGACAAAATCCGTGAGCTTATTCGAATCTTAGACATTCCTCTTATTGTAGTGGCTTCGACTCAGCTCGGAACAATCAATCATACTCTTTTGACCATCGAGTGTGCGAAATCCAGGGGCCTAAAGATTCTTGGAGTGGTCTTGGTGGGCGACGAGGATCCAGGACTAAAAGAGGTTCTTGTGGAACAAGGGGACGTTCCTGTAATTGCCGAAATTCCAAATTTTGAGGTCTCACCGAGTTCTATAAAAGAGCAAGCCCCCAAGGTTTTTAATCACGAAACCCTAAGTCAGATTTCGGGAAAGGCCATGAGTTTGCTTGAGCGAGATCAAAAAGTTTTGTGGCATCCCTACACTCAACATGGGTTGCAAGACTCACTCCTTGTTGCAAAAACGGCAAAAGGGGCCTGGATTACTCTTGAGGACGACACAAAAATTCTAGATGGGATTTCTTCTTGGTGGGTGAATCTCCATGGGCACTCCCAACCTCTTCTTTCTAGAACTCTTTTTGAACAAGCAGAAAAGTTGGAACACACTCTCTTTGCGGGATTTACCCACCAGCCCGCAGTGGAATTAGCTGAACTCTTGATCGCTGCCGTAAGCCCGTACACTCGGCTTGAAAAGGTTTTCTTCTCTGATAACGGCTCGACGGCTGTTGAAGTCGCTTTGAAAATGGCGTTTCAGTATCATCTTCTCCGTAACAACAAGTCTAAAACCAAGTTCTTGGCCTTACACGGGGCCTATCATGGCGACACTTTTGGGGCCATGGCTGTAGGGGAACCCACCGGCTTTCATAATGTTTTTCGTCCTCTTCTCCCTCAGGTGGACTTCGTGAGACCTGGAAGGCTTAAAGAATTAGAAGAATGTGTAGAAAAGAATAAAGGGCAGTACGCTGCGTTTATTTTTGAGCCACTGGTGCAAGGGGCCGGCGGAATGGTTATGTACGAAAGAGAATATCTTATCGAAGCCCAAAAGATTTGTAGGGCCAATGATATATTAATGATTTGTGATGAGATTTTTACCGGATTTTATAGGACGGGCAAGGCCTTCGCCTTTGAACATGCTGGCATTGACCCCGATTTTGTTTGCCTTTCTAAAGGGATCACGGGCGGTTACCTACCCCTAGCGGCAACTCTGACCACTCAAAACATATTTGAAACATTTTTGAGTCAAGAGACAAGTAAAGCCTTCCTCCATGGCCATTCCTACACGGCCAACCCCCTGGCTTGCGCCGTGGCTGTGGCTTCTTGGGGGTTGTTAAATACGGTGGAAACTCAAGGGAGAATTCAATCTATTGTTTCATATACAGAACAGATGGTTTCAAGATTCAAAAATGAAAAATTATTCTCAAACCCACGAGCTCTGGGGACCATTGGAGCCGTCAATTTGAATTTCGATTTCAATTATATGTCAGGGGCGAGTTCTTGGTTTAAAAGAAAAGCGATAGAAAAAGGCGTTTTATTAAGGCCTTTAGGACCAGTGCTGTATGCGGTGCCACCCTACTGTGTAACGCCCCAAGAAATTGAAAAAATTTATAATGTGATCTATGAACTTGCAGAAGAATACTTAAGGACGCTGCCATGATTAGAGAAGTCATTAGTTTTTTGGGAAAAGACAGGTTCATCAATGCAAAGTTTTTGAACACATTGAGTGTTCTTGAGTATGCCGGGGCGAGAAAGATTATAAAAAGTCAAAAGGCTGAAAGTTTGAATCTAGAAATACTGAGGCATATTGCAGAAGAAATCCGTCATGCTCGGATTTTAAAGAAAATGGCCCTTCAACTTTCAAATCAAAGTCTGACGACTTATAGAAAAGAACATCTTTTGGCGGGGGACGCAGCATGGGATTATATCCAGTCTGTAGATCATTTCGTTGAAGATGAAATCAAAAAACCTGATCCCTGGATTAAGTACCTTTACGTCACTCTCCTTATTGAAGAGCGAGCGATGGAGGTATATCCCCTTTATTCTGAAACCCTTGGCCAGTTGGGGCTAGCTCAACCTCTTCAAGGGTTGATCGCCGAAGAAGAAACCCACCTCAAATTCACCCAAAGACATATTTTAGAAAATGACCCTGAGAGTTCTAAACGCCTGCCTCAACTTAGAGCTTTTGAAAAATCTCAATTTGATAAATTTATGATCTCAGCCCACCTTGAACTTGCGATCCTGAATAATAAAGATGGCCGTCAACATCACGCCAGCCCCAATGAGCTCGAAAGAAGTGGGAATGTTTTGATAAAATAAGAAGTCCAGCAAAACAGCGGTGAGGGGAATAAGGTAGATGACCGCACTGGCCTTCAGTGCTCCCATTTCGTTAATGAGTTTGTAGTAGATGATAAACGCAATGGCTGTCGAGCACCAACCCATATACAGGGTGGCTCCAATGAATTTTATATTGTGAAACCACGCGGCTGACGGCAGACCCTCGAAAATAAAGGCTAAGATTGTCACAAAGACGGTTGAAGTTATAGACTGCCAAAATAGGGACCCCTCTAAGGTGGGATGATCAGCATGCACCATCACTGCTTTGTTAGTGATATTCCCGAGTCCATAGCTTAACCCCATAATACCTACGGCAATAGCTCCAAGAGTGCTTGAGTTCCCCAGACCATTTTGTAACTTCGGAAAGAAGATAATAAATATTCCTGTGATTCCCAAGATAAGGCCCACTAATTTTTTCTGAGTGAATGGCTCGTGATGGCGCAAGAAGATCATACCAAAAATAAATGTCCAAATCGGAGTCGTCCCGTTTAATATTCCGCCTAGGCCTGGTGACACTGTTTGTTCCCCCCAAAAGAGCAGAGCAAAAGGAATGCCTTGAGAGCAAAGTCCACTCAAGACGACATTTCCCCAAACGGGCCTTGCAATACTGAAATTCTTTTTTAAAAGTTTCATATAGGGAAGAAGAAATACCAAAGCGGTCATAAGCCTAATTGAGGCAGCCCAAAACGGCGGGACCGTCTGAACAACTTCTTTTATCGCAATAAATGAACCACCCCAGAGAAAGGCGATCAGCCAAAAGAAAAATATCTTCACAGGTCCGTTACAGGGACGGTAACCAAAAGGCGCTGTTCATTTGAGGCCGCGCTCTAAGGTCCTGATCTTCGATACACATAAAACTATCTACGGGCTTTTGGATGACTTCCACGCTCGCTGAATCCTCTTTGGTTATTTGGGCTCTTTCAACGACCTTAAAGCCCGTTGGAGTCTTTAAGATAGCGTCACTCTTTTGCTGCCTTTTCAAAGCGGGGTCAAGAGTGATGGGATCATCCTCGATCATGATCTTATAGGTACCATCGGAGGCCAAAGTCACAGCTCCAAGGGAGGCTACCTTTGCTAAGTAGCCTTGGATTTTAAGTCCCGTCTGCTCAAAATGAAAACACCCATTCGCTCCTTGCCCCTTAAAGCCAAGCTCGCCTAAGGCGATCCCTCGACCGGGATTAACCACCAAGCTTCTGGCCTTCCTCAAGAGAATTTTTGTCTCAGTGAAAGCGTTATGAGTGTAATCAAACGGGTGACTTGTGTACTCAAGGAGAGATTCTCTGTCTAAGCTCGGATCCAAGGATTTTAAAATCCCGAACCCGGCTACAGCCATGAGCGCGGAGTTGGTACTCCCTTGAAACATTAAGTTCCCGCTAAAATAAAGAGGCGAGTCGATCAAAAGTTCTGGTTTCATTAAAGATTTGGAGAGAGCTGAGTTCTTAAAGTTGCTAGCACCCACCGTGATGACATTTGGATTATCAGCAGGACTTAAAACACTTTCACCAGAGTCAAAGTGGTTTGCGGTCACCTGATTGCCGTCGGCATCAATTATAATTCTTAGCTTGTCTTGAGCCGTGAAGTTGTCGGACTTCTTTTTTACGACGATGAAATAAGTCCCATAGTTCAGGTCAGTCTCGATGGCCTCTCGAGGATTAAGAGTTTTTCCTTCTCCTGGAGGAGTGTCTTTAGTGATTTGGGTCAGATAAGATTCACCCACGCGCTTTCCCCTACTGTCGTAGAGTTCCATATCCAGGTCTTTATTTGTCCCGGCATCGACGGTATTCTGAAAATCGCTCCAGTTAAGAACAACACGAACGTGACATTTGTACTTTTGATCGTCGCAAGAGATTGCCAAGGAATTATTTTGGTCGGGCAAAATGACGTTCCCGTCGGAATCGCTCACTATGGGGCCATTGTAGGTCAATTGGCCCGTGTTCCCTGCGGCGTTGACCCAAATTATTCCGGCCTTTGTCGCCTTATTAATAAGAGTATTCCATACTCCCTGACCGTCGAAATTGCCGCCGGTGTAGCGGACCTCCGAATAAGAAACGATATCAATTTTTTTGACGATAACGTCTTCGACCGCGTCCCGAAAATTTGTATAGCCATTGACCTGGTAAAGATAAATTTCCGGGGCGAACTGGGGAGCTTGTCCTCCGCCAGTCATTAAGTCATTTAAGAGAAGGGCCATGAATTTTCCGTGATCGATGACTTTTCCGCGGTCGTCGTCCGTGGCTTCACGGGGAATCTTGCCGGCAAAAAATTTAGTGTCCGCAGGGAGTTCACCGCCCAATGATTTTTCATAGCCATCAAAGCCACGATCAAAGATGGCGATTTTCATACGCTTCATGGGTTTAAGATTGTAGTAAGACGCAAGGTGAAGTGCGTCGATTATATTTTGAAGATTTAGAAAAATGCTTTGTACTGGGTTTTGACCGGCCTCAGAGAGTATTGATACACTTGAGGCCAGACCTAAAATAACGGAAAAAAGAAAAGCCTTCGAAAACAACACGAACCAACTCCAACTTCAACTCTAGCTTCAACGAGAGCCACTTCAAGTAAGCTACAACTTTTTAAGTTCTAGTATCTCCAAGGACGACCGTAGCCGTAACCTCGTCCATAGCCAAAACCGTAAGGGTGAAAATACGGGCGGCCGTAGCCATATCCATAACTAAAGGCCACACTAACACTGGGATAATAAGCTTGGGGATACCAAGCGGTGTTCCAGCCATTACTATTATAATAGTAATAATCATAATTATTGTCGGTGTAACTGTAGCAAGGATCAAAATAAGCAGAATTGTTGTAGTAGACAGGGTAGACAGGGGTGCCCACATAGCCCCCATAAACGGGATAGCCCGGGTAGGGGTAGACTGGGTAACGCGGATACACGGGAGCATAACGGGGCCCGCCGTAACCTCCTCGAAAACCTCCAAATGCCCCCACTCTCCAACTTGAGATTCCGCTTGTCTTATCTGTTTCCGTTAGCTCACTAGGCGTGGACACAACCTTGCTTGAATCTACAGGTATGAAGGTTCCCGTCTTTGCCAAGGCTTGGGCTTCTGTATCGTTTTGAGGAATTTGATTTGAGCTCAAAATTGACGGGTGGCCAGTGGCTTTTTCAACTCTCAAAACAATCGTGCCAGAGACGGCGCCACTCGCATTAAAATTGGTGTAAGACTTTTCGGAATCCGCTTCTGCAGTTTGGCTGGACTGCTGAGCCAAAGCCCCAACAGAGAGGATGAGAACACTAGTAATACTTGAGATGATGATTGACTTAAGCATTTAGGCCTCCATAGAGCTATCTATCTAGGGAGTCTTTTTATACAATTTATGCATATTGTCAATAATTGTTAGTTAGCTTTGAATATTTTACTCAAACTTTAAGGTCGTCGCGACTTCCGATGATCTTAGAAATAAGTCCAAATTCAAGGGCTTGGGTGGCAGACATCCAGTAATCACGGTCAACCACTTTCTTGATTTCATCGGGAGTCTTACCCGTTTCGTGGGAATAAAGCTTAATAATGTGATTCTTGGTCTCAATGAGATCCTTGGCATGGATTTCTATATCCGAAACTGTCCCCCCAAGACCGCCGTGGACGGAAGGCTGATGCACGAGAAACCGACTGTTTGGGAATGCAAAACGCCTGTTCTTTGGCGCCGCTAAGGCAATGATCGAGCCCATACTGGCGGCTAAGCCCGACACAATAGTGACTACTTCCGGCGCGATGAAACGAGCCGTATCAAAAATTGAAAACCCTGAGTGAACCTCACCCCCGGGGCTATTAATAAAAATGTAAATCGGGCTTTTGGGGTCGGTGCGCTCCATGGCCAGCAGTTTGGTATTTACTACGTGGGCCAGTTTTGCGTCCACCGGCGCGCTAATTAAAATAGTTCTTGATTCGTAGAGCTTATTTTCTTCAACGGGCCTCGGAAGCTCGCTTGTAGTCTCGTTTTCTTCTTTTTCTTTTTCCATATTCCTTACTTTAAGCTAATGTTTGGTGATGGGCAATAGATTCTCTTCACCATTGTTACCGATATTTCTCATCGTCTTTGTCGACATCTTGGGTCTGACCATAGTCCTTCCGCTCTTGCCTTTTTATACGGAGAAGTACGGCGGGTCTCCAGCGGTCTATGGGTTTCTGGCCTCAAGTTATGCTCTTTGTTCTCTCGTTTCTGGTCCTCTCTTAGGCCAGATC
>Ga0207020_1089_pt2 | contig 16634 bp, 13 predicted proteins | sample Alteio_BWMinCont_48_FD_153500 | JGI IMG/M metagenome (GOLD analysis project Ga0207020, IMG submission 153500) | Enriched cells from forest soil in Barre Woods Harvard Forest LTER site, Petersham, Massachusetts, United States -... | ecosystem: Environmental > Terrestrial > Soil > Temperate forest >... | reverse complement strand
CCGAGTGCTTGGGCTCCAAATCGCCAACCAACAAGAAGGTTATCGGCATTCCCCGCGAAATAGTTGAGGCTGAAGCGCGAGTAGACGTTCGTTGCGAATTTCACAGCAGCGCGAGTACCGCAGCTAGATCGGGGCGGGCCCGGAGTCCAACGGCACAGTATCCATGCACCAATCGAGATACTAATCGGTTGTGCAACGTAGCCTGCGACCAGCGCCCAGTAATTCCATCCCCTGAAGGCCAGGATAATTGAGACCGCCACGCAGACGAAGCGGCTGACTATGTTGTTCGTCGAAACCGCCGTGAACCGCATCGCGCGATTCAGAAGGGCAACATGAATTACGGAGAGGCTGGAGGCAATGATCGTGAGAGAAATCCCCTCCACAGCATTTTTTACAACTGGATCGTGATAAAAGGCTGCGATCACGGGTCCAAGAGCGGCGAACATCACGGTGAGGAGAATGCCCGCAGCGAGGTTGATCCAGAAAAGATTGCTGGTTAGAGAATGAGTGAGATTCTCGCGCTGTAGGATTAGCTCGGTGAATCCATTCAAGCCGAAACTGCAGAACAAGAGGCTAAACGTCGTAACCATGGTCACAATGCCGAAGTCCGCTGGCGTGAGCAGCCGTGCCAAGACCATAGTTGCCGCGATCTGTATGGCAAAAGACAGCGCTGACGAAAAAATCGTGACTCCGGCGCCGCGAACGGCAGTCTTGCGCAGACCATCGCCCTTGGCAATGGGATGGAATACGCCGCTGGCGTCGAAAGGTTTCAATTTTCCTCTCCGAGAATAGTGAGCGCAGAGCTGTCATCGGCGGGCGCCGCAGCGAGATCGTCTGCTGCAAGACGCAAAGAGTCCTGCTGTTCGCCTGCATCCCAGGCAGGTTCGCCGGAGGCTGCCACGGCGAGGAGGAAAAAGATCCAAATAGCATCCAGCATCCTGAAGCCCGCCTCAGTAATGCTGTAGAAGGCTGCAGTGACGATATAGCCAAGCATCAGTGATCCCAAAACAGATTCGCGGCGAAAGACGGAAGTGGCGCGGGATTCATAGTGACAAGCAGAGACCTGATCCGCCTTTTTTTGGGGCCCGGCTGGGAAGAAACGGGGCGTATCTTCGCCTTTTTTGGTCCCGGCATCGGCGTGATGTTGCTCTACTACACGCACGGCTGGATTCATCTCTCGATTGGGCGGCCTGAACGATGGTTCCGCTGGGGAGTGATTGAGGTCATTTGCACCGTGGGTCTCTTCCTGATCGCTCTCCCTTGGGGACCTAAAGGCATCGCCCTGGCTTGGACCGTCTCTTTTTTCGTTCTGTTGATTCCCTCCCTCTGGTACGCGGGCAGGCCAATCGGTCTCGGCGTTGGTCCTATCCTGACGATCATCTGGAAGTTTTTCGCAGCCTCGGTGGTAGCCGCCGGCAGCACAGCCTGGCTGATTCACATGATGCCGGAGCTCGAAGCTATGCCCGGAGCGGTGGGCGCATTAGCTCGACTGGTCTCGTATTCTCTGCTCTTCACGACGCTGTACCTCAGCGCTGTTGTCGCGCTTCATCGTGGCTTTAAACCTATTTACCGTACAGCTCACCTCATCGGCGACTTCCTGCCCCGGCGCCCCGCAAGGCAGACAGTCGCCGTCGTCCCGTCTAAGGCCGCGGATGAGTTAAACATTGCCCGAGTCGCGCTCTAAGACGACCCAAGTCAAGGGATTGATCGATCTGAAATGAATCATGACGAGTGTTACCCATAAAGTCTCCGGGGAATTGGTACGTATGTCACGACGGGAAATCAGCATCGGATTGCTGACGGGCTGCCAGGACAGGCATTACGCATTCGGCTTGATAAAGGCATTGATCTCGAGAGGATTGTGCTTGGAGGTCATCGGCAGTCCTGACATCGATAGCCCCGAACTTCATGCCATCCCGCAAGTGAACTTTCTCGACCTGGTAGGTTCCGAGACACCGCATGCTGGCCTGGTGAGAAAGGTGCTTCGAGTCTTGAGCTACTATGCTCGGCTCCTTCCTTACGCCGCGGTTGCCAAGCCTGAAATCTTTCACATCCTGTGGAATTACAGGCTGGAATACTTCGATCGAACACTGCTGATGCTGTACTACAAACTGTTGGGTAAGAAGGTCGTTCTCACCGCGCATAACATTAATGCTGGAACGAGGGATTCAAATGATTCGTGGCTCAATCGGCTTACGTTGCGGATGCAATACCGCTTGGCTGACCATATTTTCGTTCATACGTCGAAGATGAGGAGCGACCTCGTATCTCAGTTCGGTGTTCATGAGCGAGCCATTACTCTGATCCCCTTCGGAATCAACAATGCGGTACATAACACGGGACTCACACGCGCCGAAGCCAGACAACGGCTTCAAATTGGTAACGAACAAAAGACGATCTTATTCTTTGGCAGACTTGGACCCTACAAAGGCGTTGAACTCCTGGTCGCCGCATTTCAACGGATTCTAGCCCGCGACCCGAACTATCGTCTCATCATTGCCGGCAAGCCACGGGGAGGGTGCGAGAAGTATGTGGCGGAAATCCAGGAGGCGATTAACGGTTACGGTATCCAGGAGCAAGTGCGAGTAAGGGTCGAATTCATTCCCGAAGATGACGTGGAAGTCTATTTCATGGCGGCCGATGTTTCAGTACTGCCTTATAAATATATCTTCCAGAGTGGCGTGCTTTTTCTGGCCTATAGTTTCGGTCTGCCCGTAATCGCTACCGACGTCGGCTCTTTTAGGGAAGAGATCATCGAAGGCAGGACGGGATTCCTTTGTAAGCCTGACGATCCGGCCGACTTGGCCAATACTATCGAGCGCTATTTCGCAAGTCATCTGTACAGATGTTTGGACCAGCGTCGCCAGGAGATTCGAGATTATGCCAACGAGCGGTACTCGTGGGATAAAGTCGGCGAGTTGACCTGGAATGCGTATCAAGGATTGTTAGGGAAGCAGGAACCAACCCGCCCTCGGACGGCTAACCTTCAGACGGAGAAGAGAACATGAATATTGCTCAACGCTCTCTCGAAATCATGAGCGGATTTCTCAAGAGCTACGGCCCTTCTAATATCAAGAAACTCCTTTGGGACAAGGAATTCTCCGGAGGCAAGTGGAACTTCATTGATAACACGCTCGGCGACTGCGTGTATCCGCACCTCGCAACGCATCTCCATAACGGAAGCATTCTGGATCTCGGTTGCGGCCCAGGCAATACGGCGAACGAACTGCCCGGGTCTGCATACCAGATCTACATCGGCGTGGATATATCTGAAGCTGCCTTGGACAAGGCGAGGAAGCGCACAGAGCAGAACGGCCGGGCAGGCAAGAATCTCTTCGTGAAAGATGATTTTCTCAGCTACATACCCACACAACGGTTCGACGTAATTCTATTCCGCGAATCCATGTACCATGTTCCTGTAGGGAAGGTCAAAACGATCCTGGATCGGTACGCTAAATATTTGAAAGACGGCGGGGTTTTTGTGGTCAGGACGCAAGGTGAGACGACCAAGCACAGGACCAAAGCGATGCTCAGCATCATCGAAAGTGAGTTCGGCGTTGTCGAAAAATCTCGATATCGCGAACCCGACGAAGCAACTGTACTTGTCTTTAGGCCGAGGCGTACCTGCTAACACCGTCAGAATATAAGCTTCCAAAAGCGCTCAGTGGATAGTGAGCTGAAGACTCGTAGGCGGTGCCGGTTGTGTTAGTGAAGCGTTCGAATAGCAGTTGTTCGCGTTGAAGCTCAGTAGACCACTGACACCCACCACACCATGCATCACGTTGTACCAGCAGTTCTCCGTCGGAATGTAATAGGAGTGACCGCCAGGTCCGTTTCCTCCAAGAACGTCCGGGCCAACCCCAGGGTAGGGTGCTGTGGTTCCTGACGGAAACACCCACCAACCGGGCTGGCCGCTCAGGTAGAACGAGGCTGGCAAGATCGTACTCGCCGGGACTGGATTCGCATAGTTAGTGATTGTGCTCGGGACTTCCGATGCGAGAAAGCGCACGTTACCGGTAACCGTATCATAGTTTCCCCAGCGCAGGAGAGTTGCCTTCACACGCGGGTCGTTTGCCAACGACTCACCATTCTCGCCATCCGAATCACCGTTTACGTTAAAAATCGAGGTCGCGCTTGTGCCCTCGTAAGTGTTGTAGAAAGGGCTGCCCAGAACGTTCGCAACGATGTTAAAGAAGCGAGCATACTTCCATAGGTGAATGACCTCGGTGTTGTTGTATTTTGAGGGATTGTTCCAGACGTCGCCGTAATAGTGGTTGCGGAAGAACGTCCCGAAATGGTGTGTGCCATGGACGTTGTCTGCTTGGAATCCCAGCCCCGAATTGCCCTCATAAAGCTCCATGGCCTCTCCGACTTCATGCAACACATGAGTTGGCTGCATCCATTGCGGGGCGGTTCCGCCTCCCGTGTAGTTGTCGTCGACCGAAAAGTTGTAGGCAATAACCGTGCCGCTGTCGGGACCGTTAACAACGGTGCAAGCGGTTACATGCTGGCAGATGTTGTTCTGGATGAGATTGTCGCTGGACTCGAAAAGTTCGATTCCGTAACTTTGAGCCCAATTGTCGCTACCGTAAAAGTAATTGTCCTGGATAGTGGTATGTGCGGTTAAATAAAGGCGCACGTGGGCTTCCACGGGATTTCCCCCGGTACCGTTATGCTCGATGCTACGCACCCCCTTCACCCAACAGTTTGTGGCGTTGATGAAAAACAAGTTTCCGCAACCGCTGCACAGCGCCCCAAGGCCCGCACTGTTATCGAGCGTCAAGTCCTCTATACCAACGCCGCTAATGACGACACTAGCCCACCATGCGCCCGGATTTTGGCTTGATCTCCAATTGGGCATTGCGAGGCCGGGCGTAATACCGACAGTGTACGGGCCAACACCGCTAATGGACGTTACCGTGACTGTTTGCTGTTGACCGCGACCCGCACGACTTGAGTTTGACGCTTGTCCGGTACAGCCACCGGCAACTCCACATACGAAAATATCGCCAGTCTGCGGAAACCCGTCTGTCGCGTCATTAGCCTGGTCGAGGATGATCGTGTTGCCTGCTGTAAGGCCGGTGACGTTGTCCAAGGTGAGATGAGTGGCACCCGCTGGATAGACGCTGGGGCCGCCCGGCGTTGTTCCAGTCCAATTCGCGGTGTGTGCTGGACCGCCGGACCAGTTTAACGATCCTTGAACGCAGATGTTAGAGCTGGGACCACCACAACTTATCCCGCCCCCACCTGTGATCAAGACTGTCTGATCTGCCCCGGCCCCCCGCAAGGTTACGTTCGGCGTGGTGATGACAATTCCACCGGCTAGCAAGTAGGTACCTGCATTCAGAAACACCGTTTGTCCGCTCGGGCAGGAAGAAATGGCGATGTTGATCAGGGCCACGCTGACGCTTTGTGCGAAGCTCGCAAGTTGCCCGGGGATACCAAGCGTCTTGCAAATCGTCGTGCGGTTCGGGAAGCCCCCGACGCCTGCATTCGACCAGTCGACCGCTCGGCTGGGGGCGATGATTCCAGACCATTGCTGCGCACGAGTTGCGACCGGAACTGCCAAAAGTAGGACCAAAAAATAGACAGGCAATGCTTTGAGTCTCATTCACTCACCCAGTAATCGATGAATTCCTATCAAGAGTCCGCTGACCGTCAGCCTTTTCTAGCATAGGTGCCCGCTGGTTATAAGTATTTTCCCTTACATCCGTTCGCTGGGAACCAGCATTTTCCATTAGGGGTGCCCGCGCTACAACTGGTGGGAAGGGCAATCGTCGGACAGTCGTTAAACTGTTCTTAGGATGTATCCTCCTAACACAAGTCTAGGTTGAGGTCACTTTTGGAGTGCTTAGATTGTCTCTTCAAGGCTTGACAAATTCCGGTAGGCTTGATGCCTAAAGGACATTGGTTTCGTGACTCGCTTGCCGGATTCCGTCCACAAACGCGCTCTCATGATAGTTTGCACATTGCTTCTCGGGGGTCTGGCGTTGTCGTGTCCGCTCTTCGTTCACAGTCTTCTGGGCAGCAGGGTCGGCCAGAACGGGGCGTCTCGTCCTCATTCTGTCGATCTAAAATGGAAAGCCAGCGTCTCGCGTGTGGTTGGATACAACGTGTACAGGTCCGAAATGGCCCAGGGACCTTATATTAAGCTGACCTCAGCTCCGGTCCAGACAACCAACTACACAGATCGTAGCGTTCAAAGCGGGCACACCTACCTCTATGCAGTTACTGCGGTTGACAGCAAAGGCAAAGAAAGTGCGTACTCGAATCAAGCCAAGGCCCCAATTCCCTCGCCCTAAATGCTATCTGATCCATCTAATCATTGTTTCACGCGAAACTCGTAAGCTCATCTCATGCCAACAAATGCCTTTGTAACCGGCGAATATATTAAGAAAGTCCCCTACTGGCATACAGATGATTCTGTGTGGAAGGCGAACCGCGTCCGGCAGGTGCTGCAGCGAAATCGTCTGTCGCCTCGGCTTATTGGAGAAGTCGGCTGCGGCACAGGTGAGGTCCTTCGACAATTGCAGCTCGGCATGGATCCGCAGTGTCTCTTCATGGGGTACGACATTGCATCGGAGGCGATCGAGCTAAGCCGGACCCGCCAGAACGAACGGTTGCAATGTCGGCTGGCGGACATTAGAAAAGAGCCCGGCGCACATTTCGATTTGCTGCTGATTCTGGACGTTCTGGAACACCAGGAAAACTACTTCAGTTTCCTGCGCAGCATAAAGTCGCTCTCGCCGTACAAACTCTTCCACACTGTGTTGGATCTGTCGGCGCAAGCCGTTTTGCGAAAAGGCAACCTATCCAAGCGGCGTCAAATTACAGACGATCTTCATTTTTTCACTAAGGAAACCTTCCTGCAGAGTTTGCGCGACGAACAATACGAGATTCTCGACTGGTTTTATGTGCCGCGCTCGGCACACCGCGCCTCGGGTATTTCGCGAAAACTTCTGCAGTTGCCTCGCAAAATCTGCTTTGCGCTTGATTCTGATTTTGCCGCCCGTCTACTCGGCGGCTACAGCCTGTTCGTGCTCGCAAAATGACACTCGCCGCCAATAGTCGCCCGGGAGCTGCGGCAATGCCCCAAAGCGTCTACGTGAACGGTGAGCACCTCGAAAAGAATCCGGACTGGCATGTTTACGCTTCCTCCTGGAAGGCCCAGCATGTCCAGCAGATGCTGAAACGCCACCAAATCGCCCCGCATACCATCGGCGAGGTGGGTTGTGGGGCCGGCGAAGTGCTCCGGCAAATGCAGCTCAACATGGACCCCCGTTGCGTTTTTTCGGGTTATGACATCTCGCCCCAGGCTATCGAACTCGCCCGGGGCCGCGAGAATCAGCGGCTCCACTGCAAATTGGCTGATATCCTCCAGGAGCCCGACGCATATTTCGACTTGCTCTTGATCCTCGACGTCGTGGAACACGTGGAAGACTATTTCGCTTTCCTGCGGGACTTAAGAGGGCTTGCCCGCGACAAAATCTTCAATTTCCCCTTGGACCTTTCTGTGCAGTCTCTCGTGCGAAGCGACGGCCTGATGATGCGCCGCCGCACTTATGGGCATCTTCACTACTTCACCAAAGACTTGGCCCTTCAGAGCCTGGCGGGCGAGGGTTACGAAGTGCTTGACTGGTTTTACGCCCCCTTCGGCATAGATTTCCCCGTAGGCGCGAAGGGTAAGGTCGTTCGCTGGCCGCGTATGCTGATCTCCGCGATCAGCGAGGATTTGGCGGCGCGCCTGTTGGGCGGATTCAGCCTTTTTGTGCTCGCGCGATGACCTGGAGTGGCGATCCTAAAGGCTTAGTCTGCCCCTTTCACCTCTAGAATTGCTCTAATCGGTGTGGGGCTGAAGGGCTCTACAAAAATTGTTCTCGGCACCGGCTTTAGACCTCAATCAGATCTCAGGAGCTTTTGACCCATGGACACGTGCGACGTAGCCGTTTTAGGCGCTGGACCTTACGGTCTTTCAGTGGCGGCTCATCTGCGTCAGTCAAAATTAATGGATTTACGGGTGATTGGCGAACCTATGTCTTTTTGGGAACGTCACATGCCCGCGGGAATGCTTCTGCGATCTCCGCGGGTGGCTTCGCACCTCTCCGATCCGCGCGGCCGCTTCACGCTGGATGCCTATGAAAAAGCAAACGGAAATGCCCTCACCGTCAAAGTGCCTCCAACGGTAACCGAAGAAGTTATCGCGCGAGACATGGCGAAGAAGATTCCGCTTCAAGACTTCGTGAAGTATGGCCGCTGGTTTCTCAGGCAGGCGAACTTGCCTATCGACTCTCGCATTGTGTCATGCATAGAGTTGGCCTCGGGAGGATTCGATCTCGTCTTTGAGGGTGGGGAATCCCTGCGGGCAAAAAGAGTAGTAGTTGCAGGCGGCATAGCCCCTTTTGCTCGTATACCCAAACCCTTCGCGGATTTGCCTCCTTGTTTGGTATCACACACATCGCACCACAACGACCTCAGCAAATTCCGCGGCAAAGAGGTACTGGTCGTTGGTGGCGGACAAAGCGCTCTCGAATCGGCCGTTCTGCTGGACGAGGCCGGAGCTCGCGTGCAGGTCTTTGTGCGCGGGCCAGTGATGCGCTGGTTGGGTGTAAAGCGGCGATGGATGCACGGAAAAATCGCCGGCCGTATGTTGTATGGGCCAGCTGATGTCGGTCCGGCAGGAATAAGCCTGCTCGTGCAACGGCCGAACCTGTTTCGTCGCTTGCCACGCGCGGTTCAAGATTTGTGGGGACCACGCGCTATTCGTCCTGCGGCGTCATGCTGGGTAAAGGCGCGCACAGCCAATGTGAGAATTAATACCGGGCGATTCGTCGTTCAAGCTCGTTCCCAAGGAGCACGCATCTGCGTTCAATTGAACGACGGTTCTGAGTGGCGGTTCGATCACGTGCTTCTCGGAACCGGATTTCAAGTCGACATTGCTCGCTACCCGTTTCTTTCACCGCAAGTTGTGGAAAAAATCGAACGGGTTGGCGGTTTTCCCGTCCTCGACGAGGGATTCGAGACCTCCTTGCCTGGCATGCACTTTGTAGGTGCTCCAGCGGCTTGGAGCTTCGGTCCTCTAATGCGCTTTGTTGCGGGCACTGAATTTGCCTCTCCCGCAGTGGCGCATCGAATTCTGCGCGTGAAGGAACGTCAGCCCAAGCCTAATTGGCTGGCCCACCTCAAGGAGCAATGTGCTCCCCTGCTCCCGCGATCTCAGAGAGCATCAGTGGAACAGCCAGAGGCGGTACCCATCAGAACCGAAGTTTCGGACTGAGCGCCGAGCCTAGGGCTACGATTTTTCCCGGAATATAGGAGCTTTCAAGGGATTAGTGCCATTACTTCGTTGGAGTACGAGCTCTCAACATCATCACTCAAGTTAATTGAGGCTACAGCGTAGAAATATGTTTGGCCGGGTTGAACCGTATTGTCGTTATACGTGGTCACCGTAACGATCGACGAGTTCACTTTGATGTATGGCCCGCCAGATGCAATTCGACGGTACACATTGTAGCCTATGACTCCCGAGGAAATGCTGGCATTCCAATTCAAGGTGACGTCGTGGGCCGAAACGAGGTTCGATTGAGCCGGATTCGCACCACCAAGAGCCCCTAAATTAGAGCCCGAAGACGTTGAAGCACAACCCGAAAAGCCTAAGCTGGCGGCGATTGCGAGCACCGCGATGAGTTGGCGGAATCTTCCGCCTGCCCACGCAAATCGTCGACAAAAACGGCCGTTTGCTGAACCAACGCATGCCGGGTGAGTGTTCATGGCGCGGGGAGTCTACGGCGAATGGCTGCGCGCCGATACTGGCCTGTAGGGCGAAAAAGGGAAGGAGTTTTCTTATTTGACACCTGCACCTTGCAGAACCGCCTCCCGATGAATCCAATTTGCTGTCGGTCCAACCACCCGCCCAGTCCTGGCCAAAGGCGATGAGAAGCTCGGTGAGCATTTCCGTCACAGATTTCCGGAATTTTAATTTGTTCGGTTTAGTGCGTCGTTTCGTGCGTAGAACGCCACTCGCGGCGATCCCGCCCGGTGAAACCGCACCTGTGATCGTGCTGAAAGATCTCGATGGAAAGAGAGTGTCTTTGGCAGTCGCGCTGGAAAAGGGCCCCGTCCTGGCTGCCTTCTTTAAAGTGAACTGCGCAACTTCTCAGCTCACGTTTCCGTTCCTTCAGCGGATCTATGAGATGTACGGTGGATCGAACTTCACTTTGTGGGGAATTTCCCAAAATCACCCACAAGATACAAAACTCTTCATAAGAAAATTCGGCATTAAATTCCCAATTCTTATCGATGGTAAAGGCTATCCTGTTTCGAACCGGTACGGCCTGGCGAACTCTCCTACTTTGTTCCTGATCCTGCCTGGCGGTCTCATCCATACCAGTTGCGTCGGATTTTCGAAGGCCGACCTCGAAGCGATTTCGGCAGAGGCGGCTCGGTCGACCGCGAAACAGGCTTTACCGCTCTTCAAACCGGAAGATGCGGTGCCACTATGGAAGCCCGGTTGAGTCGCCCGCAATTAGGTTCCGTGCGAACCTTTCAGACTCCCCTGCCGCCGTGATTCTACGGGAGATGCTTATTTCGCTTTCGCTCATCCGCTATGCCCTGCCACGTACACCGCCCCACGATTAGATCTGCATCCAACGACCGCTTCTCAATAGCATCGCCATCCCCCGCTTCGGCTCACACCTTCTAACCTGCTCTGCCGAAGGTTTCTTCTGCCTTCCCCCACGACTCTTCCCGCTGTTTCGCGCGCTATTCTGAATCCTCCCACATCAGAACTGCCACATCAGAACTGACCGGCAAATACGTATGGCCAGGCTCGGTCCGTACTCTTGCCTATTGATGGCATTGAAATAGTCTCTGGTAACGGCGGCCCCGGCACGAGCCGATTTTCTCCACAGATGTGAACGCCTCGACGCATCTCTGACGCGATTTTTGCCCTCTAAGGCCGTCAGCCTGCTAGGGGTTAGAACGGATTGACCCAGTCCTGAAGATGATCTAATCTTCCCCACTATAAACATGCGGCGCGCGGCCCGCGAGGGTTAAGCATTCCGCCACTGCGTTGGCTTCAGGTCGATGGTTTGGAACAAGTGGCGGCAGGTTTGCTTGCATCTGCGTGCCCGTCGGCGACTAGTTCGAGCTCCTGACGCTCGGAGGTTCGGGCCATGCAATGTTCCACCGGACGATCTGCCTTCCTTTTGAAGTTGTCTCTGTGCGTATGTCTCTGCTTTGTTACTGGCCTCCTGACAGCCGGCAGTCCCCCTCAAGCACAGGAATCGATTCAGCCGGCGCGAACTGCTGACGAACAGACTCAGGTAGTCATCCCAGGTCCCCTCAAACCATTTTTGCGCATGTCCGCTATAAGCCAGCAAATCGCTCCGTCAGAAGTGCTGCCCTTGCTGGCCCGCAACGTCGTAATTGATGGCTATCGAGGTTCGCCGGAGAAGGATCCAAAACCCACCGAGTTCCTTGTCCTCCTGAAAAGATACCTGCAGCAAGCCAAAGAGCTGCAGTCACTTGCGGGAACCCAGGAGGTTTTAAGCGTCGCCAACTGCCATGAAGCAGGCCGTCTGCTCGCCATTATCGGCTACCGCCTCAAGCAGGGATGTGGGCCGGATAGCGAACTCGAGGCCGCGGAACCCGAGCGCGCCTTTGTCGCCAATGACTCTGGCTTCCCTATTGCGGAACTCGAACAAGCGCTGCGCGAAGCCAAGCCCTTCGCTTACGCCTATCCTTCTTCGCCGGTGCCGTTGATCTTCAAAGCCGAAGACTGGAAGCTGAACGACAAAAACAGCGAGAGCGCAAACGCCGATTTCCTGACTTCCCTTCTTGAGGACCCCCTCAAGGCGCGCCTCTATTGGGCCCTTGCCCGTATGGATAGCGAAACCCGCGACTCGCTGCGGCGGGCGCCGGGATTGCCAAGGCTCGTAACTTCCAGTGCCCTGCTTGATTTCTATGGCGCCGAACTCTCCATTCGCTCCGGTCATATTGTCGTCCCCGGCGGAGCTGCCGCGGAGCCCGCATGGAAGCAGTTGGTGGGTGCGGCGCCGGATTCACCCGAAGAGTTCTTGAGCAAGTTGTGGTCTAGAGATGAAGGATGGCTTGCCGCTTATTTCGACGCCCTCTCTCGGCTCAAGCAAAGGCAGCTCTCTTATTTCACCGATGCGCGTAGGCTGCCGCGTTTCTATCAGGCTCTCCGCGGGAACGATCCTCATCCGGGACCCGCGAAATTCCTCGTATTTCGTCCCAATCCCGGGCTTTTACTCCTCGTAACGCGTCTCCAGTTCGACTCCAAAGGCGAACCACTCGTCCCGGGCAATCTTCAAATCTGGAAGGAGATCGTCCGCCGGCAGGCTAATTCTAAGGTCGCGTCCGAATGGGCACACAAAGCCGGAAGCTGGAACAATTCCGAGCAGCTCGTAGAGGGTATGTTCGGACTTTCCCGGTCGCTCACGACTGGCTCCCTGCAAACTTTCTTGACCCTCTCCGAAATAGACCGAGCTCGTCCCGGCGATAGGCGTCTAAGCCCGCAAACAGTTCGGCTTTTGGCCGACAAGTTCGCGAAGTTCAACGATCAGTACCTCATTTTTTCCGAGTTTCACGATCTGGATGATCAGTCCATCACGCATTTTCTCACCACTGGCGAGGCGCTCGATCGTATTCCCGATCGCACAATGCGAGCTAACGCCATCGGCACCTTGCAGGCAAACATCGGCCTCTGGGAAATCCTGGTGCGACAAGGACAAATTCCCACCGCAAATCTGAATGATTCCTGGCAACGGTTGCTCGCACCTTTTTCACACGCGTCCACGCCGGCGCAGATTTTTGACGCAGGACACGCGGCGCTGACAGGAATCGTCCACGACGCGAACGGCGCGGCGAACTTCTCGGAAAACGAACTCATCGCCCTGCTTGCTGGACCCGCACAATCCAGTGCCGATGGCAGGCAAGTGCGCCAATTGCTGGCCAACCGCATGCGTGCGGTTATGGAGTCGCAACGGCTTGCTTCTCTCGATACGCTCTTCTCGCTCGGGAACGGTTTGACTCGGCTGTCGGAAGGAAAAACGACCGCCGAGGCTCTGGTGCCAGTTGCCAACGAACTTCGAGAATTCGAAATGCCCCGGCCCATGTTCACCAATCGCGAAAGGACCGCTTGGGCAGGCGGACTCTACGACAATCGTCAGGCTGAGCTGAAGACCGGACGGACCCTCGTTCAAATCATCGAGTCGCCAAAGTCACCGCAAGAGGTCGCCGACGCGCGCGGCCAACTCGCTCCATTCCTGCGCGACACTTTGGTCGGTCTGAATTACGCCTACTACGAGCCACCCGGAGCTCAAATGCTTCACAATAACCCTCTCTTCGTCCGCTATCACGATTTCGCCGGGTTGACGATTGTAAGTAGCGACCAGGCCTGGCACACGCCGCTCCTTTTCGGCCGCGGCTGGGCCGCCGGCGGCGGAGCTCATCTAGTAGGATCGCTCGCCGATCTGCCCTACGTGCTCGCCCAAACCGAGCAGGATTTCATCGTCCCGGAAAACGTGCAGGCCCTCGTTTGGGAAGATCTTGTCCCGAGCCTGCTTACCAGCGCCGTACTCCCCCGCTGGTGGCGAGTCAGTCCAACTGAATTGCACGCCGTCACGCTTTACCAGCGCACCGGCGAAGAACTCCTTTCTGCAGCGGCCGCCAATGCGGACTTGCGCCAGCGCGTCTTGGAAATCCTTTCCGATCGAACTCTGCCTCAAAAGCAGGAGCTGATCGGAAATGACCTTCGTACCGGCGCCGTTCAGCAGGTCTTGGCCGAAGTCACTCCGGCAGAGACGTTTTACCTCACAGCGGAATTCCGAAGGCGCTTCCCTGGCCAGAACACCTATTGGCGCTCCTCAGGCACGGAGCTGGACGCTCTCGCTAGCCGTTACGCCGATGAGGTCAGTCCCGAACGGCTTGCTGAAGACTTTGGTGTTCCTCACCCCGCCTTGGCGCAAACTTATGCTCGCGAATTGCTGAATGTGAAGCCCTTTCCCGCGATCATGGGCTATTCGAGCCGTCTTATGGCAGAATCCTGGGAGTCCAATAATCTCTATTGGGCGCGACTCGCGGATGAATTAGGCTATTCGCCGGTAATGTTGAATCGCTTGGTTCCTGAATTGACGCATCGAATGATTGAGAAGATCTTTGCTACGCATTTTGAGGATTGGCCGGCTGTGCTTCGGGCTATGCGACAAACCGGGGATGAATTCCGGCAAGGAAAAGTCGCTCCGTTGCCGAAGAGCGCGGTCGCTTCTGCCTTTTAGTAGATTAGCAAGGCCGTATCGACATTAAGATCGCCCGGTCAGCCCTGGCGCGTGGGAGTGATGATGAGAGGACACCACCTGGTCGCACAGTTCGTCGCTCTATTCTTGTTTCTGGCTCTCAGTCCTGCGATTCGCAGCCAGGAAAGCGCTCCGCCTCCGCCGGCTCCCGATAACGCTGCCGTCTCCGATACCGACAACGACACCTTGTTCCGCGTCAACGTCGATATGGTGCAGTTGAACGTGGCAGTGATCGACCGAAAAGGAAATTATGTAACCGGCTTGCGTCCCTCAGACTTCGAAATTGTGGAAGATACCATGCAGCAGAAGCTGGCCACTTTTGAAGAAGGGAACCAGGGTCCGATTATGCTGGTCAATCCTTCTCAACCAGGCACAACTCCGTCCAGCGTTTCCGATTCGAAGCCCGGAACAACGTCAGGGGCGCCTCAGATCATCTCCGCAGGTGCGAACGTTTTCATTCTTTTTGACACGAGCAATTATATGTACCGCGGGTTTGTCTACGCTCAGGATGCGATTTCTGATTTCGTTCGTTCGCTCGACGGCACCGCAAAAGTTGCGTTCTATTCCTACAGCCGGGACGTTGCGCGCGACGCTTTGCTCACTTCGGACCGCTCCCAGGTCCTGCGCGGTGTGCGTTCGACCGTCGCAGGTGCCGACGCCGCTCTCTATAACGCGCTTTTGCTCGTTCTTCGGGATGCAGGCCAGTACACCGGCCGGAAAGTAGTAGTGGTTTTCTCCAATGGACCGGATAACGCCAGCATGGTTCCTCCGGAAGGTGTGGGAGAGTTGGCGCAGTCGCAAGGCATCCCCATTTACATGATCAGTACGCGGGAAGCGAAACAGGATCCGGTTAGCACCGCCGTATTCGAGCGGATAAGCGCCAGTACAGGTGGTCAGGCCTACTTTGCTAAAAACTGGAACGAACAGCAGCAGGCTTTCGCTTCGGTCCGCGAGGATCTCTCGCACCTTTATGCTTTGAGCTATTATCCTCAGCCCAATCCTAATCGAGGCTGGCGCACAATTACCGTGAAACTGGTCGGGGAGAAGTTGAAAAACTTCCACATTCGCACGAGAAATGGATATCGGCCGCGGCCCACGGGCTTTACGCCAGACACCCCGGCCGACACGGCATTAGCGCGTTAGCCCAAGTACGCTATTAGCTGTCGTCCGGTTTGATTGAAAAATCCCGGCCTTATTTCTGCTGAACGTCGAGAGCGCGTGTCAGTTTAAAGTCGAGTTTCGTCTCTGCCGCAATCGTGATGTCTCGATTGCCTGTCATCGCCGCGCCTGCAACTCCTGCCCCACCTCCGGCTCCGGCGCCGATCGCAGCTCCTTTGCCGTGACCCGCGAGTGCGCCAATGAGTGCTCCTGCACCAGCGCCTATGGCCGCGCCTTCCGCGGTCCTCGTTCCGCGCCCCTTGGTCGTCTCGCTGTAGTTAGTGGTATGGATCGGATAACTGTGTCCGTCCACGTCAACCGAAATTAGCGTGATGCCTAGTTCGGCGCTGCCCTTGAATCTGCCTGCTGATTTCGCATCGATCACTTTAGCGGTTACCTTCGCTCCCCGCCGAATTACCCCGCGGCCATCTACGATGATTGGATCGGCCAGGGAAGCTGCCACGCGTAGGTCAGGCTGGCTATCCTTTGAGCTGACAGATTGGTCGATGGTGACACTAAACGTCGTTCCCGCTGGGATGACGATGGGTGGTGCCTCTTGTTGCGGCGCTGGCTGTGCCGCCGAAGCAGATGAACTAGTGCCGTCCGCAGCGTTGCCAGAGCTGCCGCTGTTCTGTGAGGAGCGGCATCCGAATAAACCAACCAACGTCAACGCACAAATCCAGGCTGAAAGTCTTGCTAAACGCATGTAATTCCCTCCGATAACATTCGGGGTGGTCCTTAAACCATATCAGGGTGATGCTGTAGGGTGTAGCGTAATCTCCGTACGAGGTGCCTAACAATGCATGTAACGGCGTATCGACTTGGCGCTTTAAGAGTTACACTCTATTAAGTTGGCGAGTTATCAACCTGCCCAGCTGAGTCCGGAGGCGCAAAATGGCCCGTAAAATTATTTATATCGTCGGAGGAGTTGTCGTCGTTCTGTTGCTGGTGGTGATCCTGCTGCCATTTGTGATTGACGCCAATCGGTTCCGGCCAGAGATCGAATCCTCGCTGAATAGCGCCTTGAATCGCAAAGTCGACATCGGGAACATTCGCCTGTCGATCCTCTCAGGCGGCGTCACCGTTGAAAATGTCAGCATCTCCGACGATCCCTCCTTCAACACCGGCCCATTTCTCAAGGCCAAATCGCTCAGCGTAAAT
>Ga0207020_1098_pt1 | contig 16790 bp, 13 predicted proteins | sample Alteio_BWMinCont_48_FD_153500 | JGI IMG/M metagenome (GOLD analysis project Ga0207020, IMG submission 153500) | Enriched cells from forest soil in Barre Woods Harvard Forest LTER site, Petersham, Massachusetts, United States -... | ecosystem: Environmental > Terrestrial > Soil > Temperate forest >... | reverse complement strand
ATTTTGCAAATATCCCTCGTACGAGGTTTTGGAGGCCAGTTTGTCCACTCAATAAGAAGAAAGACTTCATTATTATCAATTCTAAGGCGAAGAATTTCTCCATCATCATATTCCTTCCAAGGAATTTCTTTATCTTCTTTATTATCTACCGTCATCCACTTGATACCTATCAAGCTCAATTTGCCTCTTATCATGCTTTCTGTTGATAAAATTTCTTTATCTACAGGCTCATCATCTGTAATTTCACAGCTGTGAAGATAAAGCTCTATATTATTTTCTTTTCTTTTCGCGCCGATGAATCCCCCATCGTGGAAATAACCCGTAAGCTTTTCAATATCCATTGATTTGTCCCTCTTTTTTTATTCACGAAGGATATAGGTGAGATGCGTCGCTATGTTCGCCCACGGGATTATCATTAGCATCTAGGTACTTATCGTGTCTATTCTTTGACTTGGGATTATAGCGATGCCAATGAGATTCACCTTCATGGCCTGTTGCTCCTGGTGTGCCTTCATCATAACGTAGCTTCCCTCCTGTCGCCTTATTTTCAAAATTTCTATGCCCTGCTTCCGCAGCTTCTGGGTGAGTGGTTTCTTCCCAGTTAGGATCGTTTAATAGTTCATCTGGGTTTTTAGGCAATCGCGCATCAACTTGCCTTTTCCCCATGGCCAGTGTTTGGTTCAGCGTTTGCTGTGTCAGCACGTACTGCGAGACACCCCCCATACTTTGAACGACTTGGTGGGCAGCTGAATTAAAACTTCTTGCAAAGGCGCTGTTTGAGCGCTCGTGTTGACGCTCAAGCTCATAGCACACAAACGCAGTCACCAATGCAGCCGCAACCGCCTCCCATGTCAATGCCAATAGTGGAAGGAAGATAACGAATTGTCCATCAGGATCACTATATCGAAAAGGATTATTGAGTACGTATTGATAAAGGTTAGCGCTGTCCACAAATCCTGCAGGGTCTGTCGTCAACCAACGAGCCACCTGAGGATCATAGTAGCGCTTGCCAAAGTAGATGAGGCCGAGTTCTGGATCGAATCGCTTAGAAGCAAAACGCCATGGATTCGGTGTATTTTCCTGTAAATCTCTTTGTGATTCCTCGCCAAACGCCGTGAATTTATAACGGTTTGCAACTGTTTGGGAATCTGGGTCGATCAACCGGCGAATGTTTCCTTGGACATCAAGGAGAGGAGCAAAAAGCCGGCCGTCTAGTTCCACGCCCACAGTGGTAGGATTATTCTTAGGTTTGCTGAATCCTAAAACTCTCAAATTTTTGGGTTCATCGCGTAGATTAAACGCCCCGATTTCGTTTTGATCGTGATAGAGATAATTCTCATGAACCGTCTCCTTCCATCCGTAGGGCATGGGGATGTGGACGATTTTGCTGAGGCGCCTTCCGAGAGGATCGTAAACAAAATGTACCTTTTTCTTTTCAGAAATTACTTCGATGAGTCGGTTGATTGGGTCATAGATGAAACGAAGGGTTTCAGAAGGTGTTGATTTAAGAATTTGGTTTCCATTGAGGTCATAGTCGCAACGGGTATTCTCCCTCGACAAAAGCTCGTTTAAATCGTTAACTCCGTAGTTTTTTCCATTTTTCTGGGTTCTGTTGTAAAGAGAGTCGTGAGCATACGCTAAGGAGTGGCTCGCGCTATTTTCGGAAGAGAGTTGAGATAACCCGTCATAAGAGTAACGCTGCTCTGCTCTATCGGTAATATTGCTGATCAAGTTGCCCACCGCATCATATCTGCACTCTTGAGAAAAATAGGGGCTAGAAATAGACGCCTTTTGTCCTCTTAGGTCGGTGGCGTGAATCACCTGACCTAAATTTCCAAGCAAACTTTCAGAAACGAGATTGCCATCCCAATCGTAATTTTCATAAGTATGCGTGTAGAGGATCTCTCCTCGAGGGGAGATCCGTGTCACCCCTCTCGAATATAAGGGATCATAGGTGTAAAGAACTTCTCCTTGAGTTCCCATTTTTAGAAAAATCAGGCGGTTGCAGTCGTCATAATTTTTTCTAACTTCCAGACCGCAGGGAAATATCTCCTGAGTGACGTTGCCAAAAGGATCGACTTTTCGCTCAATTGCAATGTGTTGGTTTTCATCCACGGCATGTCTTAAATGCCCCAGCCTGTCATACTCAAAAGCGTGATGAATTTTGCCGTCTGAAGAATCTAATCGGTTCATGAAGCCAAGTGGATGATAGGTATAGAGAAGCGTGATGCCATCTGGAAGGGTTTTTGTGGCCCTCTTGCCTGATGGCAAATACGTATACGTCGTTGTTCTTGCATCTTTGGTTCCAAAGGCCCGTGTGAGTGTCTCTATCTGGCGGTCAGGAGTATAGCTGTGTTTGATTGTTTGGGTATTTCGAAGACGGTCATCTTCATAGACATGATCTCGTCGATATAAGAGATTTCCTTGAGGATCGCGTGTCATGTCTTGACAGGAGATAGTTGTCCCGTACGAGTTTAAAAGCTCTAGTCGGACAGCGCGAGTTAAGGCGTCTTGGGTTTCGATGGTCGTAATCTGACGGGGATCGATCGTTGTGGTTTGTAATACTCGTTGACTTAAGGCATTGATGAAATTTTCATTGTATGTTGTTTTGCGGACATACCCTTCAGCGTCCGTGTACTGAATGCGCCTGCAAAAAGAATCATAGACAAATGTATCTACAGCTTCTGTTCCATTGATATAACGGGTTACGGTTTTCTGATTCCCATCGCCGTCATAGGAATAACTAATTTTATGGAGGGTGTAGCCGGAGGTGTCTGTTTTACGTTCTTCTAGGATCTGGCCCTCCAAATCTCTTGTGTAATGGATGAATAGGGTATTATCCCTATTGTGTTTGCAGATAGTGGCGAGCCATCCTAACGAGTCATAACCGAAATCCGTGACCCTGCCACAACATTCTTCTCGAATTTTCCTTCCTGCGCCGTCATAGGAATACTGTTTTACATGAGCTTCTTTATCAGTCTCGGTGAGAAGATTAAAGCCATTATACGTGAACAATTCTTCGGCGAGGGTTACACCATCATTTGAGATATACGTTTTTGCAAGGACTCTACCCAGGATATCATTTTGGTAATGGACAGCATGTCCATCGGGATCTGTGTGACGGATGAGCTTGCCATTTTTTGCATATCTGAATTGCTCCCTTCCTCCATTAGGATGGAGAATTTCACTCGGCGATCCATAAGCATTGTAACGATAAGTTGTGACGTTCCCATTGGGATCTGTTTTGGTTACTTCTCTCCCGAAAGAGTCGTAACTTGAAGCTGTCGTAACAGCAACTGCCTGCCCATCCACAGAAGCTATGGAAGGAAAGTCTGTCTTGATGACTTCACTTACGAGAGGGTCATAGGTGTAGTGAAGGCTGTTTTGGAAGGGGTCTCTCTTCTTAATAAGACGATCGTGAAAGTCGTAGTCTGAGGCGACAACATGAACAACGCCATCATCTCCTTTTTCTATGCGCTCTCGAAGACGTCCCTGTGCATCATGACGGAAGGTTGCGTGAAGTCTGTGAGAAAAGTTAGTGGCTGTTTCAGTGCGACCTCTTACATCATAGGTATAGACGGCCTGCTGTCTTAAACGGTTGGTTTCAGAGAGAACATCCCCACGCTCGTTATAGATTTTGCAGATGGTGTAGGCATGATTTCCTGAAGCATCGTACACTTCTTCTTGAGCAACATTGCCATGCTGGTCATAAATTAAATGGCTCTTTTTCAAGAGTTTTTCGGCGCCAGCTTCCCAGTATGTTTCTTCGACCCATTCTGGCATGTGAAGGAATGGAGCGGATTGACGCAGTGTGTAAGTAGTTAAGGTTCTCTGCGTGACGCTCGCTAGATTATCTCTATCTTCACTCACACCATCATCGGAGATCGTCTGAATGAGAGTATTGCAATCATCATAGACGGTAAACTCTCGCAAGATGATCTGATCACCGTCTTTTGTCAGCTTGGAGGTGACAAGATCAGTAGGAGCAAGGTAGGAAAAACAGGTGACCTTGCCATCTTCGCTTTCTTCTCTTAGAAGAAGATTTCTCCCCTCTTCAGAAAATGTCCTTCTGGTTGTGAACGTGTCTTGATTCCCTTCTCCCGCCAAATCGCCGGTAAACACCTCGAGAATCGGATTGCCAAAGCGATCGTATTCGTACGATTTTCTATAAAGGAGATTTTGCTGGCCGTCTCTCATTTCAAGGGTTTGCAGCCAGTTCCTATCATCCCAAGAAAAGACCTTTTCCTTCTTAAGGCCGCCGTCTTGTCCAAAATATTGGATCAAAGTCGTGAGAAGGTTCTTAGAAAAGTGATAGGCGATAGATGTCCCATCGCTGTTTTTGACTGTTGTTGTTCCTTCTCTAACACCTGCAACTGGTGGCTGGTAACTCAACTCATAGACGGGCTGAAGTGCATCATTTTGGCCAACTGGCAATAAAAGCTTATGCACTCTGTAATGCTGGTCTCCCTCTCCAAAGCCCGTATTCAAGGTGGAGAAAATAATCTCTTTCCCCGAGTAAGAGCTTAGGAGGAATTTCCCGCAGTAATCCAAAGACTCATGTCGGTAAGAGGGGCTGCTAACCGCGGAAAGAATAGGAGGGCAAACAAAGTTGTACTCGGTTTTAGACTTTCCATGTTTAATTTTTTCTTTGATTTTGACGTGGATGGGTCTCCTTTGGTAGGTGTAATCAACTGTAATTCCAGAGGAAGATGTGAAGTGACAACCTCCCTCCCAAGGGGAACCTTGGATACGGATAGAGGCATAAACAAACCGCTCTTTAGGATCTAGGCTCTCTACATAATCGGGTTGACCACTGCCGTTGTAGTGATATTTAAGAACTTTGCCATTGGGAAGAATCTCTTTTTCTAGAAGATAAAGTTGGGCAGTTCGTGTGGCCCATCCCTTTCTATAATAAAATCGAGTGACCCCATCAGTTGCATAAACAGTGATCTTGTCACCGTTCTCTCCGTAAGATATGCGGGTGTTTCTAGGGTCATGGTTCCCATGCGGCGTATCTCCAGCCGTGTTGCTCAATGCAAAGGGAGGAGAAGCTAATGTCGCTATAGAATAATTAGGCCCAGATAAACGAAAATCCAACGACATCCCATTGGGATCGGTGAGAAGAACTTCCATGGTACTAGGAGTAAATTGGAGTTTCAGGTGGGGATAAAATTGCCATCCCTTGTAATGGTGAGCCACGTGCTGATAGAGATTGTATTTGTCCCATTCCGCTTGGTTGTGCTTCCCTTTGGGAAAAGAACAAGGCATGTACGGAGGAATATAGGTACGGCTTAGCACGATGTTTTGGGCTCCGTAGACAACCAGATCTGTTTGTCTTAAGCTCGGATGCCCACTTAAGGGGCTGATCAAGCCGCCCACGAGGTATCTCGGTTCGCTGCTAAGCGTTGCCACTTGTTCGGGGGTGGAAAGGAAAAATTTCTCTTTCGCTTCTTCATCATGTGAGAAAACGGGAATGGACAGGAAGCAGCAAGCCAGACATATCAAATAGCGTAAATACCGAATCATCTCGATCTCCCTTAATCGCAAAAAAAAATCTTTTATGGGCATCGAGTCTCTCTCAGAATTCTTTTTTTTACAAACAAATTTGTATAAAAATATTTCTATTAACAATTAAATATTTTACAACCATGCAAAGGTGTGACAAATAATTAATTTAAAATGGAAGCTGCTTGTAGTCTCAGAAAATGAATGGTGATTGCAGAGTGATTTGTTTTTTGGAGACGGGGTGGGAAAAGGACATTTGTCCATGGTGGAGGGCGATGCCGGGATTGGCGAAGGGAGAACGGCTGCCGTATTTCTTGTCGCCCACGATGGGACAGCCTATGGCAGATAGCTGCGCGCGGATCTGGTGGTAGCGTCCCGTGACGAGGGTGATCTCGAGCAGAGACCTGTCGCAGCGCATGTCGAGAACTCTGTAGGAGAGTAGCGCCTTTTTTCCGCCTTCTCGTTCGCTTCCGACGACCTCGGCGCGAAAGTCGCCGTGCTTGAGGAAATGTTCCAAGTTGCCTGTCTTTGAAGGTGGCGTTCCCTCGATGAGCGCGTAATAGGTTTTATCGATCTGCCTCTCGCGCATGCATAAGTTTAGCCGACTGAGCGCCTTGCTGCTGCGTGCGAAAAGCACGATGCCGCTCGCCGGCTTGTCCAAACGATGGATGGGCTGGAGAAAAATCGCTCCTTCTTTCCCTGTCTCCTGACGGAGCCATAGTTTGGCGCGCTCTTCTAAATTGTCATCGCCTGCCGTAACGGTTTGTGTGGGAAGCATCGCAGGTTTGACAACGGCGAGAAGATGGTTGTCGCAAAGAAGAACTTCACACATGTACACCTCTTCTTTGACGAAGTGCTTCGTACAAGAGAAGCGACGTCGCTGTCGCCACATTGAGCGAATCCGCAACGCCGAGCATGGGTATGCGCATCTCGAGCTCGGCTTGGCTCAACCAACGCGGTGTTAGGCCTAGCTGCTCCGTGCCAATAAGGATTGCCACCGGCCCTGTTAAATCGACATCCGTGAATTCGGTTGCAGCATGAGGCGTTGCTGCGGCAATAGCTATTCTGTGTTGTTTTAGCCAGCCGATGGTCGACTCCCCATCAGCTTCGACGACGGGGAGCGTGAAGAGCGTCCCTGTGCTCGCACGCACGACATTGGGATTGTAGATATCTGTACACCTGTCGCACACGATCACTCCATCTGCTGCTACGGCATCGGCAGAGCGGAGAATCGTGCCAAGATTGCCCGGTTTTTCGATCGCTTCTGCAACGATGAGAAGAGGAACCCCACTGCTTGCAGAAAGGCTTGTCGATAAATCGTGCAGCGATGTTTTCATCTGCTTGGCAATCGCGAGAAGTCCATCAGGGCGATCTCGATAGGAGAGCTTGTCGAACACATGTGGAACGCAAGCGTAGACTTTAGTCCCGCTCTTTTTGATTGCCGCGATAAGGGCAGGTTCGTTGGCGCCAAGAAAACGCTCTTCGCAAACAAAAAGGGAGTCGATCGCAACGTGCGCTTGGCAAGCGCGAAAGAGTTCGCGATACCCCTCGATGAGAAATTCTCCCGTCGCATCGCGCTCGCGCCTCTCGCGCAGGCTGGTTGCGTATTTGACCTTGGGATTTTTTGCGCTTGTGATGGGTTCGATCATAGGCCCTTCCATCTAGCAAATGAGCCGCTGGGAACAGGCAGGATAGAGTTTCCCTTCTCTTGCAAAACGGGAAGAGTCATCTCTCCTGTTTCGAGATTTCCGCCCAACCCCTGCAGAACTTGTTGCAAAAGATAGTGCAGGACAAGCGGCGTAAAACCTGGCGTATGCGAAGTGAAAATGACAAAGAGCGGGCGGTCGCAAAGAACCTGACGGACAAGCTGCAGAAGCTCTTGCAAATCGCGCTCGATCACAAAGACTTCGCCTTGCCGCCCGCGCCCAAAGCTCGGTGGATCCAATACAATGCCCTCGTAGCGCACGCCGCGCCTCACTTCGCGCTGTAAGAATTTCGCGACGTCCTCGATGATCCAACGGATCGGCTTGTCCGTAAGAGCATTGCGCTCTGCGTTTTCACGGGCCCAGGCGACGGCGGAGCGCGAAGCGTCGAGGTGGCACACGGATGCTCCGGAGCGCGCGGCGGCCAGGGTGGCCCCGCCTGTGTAAGCGAAGAGGTTGAGCACTTGCGGAGGTGCGGTCTGGGGCATGTTCTGGATGAGCGCTTCCATCCATTCCCACTGGCTAGAGTGCTCAGGAAAAAGGCCAACATGACCGAAGTCGGTCGGAACGATCTTGAATTTCAATCCGTGCAACGTTGTATTCCAAGAATCGGGGAGAGAGCGAATCGTGGACCAGCGATTTCCCTGATCGCGAGAGAAATGGGCGTCGGCGGATTTCCAAATGTGCTCAGGAAGCACGGGACGCCATACAGCCTGCGCACAGGGGCGCGCTAGAACATACTCGCCAAAACGCTCGAGTTTATATTGATCGCCGCTATCGAGAAGAGAGTAACTCATCTTTCAAAGCTCCGAAAAGGCACGTTATAGCGCACCTTTCTCCACAAAGCGCCCAAAAGGCGATTGGTCGATACGGCGATGATCGTTTCGCGAGTTGCGGGTAGAAACATGTGGGCGACTTCCATCGGTTTTCCTCTCTCGCCGATAGCCCCCCAAACGGTACCCACAGGCTTATCGGAAGATCCGCCAGTAGGACCGGCAACTCCGGAGACGGCGATCGCCCAATCCGCTCTCGTCACCTTGAAAACCCCCGCCACCATTTCTTGGACGACTTCTCCGCTCACAGCGCCGTGGGTGCGCAAGGTGTTTTCCGAAACGCCCAGAATGTCTATCTTGAGCTGGTCTGCATAGACCACAAGCGAGCCTAGAAAAACCTCGGAGGCGCCTGGAAGCGCGGTGATTTGGGAGGCGAGTTTCCCCCCCCCCGTGCAAGATTCGGCAAATGCCAACGTTTTTTTATGGTCCTTAAACCAGTGGTGAACCGCTTCTTCAATTTTCCCGTGAGTGCTTTCCAAGAGATAAGTGGCGAAATCGCGCTCTAAGGCTTGCTGGCAGCTCTCTACCTCCCTTTCCGTCTGGCCTGAAAACCGTACCGTCAAGGCTCCGTACCCCGAATAGATGCCGACGTGAATGGTGGGAAAGTCGACCGATAACTTGCGCAAAAGGGGATCGACATCATCTTCGCGTAAACAGCAGAGATGCGCTATTTTTACAAAACTCATTTTAGGCGGTTGTCCGATCACTTGAGAGATTTGCGGCAAAAGAACGTCCGTCAACATGGCCGCCATTTCGCGAGGCGGCCCGGGCAGTATCGCCAAATGATGGTCCTTCTCGGAAAAGAGCCAACCGGAAGCTGTCCCGATACGATTGGATAAGCGTTTGGCTTTAACCGGCGCAAGCGATTGGTCTTCGAGAGATAGTAGATTTTTTCCAAAGCGCCTTTCCAGTTCTTCGGCAAGGATTGGATCACGCTTCAGCGGCGAATCGAATATTTTCGATGCGACATTGCGCGTGATGTCGTCGCAAGTCGGTCCAAGACCGCCTGTCGTAATGACGATGTCGGCTCTTTGCAGTGCTTCTCGCAAGCCCGCTTCGAGCGGCTCAGGATCGTCGGGCAGCACGCTGTGACGTGTGACATTCCATCCCGCTTTTAACAACTCAGCGCTGATAAAGGCGGCGTTGGTATTGAGGACCATTCCATGAAGGACTTCATGTCCAATCGCAATGATCTCAACTGACATGGGAACCTCTTGCATGTATGGAGATGCCCTTGCGCGCAAGATGAGGATGGACAGAAATCCATTCCCAACACTGTTTGCCCAGGCGGATCGGCTGATTGACTCTCTGCCCATCCACCACAAATGGGGTCGGCAAGGTATTGGCGCGAAGCCATCCCGTAAGTTCGGCAAACAGGGCCGTGTTGGGAAAGCGCGCGCTGTGATCGACCTTAACGATGTCGCGCGTCGTGGGATCTTGAAAAATCTGCGGATAGGAAAATTGCACGCCCCATGTGATGCTATCTGTCCCATGCACTTTGGGATAAAATTTGCCATCGACGCTGCTGTGAAACACATGGTGCAGCTGCAGTTGAACCACGGGAAGGAGCGGTTTGATGAGATATTTTCCTCCTGCTTCCATGGCGTAGAGAGCGCTGCAGTCGCGTGTAAAAATAGAGGAGAAAAAAGGGCGGCACCGCTTCTCGTCGGGCTCTTTTCCCTCTTTCACGGCCGTGATGTAAGCGGTATATTCACCCAGAAACTCAGCTCGAGAAATCCGCCCATGCGGCTCTTTCACCAGAGTGCTGACGATATGGATCGAGAAAGGCGTGAGATGCTCGCAAAGACCCACCATCTCTTTTTCATCGAGAAGAGCCTGCCAGTGCAGCCATTTGGACGCTTGGAACACTCCTTGCCTGTCGGGGGAGCTAATTTTGAGAGAAGAATTCATCGCGATTTCAAACGCTGGATACTTGTAACTTTTGCAAACCAGGGAAGCAGAAGGAGCAGGATAACACCACAGCAGATCGCTGCATCGGCGATATTGAAAATAGCGAAGGAGTATCCCCAAAAATTGAAGTGAAACATATCGACGACATGGCCGTAGATGAAATAATCCAAAACGTTGGCAGAGGCGCCCGTCAAAATCAATGTAAGCGGCAGTTTATTTGCAGACTTTTTATTGTAAAAGACCAGATAGATGGCCATGCCGACGATCATCGCGATGCGCAGGCCGAGAAGCAGCTTCCCATACTCGCCGAACGCGCCCCACGCCGCGCCGTGGTTGATGACGTGGTTAATGGAGAAATCGATGCCATGCCAGTCGTGGAAAACAGCGATCCCTCCATAAGGAAATCCAGGAAAAAGTGCGCTCATCACGGGGATACTGTCATGAGTAAAGGCTTTCAGCCCGATATCCATGCCCAGTACTGCACCCGCGATCAAGACCAGCAGCCACATTACAGGAGCCCCTTTTCAAACTTTTCCTGCGCCTTTACCGTCATCGTCGCGTAAGGAACAGCTTCTAGACGTGCCAACGGAATCTCTTCTCCTGAGATATCGCAGATACCATACGTATTGTCTGCGATCTTCTCGAGGGCGCGATCGATCTGGCGTAAGATATCGAATTCTTTACTCGTCACTTCGAGATTAATGACTCTAGTAAAATCGTCAGTGCCCTCATCGGCTTGATGCTGGGAATATCCTTTGGATTCATCAGGCGTCTTTACCTCTGCTGTGGCGCCACGCACGATCTGCGTCATCTGACGTTTTAAGTCTTCAAGCCGTTTTTTGAATTTCTCGATATCAGATTTCTTCAGCGGCATAGGGAATCTCCTTTGGCTCCTTAGTTTGTTCGTCGGGAACGATGTGTTCGATCGCATCCATGAGTTCATTTACATCTTTGAAACGCCGATATACACAGGCAAAGCGGATATAGGCGATCGTATCCATGCTGCGAAGATGCTGCATCACGATTTCACCTATCTCGTGTGTGGAGATCTCGCGCACTTGCCTCTCCATCAAATCCGAGGTGATTTTATAGGCAAGTCCACGTACTTGATCATGGCTGATGCGCGTGTGGCGGCACGCCGCGTCCAATCCTCTGATGAGCTTGTCTTGCTGGAAGTCCTCGTAACGCTCATCGCGTTTCAAGACTTGTAGAGTGAGATCGATCGTCTCGAAGGTCGTAAAACGGCGCAGACATTTTAAACACTCTCGCCGCCTACGGATAGCGTTGGGCTCATACGCATTGCGAGAATCGGTGACTTTAGATTCTTCATGACTACAAAAAGGACAGCGCATGGCTAGTCTCCTCGCACTGCATGGGCGATTTTTAAAAACCAATTAAATTAGTATTAACTAACCGCTCTTATTAATCAATGCGTAAACTGTTTTTTTCTGGGGTGTGACCCACACTCGTTCCTCGCCCTTGTCATCCCAGTTATACCGAACGTGATTCAAGAATCGGATTTGGGCTGACTCAATCAGCCCAAATCCGATTCTTGAATCACGTTCGGTAGCTACCCGGATTTATTTATGTATTAAAATATTTGCTATCTGCTATATGTGTTCTTTTGCAAATTCAAGGTGGCACAGGATGAAACTTCGCCCTTTTGTTCCCTTATTGATCACCTCATGTATTTCTCTTTCGATCCCCCTCTTTTTGCTTGCCGACCCATCCTCACCTCTTAAGAAAAAAGGATACATTCAACAAATACAAGACGCTCATTCCCGTAAGCAGCAGACAACTGCATCCAGTATTGAAGAGGAAGATCCTGTAGCGGTTGTTGAAACACTCATCGTTGATGACGGCGAGTCCCAGTCTTCTACCTCTTCTGTGGAGGAAGATCCTGTAGCGGTTGCTGAAACACTCACCGATGATGACGATGAGACCCCGTCTTCTTCTACCTCTTCTGTGGAGGAAATGCAAGCTGCCGATACTACGATGGCAACCTTTGAATCGTCTTGCTGCACCTGTTGCTATGTTCGTCCTGAATGCCACGTCTTGCCGGAAGCAGGCAGAACATTGTGGGCAAGCGGCGAATTTCTCTATTGGCAAGCCTTTGCGCCAAGCCGAGATTTTGCGGTCTCTAACAACCAACCCGATTTTCAACGGGATGACGCTTCCGAGCCCTCGAATGGCCTGCGCGGCCGCCTCTATAAAGCCAAATATGACTGGGAGCCAGGTTTCCGTGTTACAGTCGGGGGGCAACTTCCGCATGATTGTTGGGAGTTATTTGCTGACTATACCTGGTATTTAGGAAAAAACAACAAAACGGCATACGCTCCACCCGCCAACGGATTTCAGGGAGTTGTAGGTCATTCCTGGCCTGTTGCACAACTAGTATCGACAATAGCTGATACGACAGGTTCCTTTGCGGTTGCTCCCCCAAGGGGAAACTTATCCAATAGCCGAATAACCTCCGATATTCATTTACATTACCAAGTCGCTGATCTGTTGCTAGCGCGCTTGTTTACATTGTCTAAATATATCGATCTGAAAATTACCGCTGGACTCCAAGGAGCTTGGCTCTCCCAAAAGTGGAAAGTGGTCAATTACAACATATCATCTGAAAGTGTAGGTGTGATACCCATAATCACAAATACGATGAATTGGAGCTATAGAGGAGGCGGTTTACAAATCGGTGCTAATACGAACTGGTATGTATACGAATCTCTGCATGTGTATCTAAATGGCGCTTTCTCTATGCTTTATGGAAGACACTCCACCCATCTTAAGTCACAGCCTTCAAATGTGTTTTTGGTTTCATCTCCGATCAATGACTTTACCTCAAAAGACATGCGCGTTGTCACGGAAAGCCAAATCGCAATAGGATTGTCGTGGATGCGAGAGTTCGCATGCAGTATGTGCTCTCTAGAGTTATTTGCCGGTTACGAACTGCATTTATGGACAAATGTGCACGAAGTCTACCGGAACACGGATGACATTTTTCAGGCTCCTCATGATTCATTTGTTTTTCTCAACTCCGCTGTCTTCCGCTCGGTCGACGTCGGACCACTCACAGTTCAAGGGATCAATGTAGGCGGTACCCTAAGTTTTTAGTCGCTATTTATGTGTTAAAATATTTGCTATTTGTTATAGGTATTCTTTGCAAATTCAAGGTGGTACAGGATGAAACTTCGCATGACCGCATGTCTTACTCTTTCGATGCCTCTCTTTTTGCTTGCAGACCCACCCTTACCTCTTGAGAAAAAAGGGTACGTTCAACAAATACAAGACGCTCACCCCAGTGAGCAGCAGACAACTGCATCCACTATTGAGGAGGAAGATTCTGTAGCGGTTGATGAAACACTCATCGTTGATGACGACGAGTCCCAGCCTTCTACCTCTTCTGAGGGGGAAATGCACGCTGCCGCTACTACAATGGCAACCTATGAACCGTCTTGCTGCACCTGTTGCTACGTTCGTCCTGAATGCCACGTCTTGCCGGAGGCAGGCAGAACATGGTGGGCGAGTGGCGAATTTCTCTATTGGCAAGCCTTTGCGCCAAGCCTAGACTTCGCGGTCTCTAACAACCAACCCGATTTTCAACGGAATACCCTTTCCGAGCCCTCAAATGGTCTGCGCGGCCGCCTGTATAAAGCCAAATATGAGTGGGAGCCAGGTTTCCGTGTTACGGTTGGGGCGCAACTACCGCATGATTGCTGGGAGTTATTTGCTGACTACACCTGGTATTTAGGAAAAAACAACAAAACGGCCTTCGCTCCACCCGCTAATGGATTTCAGTCATCTCTTTTTGCTGGTGGTACTACCTGGCCTATCGCACAACTGGTGTCGACAATAGCTGATACTACAGGAGCATCCTCTCTTGATGATGGTCTCCCGGGATTCCAATCCAATAGTCGAATAACCTCTGATATTCGTTTACATTACCAAGTCGCTGACCTATTGCTAGCGCGCCTATTTACGTTGTCCAAATATATAGATCTGAAAATTACCGCTGGACTCCAAGGAGCTTGGCTCTCCCAAAAATGGAAGGTGGTCAATTACAACATATCATCTGTAGATCCACCAGATGTGATGCCCATCATCACAAACACGATGAATTGGAATTATAGAGGGGGCGGTTTGCAAATCGGTGCTAATACGAACTGGTACGTATGCGAATCGTTACATATGTATCTAAATAGCGCTTTCTCTATACTTTACGGAAGACACTCCACCCATCTCAAGACCCAGCCTTCCGATGTTTTTTTGGTTTCATCTCCGATCAATGATTTTACCTCAAAAGACATGCGTGTTGTGACGGAAAGCCAAATCGCAATAGGGTTGGCGTGGATGCGAGAGTTCGCCTGCAGTATGAGCTCTCTAGAGCTATTTGTCGGCTATGAGCTGCATTTCTGGACAGATGTGCACGAGGTTTACAGGAACACACAAGACATTTTCCAGGTCCCTGGTAATTCATTTATTTTTGTCAACTCCGCTGTCTTCCGCACGGTCGATGTCGGACCACTCACAGTGCAAGGGATCAATGTAGGCGCTACCTTGAGTTTTTAAATGCGGAGGAGGTGGGATTCCCTTTCAGGCCGGCGCTTCGAACCCACCACGCGAACCAAACTTTTGGTTCGCTTCCTCCGATTCCAAAAAAAATGACGATCTCCGATCGTCATTTTTTTTGGAATCGGAGGAAGTGGGATTCGAACCCACGAAACGTTTTCACGTTTACACGCTTTCCAAGCGTGCTCCATCGGCCACTCGGACACTCCTCCGTAGGGGAAAAAAATTGTTGTCGTCTGATAGTTATACAAAAAACAGATGTTAGTAAACAAGAATATTTTTCTTGCGATAAACGCTTGTAGAAGCGAATAATTTTTTCTTACTTATCCATAGGTGCATATGCGGCGATTGGCCATTTTCTCGTTTGTCGTCTGTGCATCCATTTTGTCAGCTTGTGGAAAAAAAACCATGCCCGCTTCCGCACAGACGATGGCGAAAGCGCCGATGGTGCTCGTCAGCTCCCCCCCTTATGCCTATCTCACGCGGCTCGTCGCCGGAGATACTGTCCAAGTAGAGTGCCTGATTCCTCCAGGTACCAACCCGCATTTATTTGAACTGCCGCCGAAGCAGGTTCAGAAAGTTCTCCAAGGCGCCCTATGGCTGCGTCTAGGAGAACCTATGGAAGCGAAATTTCTCGAGATCTTCCGCGCCCATAACCCCGACTTGCGGATCGTCGATCTGAGCACGGGCATTCCGATGATCGATCTCGCGCACGGCCATCAGGACGAATGCTGCTCGCATGACGGACAAGACCGCCATTTTTGGACAAGCCCCACACTAGCTAAGCAACAACTCGCGACGATTACGGAAACGCTGGCGTCGATGTTGCCTCAGCACGCAGAGGAATACCGCGCCAACCTCGCTCTCGGACTCGAACAGTTGTCGCAACTCGATCAGGAAATCCGCACCCGGCTCGCCTCGGTGCGGTCTAAAGCCATCGCCATCTCCCATCCCGCCCTGGGCTATTTTTGCCGCGATTACGGAATCGAACAATTGTCTATCGAAATCGAGGGCAAGGAGCCCTTGCCCGGTGATCTCGCTGCTCTCGTCAAACAAATTCAGCAAAAAAACGTCACCGCAATGCTCCTGCTCCCCCAACATAACAATCAGGGAGCGATGCGTTTGGCAGGCCTGCTGAGCCTTCGGGTACTTGTGATCGACCCCTATGCCTCCGACTATCCAGCTGCTATGCGCGCTACAGCTTCGGCAATCGCCAATTCGGTCACATTATGAAACCCTTAGCCATCGATGTCGAGGCTGTCGGTTTTAATTACGGCGATGCGCCTATTCTCGAAAACGTCTCCTTGCGTGTCGATGAAGGCGAATTCCTCGCTATATTCGGCCCTAATGGCGGCGGCAAGACAACCTTGCTCAAGGTGCTTTTGGGCTTTATAAAGCCCGATCGCGGACGTGTGGAAATTTTCGGAAAGCCCCCTTCTGCAGCTCGCCGGCATATCGGCTATGTCCCCCAGATCCTCCGCTTTGACCGGCAATTCCCCATCTCCGTCCTCGAAATTGTCCTCATGGGATGCCTAGCTGAGACGACGAGGTGGGGAGTTTTTCCCCGCGGGTACAAGAAAAGGGCTCAGGAGGCTCTTGCGCTCGTCGGCATGGAGGAGTTTGCCTCCCAATCCTTTGGTACGCTTTCCGGCGGGCAGTTGCAAAGAGTCCTTCTCGCGCGCGCCTTGATGGGCAACCCACGCTTGCTCCTTCTCGACGAGCCGATCGCAAGTGTGGATCAGGCGGCAAAAGAAGAGATCTACCGCATTCTGCTCCTGCTTAAAGGCAAGACGACCATCATCATGGTCACGCACGATCTCCAGAATATCCTTAAAAAATGCGACCGCCTTCTCTGCGTGCAGCGCTGCGCCACCCTCATGCAGCCCGAGCAGATCTGCGAGCATTTCGCGCTAGGGCTCTACCACATACCGCTTGTAAGGTGAGATATGACATTCGATTTCCTTAGCTCTCACCCCTTCCTCACAACCGCCTTGGGCGCGTCGATCGTCGCATCGTTGGCTGGGGGCATGATGGGATCGTACATCGTCGCGAAAAGGATCGTATTCTTAAGTGGCAGCATCTCGCACGCTGTTTTAGGGGGGATGGGATTTTTTCTATGGTTGAAGAGGACCTATGCCATTTACTGGGCAAATCCGATCTTAGGAGCCCTGATCGCGGCTATTCTCAGCGCAATGCTACTCAGCTGGATCCATAACAAGTATAGAGAAAGGGAAGACACGCTGATCGCCGCCCTTTGGTCGACGGGAAT
>Ga0207020_1095_pt2 | contig 16835 bp, 15 predicted proteins | sample Alteio_BWMinCont_48_FD_153500 | JGI IMG/M metagenome (GOLD analysis project Ga0207020, IMG submission 153500) | Enriched cells from forest soil in Barre Woods Harvard Forest LTER site, Petersham, Massachusetts, United States -... | ecosystem: Environmental > Terrestrial > Soil > Temperate forest >... | reverse complement strand
ACATGGTTGGTTAAGTGAGTGAGAAGCTTTGTTGGGGAATTGGGTGTTGGAGAAATGGGGGATGATGGAGGTGGTTTGTGGTGTGTTCGGAGTGAAGAGATTTGAGGAACGCATGGTTTCGTGGGTAGCCCACTCTCTTTTTGCCTGAGCGAAGAATCAGTGAGGCGCGGGGGTGCTCAAAAGACTTAGAGCCCATGAGAACAAAGACCTTGTAATCATTTTAGAGGAACTTGTAGATCTAGAGCTTAAGAGAATTGACCCCATGACCATAAGTGCTCAAAAACAGCCGGCTTCTCCGAAGAAGCTCCACAAAATACACTCTCGCTATGTTCCCGTTCAAACTAGAGGAGAGGTCTGGAGAAATTCTAACGGTCAATGTGCTTATGTTGATCCTCTCACAAAGAGAAGATGTCAAGGGACCCGTCATCTTGAAATTGATCATATTATTCCATTTGCCAAGGGAGGGCCGACAACAGCAGAGAACTTGAGACTTCTCTGTTCTAATCAGAATAAATTAGAAGCGCTGAATAAACTTAAAGACTATCGAAGCCGTGACCAATAAAAAATATGCCTTATAAGATCGCGATGTGAGTTAAATAGGGAGTTTAGTGACTTGTGAACAATGCAATAAGAGTTGCACAGACCGAGAGTCCAAGAGAGCCTAGCATTACTTTGCCTACCATTTGGTACTTTGGTACTTTCCAAGTTTTTTCATAATATCTATCTTTAAGCCTCAATATGAGTCAACTGCACCTTTCGGTAACGTATTTCCTATGAGTAAATTCGATTCAACTCGACGCCGAAAACCATGGCACACCCCTTGTACTATTCTGAAAGCTTAGGACCCCGATCTTGTATTGTGGTTTTAAAAGCGAAAATGGCAAAAACGCTGACAATTTTTGGAGCAATTATGAAGGTTTTTCAAATTTTCAAGCCCCTGTTTATTTTGCTTTCAGCAGGAACCCTCCTCCACTGTGGCGGAGGAAATGAAAATAATGCAGCGATGGCCCCCACCTCGCTCAGTATTGCCTCTAACGGGTATTGCACAGACACGCTCCATGGGGACATGTCTAATTTTCTTGATTCCTGCACGTCTTTCACTGGCAAACGAAACAAAGAAAGGTTTGATATCCTGATGAAAAGTTGCGAGCGATTTACTCGACATCATAGAAAAGACGTCGTCTGCAATCTCTCTAACCTTCCGGATATAGAAGACCCCACGATTAGGGAATGCCTCTCACTCGAAGCTGAAGAAACGGCCCCTAACGGAATACTCATATTTAGAGCAAATCGTCTCCATAACTATTGCACAAAGATCAACACCTATGCTGATCAATACAATCAAGATCATGAATCCGGTGATATTGATGGAGATCGTAGGGACGCTGAACGAAAAAGACATTCTGAAAGGCACGCAGAAAGTTTTTAAGTCCTGATTTCGTCACCAAATGCCCGAAAATTTCAAAGTCGCCTCTGGGCCTCATCTATGCCATACTTAATGGCCTTATGAATATCTTGATTTCAAATGATGACGGTATTGAATCTAAAGGCATTTTGCTTTTGGCCGAAGCTCTCAAAGAGTTAGGGGACGTGACTGTTGTCGCTCCCCACCGCGAAAGGTCCACCAGTGGACATAGTCTCACTCTTCATAAGCCTCTAAGATGTATTGAAGTTAAACCAAAATATTTTGCCATTTCAGGGACACCAGCTGACTGCGTTTACATGGCGACGCGATATATCCTTAAACGTAAACCTGATCTTATCATTAGCGGAGTCAATCGAGGGGCCAACCTGGGCAATGATATTTATTATTCTGGCACGGTTGCTGCGGCGCGAGAGGGAGCCTACTGGGGCGTCAAATCTATCGCGTTTAGTTTGTGCCTGGACAAAACTTTTAATTTAGAAAAAAAACCTCACTGGGAAACAGCCACAAAATTTGCGAAAATATTTATTCCTTTAGCCGTGCGAAAAGACTATCCGATTCATAATCTTTTAAATGTGAATATTCCTAACCTCCCTAGTTCTGAAATAAAGGGAGTTAAGATCTCAAAGTTAGGGCGACGTTTTTATAGTGATCAAATTGAAGAGAGATTTGATCCCCGCGGTAAATCCTATTATTGGCTTGGTGGCTCCTACAAAGGCTTTGATGAAATTCCAGAAAGCGACTGCGTTGATGTGGATAATGGATTTATTAGCGTTACGCCCTTGAAGCTTGATTGCACCGATTATACTCTTCTTTCGGAGTTTAAAAATTGGGATATCGACTTTACCTCATCTTGATGATTTCAACGGTCGCCCTGGCAACAGGATGCTCTTCAAGCTCCCCCAGAGAGCCCTCGCCTTATTTTATAAAGGAGCCTGACCGGAAGGTGATACAAACTCGCTCCCTTAAGTTCTTAATGTGGCCAGTGGCGCGCCATAAAGTCTCTCAAAAATTTAGACCCGAGGGATCCTCCCGCCGGAAGTCTCACGATGGCATTGATATTTCAGCTCCCAGAGGCACGCGAATTTATGCCCCAGCTGATGGCACGGTCATTTACGCTGGTCATAGGTTTCATGGTTATGGAAGAATGATTATGATTGAACACTCCCCTATTTTTACGACTCTCTACGGCCATTGCCAAAAGCTTCTTGTCCACTCCGGCGAAGCCGTCAAAAGAGGGAATCTCATTGCTCTTGTGGGTAGAACTGGCCATGCAACGGCCCCCCATTTGCATTTTGAAGTTCGAGTTAAGCGCGAGCCCGTGGACCCGCTTGTTTATTTGGAGGACTAATTTATGTACATAAGCCCTGGGATGGGAACATTCTTACACTGGTGCGTGTCGGCATTTGCGTTTCTGGTCACCGCCTACATTGTACCGGGTTTTGAAGTGGGCAGTTTTGTTGCCGCCCTCATTGCTGCGGCAGTTTACGCCTTCGCTAATATGACTTTAGGAATCGTGTTGAAGGTGATCACGCTCCCCCTAAGCGTCGTGACCTTCGGTGTTTTTTTCTTCGTAGTGGATGCCATCGTCTTGAAGATGTGTGCCACCGTGGTCCCCAAATTTAATATCAATAGCTGGTTTGCTGCTTTTTTTGGGGCTCTCCTTTTGTCTCTCTCTAATTCAATTCTCCATTACTATTTAATTTGAAGGTTGGGGTGGGGGCGCGCTCTCTGGAACTTCGCAGGTAGCAATTTCGCCCTCAATCCGCGTTAATGCCGTAATCAGAGAGTTAGTCGTAAGAAAATTTCCAAACCTTTTGGCGAGGGCCCGGTCCTTTTCATCACCTAAGATAATGGCGCCGATGGACCGACTTAAAATAGTTTCAGATCGCATATCTCTAGCGATACCCCTAAAACGTCTCAAGAAATGATTTTGCTTTTCAATTGTCGTATTTTTGAGGGCTTTATAAAATTTAAAAAGGGCAATGTCAGAAACAAGAGGACGATACTGCCAAAGTTTTAAAGGACTTTTATAATTTGCTTTGTAAAATCTGGTGTCGCGTCTACGCATATTGTGCAAATCATCGAAGAATTTATCAGTCAAAAGCTCCTCTTGAAGATTCTCTGGAATAGGGCCACATTCTCGATCGGTGCAGATCACGCGATCCAACGATTTCGTCAAATCAGAGCGCTCTTTAGGAACAGCTTCCGGAGTCACATTGGCCACCACTTCGGTATAGTATTTTAACCACTCGGCTTCTTCGTCAGGAGCTTTTTGCCCTCCAGAAGGAAAATTGGGATGGATCATAAGAGCCTTGCAGATAGCAGTTTCAAGAGATTTTGGTTTTTTAGAAATAACCTCGCCCCAAAATGTTTTCTCATCTTCAGAAAGAGGGGTTTTGGTTAAAATTCCACCGGCATGATCATAGTTTTTTAGACGGAGATCCACAGCAATCTGAACTATTTCTGGAAGTGCCCGGACTGCGCGTCCATAAGCAAGCTTTGCCTTCTTCTCGTCATTTTTCACGATCGCTTCAAAAAGAGGTTTAGCTTTCCCCATAACTAGAGGGTCGATGGTGTAAGTGGACTTTTTAACCGGCTCGACGGAGCCAGTTTCAACACTTGGTGGTTCATTCATTTTTTGACTTGCTTGTCCGGAAGCCCCACGAGGTGAGAGGCGACTTTGATCAGAAGAATTATTTGACGACGTCGTGCCACAGGCACCAATACATAGAGCAGTCTGAAGCAGAGCTACTAGGACCATGCTTTTGGGAAGCAAGCTTACGGGTTGTCTCACCATAGAAATAGCCTCCCCAATTTTAATTTTACTTGCAAGAGTTATTTAGAGGGCCTGTACTAATTAGGGGGCCCGTTCAAAAAGGCTCAGATGCGAGGAGACGAGGGGAGCGGGGCAACGGGGCCCTGCGAACCCGAGTGAGGCGTACTCCTGCGGTAAGTCGAACGAGGAGCAACGAAGTCGACAAAGCAGATGATGCGGCTGGTACGGCCATGCACCCGAAGGGACTTTTTGAACGGGCCCCTAGAGTTTCATACGTTCGACGGCGATAACACCTTTGACACTTTCGAGAACCTTCATGACCTTATTGAGATGGGAAATATCTTTAACGTTGACTTCAAAAATACTTACGGCCTTGTGATCTTTAGTAGATCGAATTTGAGCATTTGAGATATTAACACCTTGGTCAGTGAAGGCTTCCGACATTTTCTGAAGAAGGCCAGGAGCGTCCGTGCTCATAACGCGAATCTTGGCCACCCTCTGAGATTCCATCTGCAGATTCCATTCTACGTCCACCCTCCGCTCTTGATCCATATCGTAGACTTTGGGGCATTCAGCCAAATGAACAGTTATTCCACGCCCCCGAGTGATAAAGCCGACCACCGGATCCCCGGGAATCGGGCTGCAACATTTGCCGAACCTCACTAAAATATCGTTCATTCCATGAATTTTTATCGCTGACCGGCTCTTGGCCGATTTTTCGATAGCCGATTTAAAGACTTTCTTTAAAAAGCTATCGGGCTCAGAGGGCTCTGCCCCTACACCTTTTAATTTTTCTGGGGCCACGAGCTCAACAATCCTCTCAGGAGGAATCTTTCCATATCCCACTTGCACAAAGATATCGTTCATCTCACCGAGGTAGAGGTCTTTAAGAAGCTTTTCTAAAATAGGCCCCTTTACAATCTTGTCAAAATTAAGACCGTACTTTCTCAGTCGCTTTTCAAGCATTTCCTTCCCCAAGGTAATAGCCCTAGCCCGCTCCTCACTTTTGATTTGGGCCCTGATCTTATTTTTAGCCCGACTGGTATGAACGATCTTAAGCCAATCTTTTGTAGGTTTTTGCGTAGGAGAAGTCACTATTTCTAAACTGTCCCCGTTACGAAGTTTGTACTTTAAGGGAACAATCTTTCCATTCACTTTTGCGGCAACACAATGATTACCTACATCGGTATGGACCGAGTAAGCAAAGTCAAGAGGCGTAGAACCAAAGGGGAACTCCATAACATCCCCCCTCGGCGTAAAGACATAGATATCGTCGGTAAACAGATCGGTTTTAATAGTTTCCAGAAACTCTGAAGGATCCTTAAGTTGCTGGTGCCATTGAAGAAGCTGGTGGAGCCACTCAAATTTCTTTTCGGTTTCTTTATCAACCCCTCCACCCTCTTTATATTTCCAATGGGCAGCGATCCCCCTTTCGGCGGTAAGATGCATTTCGTGGGTACGAATTTGGATTTCCACTCTCTCCCCACCAGGACCAATAACGGTTGTGTGCAAACTTTGGTAGTTATTGGCCTTGGGCATAGCTATAAAATCTTTAAACCGTCCGGGTATGGGTTTCCAAAGATTGTGCACAACACCGAGGACTTCATAGCATTGCGCCACTGTGTCGACGATAACCCTGAAAGCAAGGATGTCATAGACCTGGTCATAATCGATATTGGCGGCTTCCATTTTTTTGTAAATAGAATAGAAGTGCTTGGGGCGTCCTGAAACTTCGGCAATAATATTTTCTTTTTTTGTCTCATTCTGAAGAATTGAGATCACTTCTTCAATATATTTCTCTCGCTCTTTTTTCTTCTTAACGACCCGTTGAACAAACTGGTAATAGATCTCCGGTTTTAAATAGCGTAGAGAAAGGTCCTCTAATTCAATCTTAACCCAACTTATTCCTAGCCGATTGGCCAGGGGCGCGTAGATGTCGAGAGTTTCTTGGGCTATAGAAATCTGCCTGTCCAGAGGCATGAAGTTTAATGTCCGCATATTGTGTAGACGGTCGGCGAGCTTGACCAAAATGACTCGGATGTCTCTTCCCATAGCTATAATCATCTTACGAATATTTTCTGACTGCTTCTCATGGGTGTTTCTAAAGGTCATCTGAGAAATCTTTGTTACACCGTCCACCAATTTGGCTATTGTGGGTCCAAATAACTTTTCGATATCTGCAAGGGTTGCAACCGTATCTTCAACAGTGTCGTGAAGAAGCCCGGTGATTATGGTGTCCAAATCAAGGTGCATTTCTGCCAAGACGGTGGCAACGCCGATGGGATGGAGAATGTAGTCGTCTCCAGACCTGCGAAGCTGCCCTTCATGGGATTTCGCAGAAAACTCATAGGCCCTTTCTAGAAGAGTAAAGTCTGCCTGGGGGAAGTAGGACTCAATTTTTTCTTTAAGTTCTGTGAAAGCAGCCGGAGGCTTGAGTTTTAATTTAAGTTCAGATTTCTTAAGGGGCTCAGTCATTCGGTCCTCTGGACGCATGACGCCTTTCGCGTCCATGGCGGTACCGCTTTTTTGAGGTCGCGTTATCACCATTTCATGAGGATACCGCCCTTATTTAATACTACCTCGTTAAATCTTTCTCAATTTGATCCTGGGCGGACCCTTGGGTCTCATCAATATCATACCAGACTTTCCCGGCGGCTACCTCTCTAAGAGAGGTAACAATGGCTTTATTATCCTTATGACTGACCATAGATTTGGACCCACGCATAATTTGTTTGGTGCGTTTAGCCACTAACATTACGAGTGAAAAACGATTTCCCACTTTATCGAGGCAGTCTTCTACGGTAATCCGAGCCATTCATATCTCCTGGTAGGCAATTTAATGATTAATCAGTGAGATTAACTAGTTCCAAGCTCCATTTCAACTATTTTCTTAAACTCCTCGTAGGCTACCTCTAAATCTGCGTTCACGACGTTATATTTAAATTTATCGGCTTCTTTGAGCTCCTTGGTGGCATTTTGTATACGCAATTCAAGGTTATTGGTCTTACCCTGATCCCTCAACTCTAGACGCCTTTTTAGCTCCTCGATAGAAGGAGGCATAACAAAAATCGTTAAGGCATCTTGGAATTTTGCGGTCAAGGTCTTCGCCCCTTGAACATCGATGTCGAGAATAATGGGTCGCCCGGAAGCCAATGCCGTTTCAATTTGGGCTTGGCTCACCCCGTATGAATGATTATGGACGGTTGCTGATTCGACAAAAAAACCCCGTGCCTTCTTCTCTTCAAATTCTTCTTGGTCGATAAAGAAGTAGTCTACGCCGTCCTCTTCTTGGCCTCGCATTGGGCGTGTGGTAAAACTCACGTTTTCAATAATTTCAGGATATTCATTGACGATTCTCGCGCAAAGAGTTGATTTTCCGGCTCCGCTGGGCGCACAGACGATGATGAGTCTCGGTTTAAGTCGAGACTCGCCACTAAAACGTAGGATATGGCCTGGCCGAAAGGCTTTCATTACTCCACATTCTGCGCCTGTTCACGCATTCGTTCAATTATAGTTTTTGCTTCAATTATATCTAAGGCAACACTCAGATTTTGGGTTTTGGATCCCATAGTATTAATTTCTCTATGAAGTTCTTGGGTATAAAATTCCAGTTTCTTGCCCACAGGGGTAGGGCCTTTTAAAGCTTTTCTGAAAGCGCTAATATGAGCCAGAGCCCGATCAATCTCCTCAGCAATATCGGCCCGGTCCAATAAAAATAAAACTTCTTGTGCCAGGCGATTGGGGTCCACAGTTTGATCACTTAAGGTTTGAATACGTTCTTCTAACTTTGATTTTAACTCTTGCGACAAGTGGTCCTTTTTACCTTTAACTGACGAAATAAATTTTTCTAAATCGTTCAGAAGATGAGTAAAAGTTTGAACTTGCTCTCCCCCTTCGCGCTCACGCTCTCCGAGACAGGCGTCCAAGGCATCATGGGTTACCTTAAGAAGCAGATTTTTTTCAGATTCAGAAAGCTCATCCATTTCGGCAAACTGAATGATTTCTGGAATTTTTGAAAGAGTCTCTACTGAAATATTTGAAGATAGTTTAAATTTATCGGCAAGCTCGTGAAGCGCACTCACCCAACTCCGAGCTAGTTCTGTATTGACCGTCACGGACACAGGTTTCGTTAATGCCTTAGCCATTCTGCTGACATTAATATCAACGGTGCCGCGGTGAAACTTTTGACTTAAAATTTTCTTGAGCTCCGTCTCTAAGGCCGAATATTCCCGAGGCATTCTAAACCTCGTCTCTAAGAAACGACCATTGACCGACTTGATCTGAACATTTATTCTTACAATATCGTTTTCTTCTTTAGCTGAACCAAAGCCGGTCATACTGGTTATCATAACAAGAAGTATTGGATTTTTTACCGCGACTTGTCAAGGGAACTAGAGATGCTTTTTACGACGCCCAAAACTCCAAGTTCGTCGGTGTCGAGCCAATGTATTTTCTCATCCCTCTTAAACCAGGTGGATTGCCTTTTTGCCAGCTGCAGAGTCGAACGCACAATGGAGGGGATGAGCTCTTCAATCGGGAGCTCACCTAAAATACACTTTACGGCTTCTTTATATCCCACGCTCTCAAGTGGTCTTAGGGCTCTGGGATATTTCTCTAGTAAACTGCGGGCTTCCCCAAGCAGTCCTCCACTCACCATGTATTCAGCGCGATTTTGGATTGCCTCCCTTAAGATATCTTTTTTACGTCGCAGACCAAATTGAACAATTTCATTGGTGATAGGTTGAGGTTTGAAGTCACTTTTCATTTGACTGAGACTGGCCACGCCTGATCTTAGCACTTCGAGGCCCCTTAAAATTCTATAGGTATCATTTGGATGAATCTTTGCTGCATACTCGGAATCCCTTTTCTTCAGCTCTTCGAAGAGCTTGGGCATTCCAACCCTTTTCGCATCGATGAGTAATTCTTCTTTAAATTTTGGGTCTATTATCGAAGTGGAATACATCCCATTAAGCAAGGCTTGAAGATAAAATCCCGTGCCACCTACAAGAACGACATATTCTTTATTTGAAAGTTTTAAAATTTCTTCTAGCGCCCTTTTTCGAAAGTCCCCAGCCGAAAAAGAAGTGGGAGGATCAATTTCGTCCACAAGGTGATGAGGAATAACCCGCCTGAGCTCTAAGGATGGCTTAGCGGCACCTATATTGAACTCTTTATAAACTTGAACGCTATCGAAGCTTATAATTTCAGTTTTAAGCCCCTTAGCTAGTTCGAAGGCCACCTCTGTTTTCCCCGTGGCTGTGGCTCCGCAAACTATGACGAGGGTGGGTGAAAAATCCGAGGGCACCTTATACAATCCGCCGAAAGAGTTTTTCAAGATCATGGAGTCCCCAGTTCACGCTCACGGGCCGTCCGTGGGGACAGAAATGAGAAAATGAAAACTCATCCATCTGAAAAAGAAGGGCCTTCATTTCATCAGAACTTAAAACCCTCCCCGCTCGAACGGCTCCGTGGCAGCTCATCGAAGACCAAATCTCATCTAAAATATCAGAGATATTAGATACCGAACTCATCTCTAAAACTTGTTCGCTCAGCTTTTCAAAGAGCGGTTGAAGACCAACATCAACAAGAAAAGTGGGCCTTTGACTTACACTTAAGGCGTTAGGCCCACGATCAGCAACTTCAAATCCAAGTTTTTCTAAAACCTCAGTGACTTCCTTAGAAGTTAAAGCTTCAATGGCTTCTCTGGGGAGGGTCATCACATCATCGAGGAGGGCCCGTTGAGTCTCAATTTTACCCTCAGTCCAAGACTTCTTAAGTCTCTCAAAGAGGACGCGCTCGTGGGCCGCATGCTGATCGATAAGGACTAACGAGTTTCTAGATTGGCCCACAATATATGTATTGGCGTATTGCCCTATAACCTGAACCGAAGACCAGACTCCGGCGGATTTGATTGTACTTCTTGTCGAAATTTCTCCTGTCAACGATTGTTCGACTAGACCACCTCCCGTGAGAGGGGGGGCGTCGGACGAAGGAGCGGGTCGGTACTCATAGATTGGAGAGTAGCTTTCCGAAAAAGAGCCTTGTCGAAATTGTTCCGTCCGTAAATTCTCTGGGTTCAAATGCCTCTGATTATACTGAGTCACTGCATCCTCTATAAATGAAGCTTGGACTTCTTGAGAAAAATCAGTCTCATTATAATTTTCTGCAATTTTCATTTTTTCATTAAGAGCCCTTTTTACTTCCGAACTTATAAAGCGGAATATCGTCCCTGGACTTAAAAACTTAACCTGGGCCTTGGCTGGGTGAACATTAATGTCTACACTGCTCGGATCCATCAAAATTGAAATGACCCCTTGAGGGTATTGATGTTGCATCAATAAGCTACGGTAACCTTCCATTAGAGCTTGCAACACAGTTTTGTCATTAACGGGACGATTCTGGACGAAGAGATTAATTCCGCTTTGAGTGGCGAGACTTCGTTGGGGAAGAACAATAAGTGCTTCTAAACTCAGCTCTCCGTCTTGAGTTTTAATATACACAGAATCGGTTTCGGCTACGTCCAGAATTCTCTGCGCCCGTTTTTTAAAGGATTCTCGCTCCCAATGCCCAATAACTTTGCCCCCTTGCCTCAGGGTAATATTGAGTTCGGGATGGATCAGTGAAAAAGCTCGAACTACTTTTTTTATAGCCGCGGTCTCCCCGCCATCGGATTTCAAAAATTTCTGCCTCGCCGGGACATTGAAAAAAATATTTTTGACGACGACTTGAGTTCCCTTAATAGGCGGCGCGGGTTTAGGTACGGAAAGTTTTCCTCCCGAAGCCTGTATTTGGGTTCCAACCTCCGTATCATGGAGGCTTGTATGAAGCTCAAGCTGGCTTACCGCAGCCAGACTCGAAAGCGCTTCCCCTCTAAATCCAAAGGTATGAAGACCTTCTAGGTCTTGGATCGTGGTGATTTTGCTGGTGGCGTGGCGCTCAAGGGCTAAAACAATTTCGTCAGCCGCGATTCCACAGCCGTCATCAGTCACTTTAATTTCTTTTTTCCCCCCACCGTCAAAATCGATTTCAATTTTGGTGGCCCCACTATCGGCAGAGTTTTCAAGGAGCTCCTTAAGGGCATTAGAAGGCCTTTCTATGACCTCTCCTGCCGCAATTTTATTGATCGTATCCCCGTCTAAAAGTCTTATACCCATGTAAAGATTTTTATAAGGAAGAACTTTAGAATTGTCACCAACCAATTAATCGGCCAAAGTGGTTTAAATGATCCAAAGGACATTATTTCTTATAGGCATTGGATTTATTCTTTGCTCATGCACGACAATAAAATCCCACGAGCAACGGGTAAAATTGGCGACAGACCCTGAGGGAGCGCGCGTTTACCTTGGCGATAAGTTCTTGGGAACAACACCCGGATTCATTTCAATTCCCCGACAGAGATCAGCGACCCTAAGGTTTGAAAAGCCAGGTTACCCTAAGATAACACGTAAATTAGAAACAACATATAGATGGGGTGATAGTTTTTTCTCTGACTTTGTGTGGTTTATTTATGGAGCACCTATTGCTTGGGGAGTCGACTACCTATCGGGGACAATTTGGGATTACGATAAGATCGACGTTATCACCTTTGATGGAAAAAAAGAAATTCAACCGCTCTCCCCACCCAAATCCATAGCGATTGCTCCTCCGCAAAATGAATCCGTTCTTTTGTCAAACGAAGTGGCCCAGAGGATCTTTTCGATCTCGCAAAAGAGATTTAGCAATTCCCTCGTCGAAGATTTTAACGAGAATCATGAGCTTTTTGGCCAATATGGTTGGGATAATCGAGAGAAAACTCAAAAATATTTTCAAGATGATCTCTTCAATGAGCTCAATGTGACCCATGTTCTCGAATCACAGACAACCAGGGTTAAAGATCAGATTAAAGTCGAATCCAAGCTTGTTGATGTCTTCACTGGTCAAGAGGTCGAAAGCTATTCAGACAAGCTGCCTGTTTCAGCGTTCAAGTACTCTGAGAGCTTTTTGACGGACGCCCTAAATTATCTTATTAGCGTTTGCCCTAACACCATAAGTTTTGATTTTGCTACCCCCGGCGCTTCAATGTATGCATCAAACAACTACACTTATGTAGGCGCCGCCGAAACAACCTCTTCGGCCATAAGTATTATTAACGGTATTGGACTAAAGAGTCTTGACAGTCCCAAATTTCAAAAGGGGATCAGCGGTGTCATTAAGCTCATTCCCATTATCACAACTTCTTATAATAGGTACAATCTCAGTGCGGCGTCAGGTACTAACTATGCCAGCAACTACAATTTTGATTGGGCCACCATTATTGCAGGATTTGGTCCTGAGGTTGGCTTGATCACCACCATCGGTTATTTTTATACGGAGCTTGCCCCTTCGCTTTCGATGAATTGGATCACTGCAAATTCCACTCTCCAAAATACTTCGGCCCGGGGAACAGCTTTTGCCCTCTTTGGTGAAGTAGGATATTCGATGTTTGCTTCAAGTCGTATCAATCTCCGGCTATTTACTCGAATTCAAACTTCACCCACAGACCCTTGGAGCCAGGTCCTGACTCAAATCAGCGGCATTCCTACCTATGTGCAATCAGTAACCCAAACCACCGCCGGCCTCTCTATAGGTTATTATTTTCCTGAAGATCGGATCATCCTGAGACGGGCTTTTTTTCCGTATTAAAGCGGACGTCCCAAAGGGGGCTCTCCCGTGTTGTAAAGATAATTCCGTTCTAGAGGACCTTATCAGTTCAGTAAGGCTTGAAACTACACATCAGCAAATTTTTGCTTGGCAACCATCAGTCAGCACACGGATTGACAGGGTGACTAGAGGGCAGAACGTAATTAGTTGGAGCGAGCGGCGCCCATCCTGCATTTAAGAGTGCTGTATAGTTTGGGGTGGGTGTACCATTTTGATCAAAAAAGTAACCATCTCCTTCAGGTTTTCCGCATTGTACGTATGATAATGATTCCCCAGGGCTAATGGGTCGGGTCATGATAATAACCCCGGTGTAAACTGGGGGCCCATCAGCATAATCCAATTCCAGAGGGAAGGAGGAGCTTGAATCCAAGCTAATTGTGTTTGATGCACAGGCCATGGTCATCGAGTGCATACCGTCATTTTTCAAAACCAAATCGGTGTTATTTCCCAAAGCTCCTGTCAAAGTGATGTTTGCCGCATCGTCTGAGAGAACTGCAAGCTGATAGTTACCGGGCTGAAGAGATCCCAAAACCAAGTTGCTTAAAAACACGAAAGAAAAATACTGCAAGATTGGGGTTCCATTAGAAAGAGTTAGTTCCTGTCCCCTGGAAGTTATAAATCCCGAAGTCCAGTAGTGGTCAGGATTGTTTATGGAATTCATAAAAACGTTTACTTTTTCAACGCTATCAGATTTCGTCCAAATATCGCTAAAAGAACTAATGGTTACAGCAGTATTGCCGCTAATATCATATTGATCCGCCCCTAAGTAATGAATTGATGAAGCCACCAGGCCGTTATTGGCTTGTCCCCCACCCCCGTTGCCAAATGGACTACAGATCGTGGGGGGATCGTTAGAATTCAGAGAATTGGTTGTATTGGAAAACTGAACTTTCCCACAGTTGTTATAACTAAGTATTAAGAGAAGCGGAATAATAATGATCAGAATTTTTTTTATCTCACCCATGAGGACCCCACATCCATTTATATAGTAGAAGCAAAATTTACGCCTTTAACTTCAAACCTGATTGATATTGGGGCGTGAGAACCGATCATGGATAAGTCAGCTGTTTAATAAATCGACGGTTTAAAGTTAAGTTCCGTTTAGGATGTTGATACAAACTTCATAAACATTACAGAGGTTGCTCCGCTCGCGATTTTGTCCGAAGGATCAAATCTAATATCTACTCGTATTGAGTAATGAGTTTAAGCCATTCAAGGCTCTTATGGCTCCGTCCCAATTGACAAAAAATATTCTTGCGCCTGACCGCAAACAGTCTCGACACGTTTACCGTTTTGACCTATCTACTCCAGCCTTGTCTTTGATGTTAGAGTCCAACTGATGCTGAGGATCAATCTCATCCAACCGCGAGTAGAATTGGGTCTTTATTTGAGCCAACTCAGAGTCAATAAACTCTTTGGTACTTGCGTGACATAAATAATATCAAGACACTTTGAACTATGTGCATAAACAGCTTCTCCTCCAAGCCATAATAACACAGCTAAAAGCGGATCTTAACAGTTATAAGTTCGACCTTCGTCTGGAATTGAACTTAGGGATTGATTAGAAGAAGACGGCAAACTTTTGCAACGTGATATTCTACCCATTTATATCCAGCGGATTTTTTACGGAGCTGTCATCAAGACTCTCTGTTTCTGCTGCGATATAAGTTCTCGGGAATTTTCCCTGGCGCCTCTGCGCCAAAGCCTGGCGAAATCGATTTCCGGGTAAAAAAGATTGCAGGGTTCGCTTCTGAAGCTTTCGCTTGGACATCGTCTTTTCTATATAAATTTTCTCGCCGGTGTGAGGATTCATTTCCGTATAATACATCGCCGTCGCCAGCGTCATAGGTGAAGGAATAAAGTCTTGAATCTGTTCGGGCCTCATTTTATTGGCCTTAAAATATTCGCTCATTTTTGAGGTCGTCTGCATATCAGAGCCGGGAAAACTAGAGATAAAGTAGGGAGAAAGCATTTGGTTTTTGCCAACCTCTTTAGAGTATTTATTAAAGTATTCTACAAATTTATTGTACTGCTCAATTGGAGGTTTCTTCATAAGCCTAAGGACGCGGGGGTCGGTGTGCTCAGGCGCCACACTCATCACTCCTCCCGTATGATACTGGGTCACCTCTTTGATATATTCAGGAGTTTCTAGGGCAAGGTCATAACGAATTCCACTGGCAATAAAAACATGTTTTACTCCAGGAGTTTTTCGAATGCTCCTCATCATTTCAATTTGTTCTTTTTGATCCGTCTTTAGATTGAAACATGGAGAAGGAAAAAGACATGACATCTTCTTGCACTGGGCACAGATGGATTTGTCTTTGCCCTCCAGATTATACATATTTGCGCTAGGCCCACCTAAGTCGGTGATGGTCCCCGTCCAACCTGGAAGTTTTTTAAGCTTTTCTACTTCTTTTTTTAAACTCAGCACACTTCGGGACTGAATCTCTCGTCCTTGCTGAAGGGTGATCGCACAAAAACTGCATCCCCCCCCAAAACACCCCCTATTTGTTTGTATAGAAAACTTTATAACTTCGTAGGCTGGAATCGGTTGGACATAAGAGGGATGAGGGAGTTTTGTAAAAGGAAGTTCATAGATTTGATCTAGTTCTTCCGTCGTCAAAGGAAGTACGGGAGGTTCAGCAACAACGAAACGGCCCTGCACCGGCTCGATCAGAACTTTTGCATTGTGAGGATTACTCTCCCGCTCGATAGTCACTGCATTTTTATTAAACTTTTCAAAACTGGTTTGAAGATCTTCAAAACTAGACATCACTATGCGGCTTTTTTCCTCTCGATCACTAACCGATTTCAAAACCCTTGCCGTTCCACGAAGATAGGGCAGATTCTCAATCTTGCCCCCTTTTCTAAGGTGTTCTGCGATTTCGACAATGGTTTTTTCACCCATTCCATGGCAGAGGAGATCAGCTCTAGAATCGAGTAAAAAAGATCTTCGAAGCTTATTGTCCCAGTAATCAAAGTGAGTAAAGCGCCTGAGGCTGGCTTCGATTCCTCCGATAATAACCGGAGTCCCCGGGAACGCTTTTCTCGCTAAATGAGAATAAACTAAAGTAGCACGCTCAGGTCTTAAATCGGGCGAACCCGCGGGACTATAAGCATCATAATCTCTGGGACGTTTATTGGCGGTGTACTTATTGATCATACTATCCATAGAACCCGCGCTCACCCCTACAAAGAGACTTGGACTTCCCATTCTTCTTATATCCACTTCATCTCGCCAGTCGGGCTGAGCAATAATGCCAACACGATAGCCCTTGGATTCAAGGATTCGTCCTAAAAGAGGGATGCCAAAAGTGGGATGGTCTATGTAAGCGTCGCCCATAACAAACAAGACGTCGAGCGATTCCCAACCTTTTAATTTCATCTCAGCGAGACTGGTGGGAAGAAATGGAAAAACTGAATTCATAGAGCCAAGGAGCTTACCATGAAACTTTAGATTTTTGACTAACTATCGCGAAAAACTAGCTTTTAGTAGCCACCCTATCCTCTTAAAATCCCCCCTCCATGCCAATTTGAAAAGTTTTCTCAACGCACTTAAAAAGTAAACGCCTCTAAAAACTAAAACTTGAAAAAGCCTTCCATGACGAAAAACCACCTTTCGCCTATTTCGATGAAATGAATACAAAGTATAGAAAGGGTCCCCTCCGGTGGTCTTAGCCACCCCATGCTTCAGTATGACTTCAGGAGCCACTCCAAGGGAAACGCCCTTAGCCTTTGCTCTAAGGCTTAAATCGACATCCTCCCAATAAGATCCGAAACCTTCATCAAATCCCTTAAGAACAGACCAAGCTTCTCTGTCTAGAATAAAGGCGGCTCCAGGAACAAAAAAATGTCCCTTTGCTTCAGCCCCCGCTAGACCGAGGTGTCGCAACCGACCACGCCACAGACAAACTTCTCCTCCCAAGGAAGCTAATTTACCCGTTTCCCTCAGTT
>Ga0207020_1093_pt1 | contig 17041 bp, 15 predicted proteins | sample Alteio_BWMinCont_48_FD_153500 | JGI IMG/M metagenome (GOLD analysis project Ga0207020, IMG submission 153500) | Enriched cells from forest soil in Barre Woods Harvard Forest LTER site, Petersham, Massachusetts, United States -... | ecosystem: Environmental > Terrestrial > Soil > Temperate forest >... | reverse complement strand
CGCCAAAACAATCTCTTGGTTAATGCTCAATCGAAGAGCTACCCGCGTCGCTATTAGACCTATTTTTTCAGAAGATAACCGTCTTGATTTTGAACCTTCCCAAGTCATCTATTTAGATCCACCCAAGGTACTTGTAGGACATTATGATGATCCATTTGTTGATCCTGAAGAAACTGTGATAGATGGATTTCATATTCATATGGATTATTTAGAAAATCAACAAAACCATGCTTTATTATTACTCGATCAGTTTAAATCTGATGCTGCAAAACAGAGAATAATCTATTCTGACCTTGATACCTATCCGGAGTATTCCAATGGCCCTCATATGCGTGCAGGGTGGGAAGTGAAATTCGAACGTACGGGAAGTTTATCATTTGAATATTATGGGTATGCTTTAGCTTGGCTTATGTTAAACCATCATGAAATACCAATTTATTCCCATAGTAAATCTTGGATATTTGGAGAAAATGAAAAAAGACTAATATCGCATCTGGATCATGCTTTATATAGCGGGCCAAAGCCCCGCGTTAATCAATGGTTTTTTTATGACCCTGATAATAAAAATTCTGGTCTCTACCGGTGGGATTCACAGCTTCCAATCAATATTAATATAAATAAAAAAGAAAGCGCTCTTAAACAGAAAGAAATTTTGGAATTTTGGTTCGGGAAAAGTTCAGACCAATATCCTATAGATCAAAGTAAAAAATGGTTTAATAAGCAAAAAGAAAAGCAGACCAATTTTGATCAAGAAATAAAAGATAAATTTTCTAAAGATATTATTTTATTTGTTAATCATTACTATGATGATTGGCTAGAAACCCCTAAAGGTACATTGGCTGCTATTATCTTACTTGATCAGTTTTCAAGAAATATCTATAGAGGTGATAGAATGGCATTTGCGTATGATCCTGTATCCTTAAAAATTTCTAAACAGGCAATTGATAAAGGTTTTGACAAAAAGTTAAGTCCTGCAGAAGCATTATTTCTCTATTTGCCAATTGAACATAGTGAGGATATAAAGGATCAAGAAATGTCGGTTGTACTAATTGGGAATCTTAAAAAGAAAATTCCCGCAGAATATGAAAAAATATTTGCTGAGCATTACAGAATGGCTATAAAACATAAAATGACTATTGAAAAATTTAGCTATTTTCCTTCAAGAAATCATAATTTTAATAAGGAAAACACTAAAGAAGAAATTCAATTTATGCAAAAAGAACAAACGGAATTTTAAATACACCACCGCGGCCTTTGAACAATACCTGCCCGGATTATAGAAGTGAAAATAAAATGAGTAAATTAATCATCATTGAAAATGTTTCACTTGCCTATGGTCTTGAGCTATTATTAGACCATGTAAAGCTGCAAATTTCTGCTGGCGAACGTATTTGTTTGATTGGAAGAAATGGGGCAGGTAAGTCATCCTTGCTTAAAATCATTGAAGGGTCAGAACGTCCTGATGGTGGCACTATTTGGCGTAAGCCCGATTTACGCATCGCGCGCCTTGCTCAAGAATTGCCGAAAAAAATTTCAAGTACAGTATATGAATTTGTCGCAGAAGGATTGGCAGAAACAGGAGCTTTGCTTGCCTCTTATCATACCTTAATTCAACGATTATCTAATGGAACCCATAAAGATTTAAAAGAGTTGGAACGCTTACAGCATTTAATTGATGTGAAAAATGGCTGGCAAAATGAAACAAATATTAAAACCATTTTAACCCGATTAAACTTAAATCCAGACGTCAAGGTAGCAGAATTATCGGGTGGCTGGCAGCGTCGCGCAGCGCTTGCGAAGGCACTTGTGATTTCACCTGAATTGTTATTACTTGATGAACCGACCAATCATTTAGATATTGATGCTATTCAATGGTTAGAAGATCAATTGTTATCATTGAATATCGGGTTGGTTTTTGTCAGTCATGATCGCTCATTATTGCAGCGCTTAGCAACTTCAATTGTTGAGTTAGATCGTGGACAGCTGACATCTTGGCCAGGAGATTATCAAAATTTTTTATTGCGCAAGGAAGAATTCTTGTATGCAGAATCAAAACAAAATGCAAACTTCGATAAAAAATTAGCTGAAGAAGAAAAATGGATTCGACAAGGCATTAAAGCACGCCGTACACGCAATGAGGGTCGCGTACGTGCATTAAAGGCGCTGCGTGAAACACGTCGTAAACGTCGCGAGGTCATCGGTAAAGTGACATTGAGTCTTCAAGAGGCAGATCAATCAGGACATCTGGTGATTGAGGCTAAAAATATTACACAAGAATACAATCATCAGTGTGTGATCAAGAATTTTTTCTTGAATATTATACGCGGAGACCGGATTGGTTTGATAGGTCCAAATGGTATTGGAAAAAGCACATTATTAAATATTTTATTAGGAAAAATTATACCGCAAAAAGGCAGTGTTCGCCATGGTACTAAACTTGAAATTGCCTATTTTGATCAGCTTCGCGCCACATTGGACTTTGAAAAAACGGTGGCTGATAATCTCGTGGAAAGCAGCGATTTTGTCGAGATAGATGGGAAAAAGCGTCATATCATTAGTTATCTAGGCGACTTTTTATTTACCCCCCAACGTGCATTAACACCCGTAAAAGCTTTATCGGGAGGCGAATGTAATCGTTTATTACTTGCTCGTTTATTCTCTCGTACATCCAATTTATTAATTATGGATGAACCCACGAATGATTTAGATATTGAAACTTTAGAATTACTTGAAGAATTGTTGATGCAATATCAGGGTACATTATTATTGGTAAGCCATGATCGCGCATTTCTAAATAACGTAGTGACTAGTACTTTAGTATTTGAGGGCGATGGTAAAATCCAGGAATATGTAGGAGGTTATAATGATTGGTTGCAGCAAAGAAAGCTTTCAATGGCTATTCCAGTCCCGTCATCTTCTATGATAAGTAAAGCTGAGATAGACAAACCAAAATCCAATAAAGAATTAAGTTATAAAGAACAGATTGAGTTAAAAGAGTTACCTCACCGTATTGAACAATGGGAAGCAGCACAGAAAGAATTACAAGAACTCATGACAAGTGCTGAATTTTATCGAGAGGGTTCTCAGGTTATCACCAAAACAATATCTTCCTTAGAGAAATTAACAACGGATTTAGAAGAAGCTTATCAGCGCTGGAATGATTTGGAAAAACGATTGGGGTCTAATGATCAGACTAAATGAATATTCTCACTTATTCATTTAATCTCAACGATAACATTTGTTTGATAGATGTAAACAATATAGATAAATCTTCGTCACCATAATTCTGGGCACAAGCAGCGGTTAGTGCTTCATTCGTTAGTGCAGTATTAAGTAAAGGAACACCAAGCTGGCGTCCTTGCTCAAGTGCTAACAATAAATCTTTTTGCATCAATTTAATGCTAAACAAAGGTTGCTCTGGTGGTTTAAGAATATAGGGAGCTCGTTGTTGAATACCAGGAGATGCGATTGCACTCTGTTGTATAATTTCAATCGCTTTATTCATATCAATACCCGTTTTTTGAACAAACAACATTCCCTCAGAAAATGCGTAAAATTGTACGGCTAAACTTATATTTATCGCTAATTTTAAAACGAGGGCTTGTCCATTTTGCCCCACGTAAAAAACTTTGGAACCAATCGATTCTAAAATTGGTTCCACGCGAGAAAACTCAGTGTGATCACCACCCACCATAATAGTGACTAGACCGTTTTCTACCATAACTGGATTTCCTGATACGGGCGCATCTAGTAGATGTGCTTGGTTTGCAGCTATTTTATTTGCAATACTTCTACTAAAATTTGGAGATACTGTACTGAGATCAACAAGCAATTTTCCTTGTGTTAATACCGATAAAACTCCATTTTCGCCTTCTATAATTGCAGATATCGCTTTGTCATCGGTTAACGACATTAACGTTATATTACATGCTTTAATAACGTCACTCGGAGAGTCTGCCCATCGCATGCCCAGCTTGATGAGTGGCAATGCTTTTTCTTTTGTTCTATTATAGCCAATAACAATGTGGCCTGCTTTTAATAGCCGCTCTACCATTTTACTTCCCATGTGGCCGAGGCCAATAAATCCGATTGGCTCCATAGTCATTTACCTTTTAGTTAGGAGGAGCCATAAATTCAGGCCCGACGGGAGTTTTAATATGTTGACCAAGAATTTTATCAATTTGATGCATCGCTTCAGTATCGAGTGACCATCCCATCACATCATTAATATTTTCTAATTGCGAGGGATTTCTAGCACCCCAAAGTGCGATAGTATGTCCTTTATCTAATACCCATCTTACAGCTAAAGCTAATACACTTTTTATATAATTTGTTTTTGCAAATGCATCTAACGCTGAAACAGCATCGAGATATTGTTCAAAGAGAGGTGGTTGAAATTTCGGATCGGACTTTCTTAAATCATCACCTTTAAATTTAGTATCAGAATTCATTCTACCACTTAACAACCCGCGACATAATGAGCCGTAGGCTAGTGTGATAATGTCCGCTTTTTCTGTGAATGGCAGAATATCTTTTTCGACAGCCCGCTCAAAAAGATTGTAAGGAGGCTCCGAGGTATGAATTGGAGCGAATTTTAAAAATTCTTTCATTTGTGTTGTTGAAAAATTACTAACACCAATAGCATGAATTTTACCTATCTCAATGAGTGATAATAATGTCTGTGCAGTTTCTTCAAAAGGAACTGAAGTGTCTGGCCAATGGATTTGATAGATATCAATATAATCTGTCTGTAATCGCTTAAGTGAATCATCTATTTCTTGCAGTATTCTTTGACGAGATGAATTTCTAGAAATTTTACCTTCTTTCCATTCAAGACCGACTTTAGTGGCAAGAATAATATTTTCTCGATGACCGTATTGTTTTAATGCTTTTCCAACTATTTCTTCCGATTTACCAAAACCATAAACAGGCGCAGTATCGATCATGTTAATTCCTAGCTCGAATGCTTTAAGTATTGTTTTAATTGATTCCTGCGTTTCTGTTCCACCCCACATCCAACCACCAATTGCCCATGTTCCGAGACAAATTCGCGAAGCGGATTTTTTCAGATGAACAATTTTTATAGTTTCCATAATGACTCCATTTTTTAATACATTTTATCACATGATAGGTTAGAGATAAAATATTAAACAATTAATTTACATTGATTATAGAATTGCACTATTTATTAGCATTATTAGATAATTATATAAAGGGGTAATAAACGATAACCATCAATATTTTTGGTAATTCAGCATTCATTGTTACTCGGTAAAAGAAGTTGTGCTACCGAAGCATCGAAGTAATGCTCAATTACTATTTATTTTAGATTGGTCAAGCCGCCTATATGAATAATTAGCGTTCTTATCTGAGGCTTGGCATTTATAGTATTACTGACACTCTCGAAGTTTTGGTGAAGACATCAGTAAAAACCTGGGATTTCTAAACATATTTGCTATTTCACGGACAATTATGCCAGCTTCACCAATGCTTGACATGATTGGAACACCGTTAAACTGAGAAGGATTATGAAAAATTTCAATAAGTTTTTCTTCGTTTTTGCCCTTGATACATTCTTCTATTTCCTTAAGACTCAATGTTCCTTTTCCTTTCGTAGAAAGTTTTCTCAAATTAGCAAGAGTGCTACTTGTAGTTGCTTTATAAAATAAAGTCTTTGTAGAATAACAATCAAGAAGAGCTAGTAGATCTTTACATTCAATAGTTTGAACAATGGGTTTACCGTCTTTCTGTAATTGTAATTTTGATGATAGATCTGCGCACTGATCTATTAAAAGTTTTTTGTTATGTTGTAATTCTTCAACTTGATGAAGAGCTCCTTCTAAGAGTTTAGCTTCTGTTAATTCTTTTTGTTCAAGTGATTTGATCCTTAGTTGTAACTTCTCGTCAAGTTCTTTGAGTTTAGATTGAGATTCCTCTTCAATTGCTTTAGTTTTTAATTTCGATTCTTTAATTTGTTCTTTAAGCTCACTTGTGACTCTATCATAAGATTCTAAAACTTCTAGTGCAATTCTATCTTGGGCATCTTTTATTGTGTTGTACTCTATATCTAATGCTAGCTTGCTTGATTTTATATTTGCCTTATCTTCAATTTCATATTCATCTAAGGATTCTGATTCAGTAACACCACTGCTCTTATGAAGTGCAGCGTGGCTTAATAATTTACTTTCATTATTTTTAAAAAATAAGGTAGAAATTTTATCTAATTGACTTCTTATTATTTGTATATTGAGCAACATCTCATTTTTTTCCATTCTCTCTTGCTCTATCTCCTCAAGTTTAATTTTTTGCAAAGTCAGTTCAAACATTAAAGATTTAATAGAAAACATGATTTCTTTGATATCAGAATGAACTTTTTCCCAGCTAGCTTCATATGAATATGATGTTTTATATAACCCTATATATGACGATGAATTCGAGATTGATGAATCGTGTATTGATGCCTTTAACTCTAAACTTTTAAACATTTCAAATTCTTCTTCTCCAACAAGAGAATACATAATAATGTTTTTTAAATCCAGTTGACCAATTTCTTTGAGGCGCTTATTCTCATCTAATTGTATTAAACTTGCAAATTCTTCTTTTGATTTTTTTAATGAAATATTTCTCTGCATTTTCATTCCCTTTTTAATGTTTGAAGATCAATTTTGCTCCACGCAGGTCGGTCTACGCATGCAGGACAAACTATAAAATACAGGCCGCTGCTTGCTCCCAGTATTGGTTAAAAGCAATATATTTAGATTTTTTTCCACTTTGTTGAATAAATTCTTGAAAAGCTCTAAACTCATCATTAGCATATTCTTCGTAGTTATAAAATTCATCGAAAAGTAAAATTGTACCTGGTACTATGTTTTCTCCTAGATAATCAAATATATCTTTAGCTGAAGAATAAAGATCACAATCAATATGCATAAATGCGATAGGTTTATCTTTTAAAATAGCGTGTTTAAATTGAGGGAGGGTATTAGAAAACATTCCTTTAATAAGGCGAACATTGTGAAGAACAGGAGGAAAAGTTAGCTCTTCTCGTAGTTTAAAAGATCCTTTGGGAATATGAACATCTTTTCTTTGCCAGTCTTCAGGTAGACCCTCGAAACTATCAAAGCCAAAAATTTTCTTTTCTGGATTGAGGGCAGCAATAAAATTGATTGATTTCCCCGATCCAACACCCATTTCAATAAAGCATCCATCTATATTAACATTATCCGATGCGAACTTAATCATGGCCGCATCGTTTTTAAGTGGAATTGCATCGAAAAAATATTTCTCAACGCATTCTTTTGCTTTAGGATTACGGCGATAATCTTTGTCGCAAGGGAAAAAGTTGAAGACTTGATTACCATTCCACCATTTTTCCTCTTCTTCTGGCGGAGGTATAAAACTTTCTACAATTTGGTTCCATCCACGACCATTTCTTGTTTCTTCATTCATAAGCCCCTCTTATTGTTTTTCAGTAAGTGTTTCTTTTGAGCGGATATCCATTTTGTTGCCCCATATAATATTCTTTAACTTAGGTGACTCTAGCACAACACGGTAGTTATTTTCCAGAAAAAAGGTAAGAAAACACTACGCCACCACTCGGCTTGAATAATAATTAAGCGAACCATGTTTGCTTTAAAATGTGAGGTATGAGACGATGAAATACAGGAACAGGATTGGGAGTATTTATGAATCGTACTATCCTAAGGATTGCCATTATAACAGCATTGGCAAGTGGAATATCGCCCATTGTTACTTATGCCGACGCCGCTTGTGTTAGTGCGTGTAAAGACTCGTATGATATTTGTTGCAAAAACTCTGCTAAAAGCCCAGGCGATTGTTATCTTAATAATAGTACTGACTCATGTAGGTCTGTCCAGGTCAGGTGCAACGGTCGCTGCGGATAGAAGGTCAATTCTGAAGAAATAGTATTATGTATCTCAAGTTTCTTCTCCAGAGTTATTTAGCTACCATGCAGGGGGAATAATTACTGTATAACCGAGTTTGGAGTTGATTTTCTTGTTTGGCTACAGCGTGCGGGAGTTTCAGAAAACAAGTTCTTATGAACAGAACATAATTGCATTGATAATATGAATTATCAGTCCTAAATATGCAACGCATAAACCGATTCTTTTTTGACCATCGAAAATGTGATAGCGTGTACTATACGAGGTTACCTTTAAATAAATACAGCGTGTCTACCTTCGAGCCTAGGTGGGGCAGATAAGTTTTACTGAACGTTTTACAAATATCTATTTTGAACGAAAAGATATTTATTTTCCTTCAAATACCACCAAGATATGACACCGAAAGCGTCCAACAACTCAAAAAAATTATTTTTTTAAATTCTTTAAAAAAATATTAAATTTATTTTTCTCACCTTCTCGTTTTGCCCATTCTCTTATTTTAAAAATTTGAATCGGCTGTTTTTCAGCTATCCAAATAGCTTGATCTAAACATTGAAGATCATTCCAATGAAAATATGCAGCCAATCGATCCATTACACTTTGTGTTGGAGATAACAATCTTAATTTATGGCCATTAAATTCAAGTTCAGCTTCAGCTTGCACAAGCTCATCACCAATTGCTAAAGGCCCTGAAGGAAATTCTACAAAAAAATCAGTTTGCTTATGACTAAATTCTTTTCCATGTTTTTCAAACCCTAACTCTTGCATGGCGGTACTAATAGTTTTATGATCTGTTGGGCTGATAAAATCAGCATCATACGACATATATTTATTTTCTGTATATATTGAAACAACCGCACCGCCTGTAAGTACAGTTGAGATTCCTTTTGATTCAAGGTGTGAGGCCACTAAAGCTGCAAATTCACCGATAGACATTTTTTTTGATATTTTCATAATGGCTTTCCTGTTCGGCGTGGACGCTGACGCTGTCGATAATATTTTTCGATCTCGTCTCGAGGTATCTGACTAAGAATTTTTTTTAATAAATTTTCTAATTCATTTTTATAAAAACATCGAGGATTAAAGGTATATATTCTGAGGCTCCCTTTATTGCGAGCAACCAGAATACTACCACTTTCCAAACGAAGGAGTTGTTTTCTTACTTGAGACTTCGAAATATGAAAAGTTTCCGCTATTCCTGAAATATAGCCTTCTTGATAATTTGTAATATACAGAAGTATTTTTTCTGCAGTACTATTACCTACTAAAGCTTCGATCATAGCATCATCCAAGTTATATAAAATAGAACGATTGTTCTATTTTAGAGTACGACATTTCATGATTGAAATCAAGCGGGGGAGTTTGGCAAAGTGCCTCCATGAATAGGAGATAGGTTGACTATATTTTGACTAGTAAAAGTGTGATAGCGTGCACTATCAACCATAGAATTTGAATTCAGTAAGAAAAGAGAGAAAATGATTTCAGGCCTCCAATGCTCATACTAATAGATGAAATACTGAGTTTTTTAAGAACCGTAAATGCCAAAAATAATGCTTAATGTATTCTTTATTGATCCTATCATTAATTTAAATTCTTTTAGTGAATCTTGTAATGAATTTACTCTTTTTAAATATTAACTAGCAACTAGTTGATAGTGAAATTATAAGTTTAGCTGCCATGACAAACCAGTTGAGCTTACCCGAAATTCGTATTTTTAGTTTTTGATTCCTGCATAGAATAAGCTTTATGGCTTGTAGATTGCATTTAGAACGCCTGTTAAATTTTTATTATCCAAAGGCCAAACGGTTACATGAATATAATAAAGTTCTTCATTTTGATATTGCATTGGAATCAAACAAGGAGTGCTTTTTCCACAAGAAAAGTTTGCAAATGAAACTATATTATTTTGATAATCCAGCTCAAATCCGTTGGTATGAAGGGTAACATAGTTACCGGTTAATTCGCCAAGATTAAAACACTCAATTCGATGACCGTAATTGGAATAATACACTTTTCCATTAATTACAAATTGCGGATAATATGGCTTACCTGAGTTAGCATTATTTTCAAAACAAAATCGTACTGCATTTGCATAACTATTGAATGCGGAGATCAGTAAAAAAATAAATAATAAGCTTTTAATTTTTAATGACATAAAAACTTCCTTATTGCGCAAATAATTCACCAGAAACAATATTATTCTCTTCTGCAACTGAGGCATGTATGTATGATAATTTTCCAGATGGCTGATTAATAGCAATAAGGCATGGGTTAGTATTACCGCATAGAATACCTTTATAATTTAAATTAAATCCGTTTGTAAATAGAACGACATATGTACTACCAAGAGAAGTATGATCTGCGCAGTTTTCTGAGTTTGTTCTGTTATTATAATAAAGCTTAGAATCTAAAGTAAATTGTGGCCAGCGATAATTTTTATTATTAAAACAAAAACGAATATTAGCTGCATTTGATAATAATGGAAAGCAACACAATATTACCAAAATCATATTTATATGTGATCTCATGATAATTAGTCTCTTATTTTTTAAGTAAAATACTAAAAGTAAACAATCTTGTCTAGAATTTTTGTACGGTATTCTGAAATAAAAATGATTTGAGACTTAGATTCAAATTTCAAATGCAACTATTGATCTATAATTAACCAAATAGTATATTTATGCTAGCTGGTACTACTTATGGAAAAGGAGTTGCAGCATGTCTCATACGCATCTTAATTATTTAAAACGGTGTCAAATTTTAGCCTTTTGGAAAGCTGGCTTTAATCAAAATCAAATCGCAAAAGCAGTTGGGGTGCACAAGTCAACCATTTCGAGAGAATTTAAACACAATTTAACTTTTGTACGGACAAGTTTGGGTTATTGGGCATATAAACCTGATTATGCTCAAGGTTATGCGGATGCTCGACGAAAGGCGAAACGTCATTTTTATAAATTTACGAAAGCAGTCGAAGAATTTGTAAGGGAAAAACTTCTGCTAGATTGGAGTCCGGAACAAATACGAGGCTATGCCATACGATGGAATTTATTTTCAATTAGTCATGAGCGTATTTATCAATTTATTATTGAAGATAAAAATAATGGAGGCGAACTTTATAAACATTTACGTCATAAAAACAAAAAATATAGAAGACGTTATGGCAGTAATTACACCAGATTTCCAATAAAAAATCGAAAAATGATAGATGAACGTCCGAAAATTGTTGATGAGAAATGTCGAGTGGGAGATTGGTAAATAGACACCATTATCGGCAAAAATCATAAAGGCGCAGTGCTGTCGATCGTTGAAAGGGTGTCAAAATTTACAATACTACGGAAGCTTAAATTTAAAACGAGTGAATTAGCTTGGCGCTTAATACAGCATTCTTTTTTGCGCATCCATACTCATCATGGGAAAGAGGGCTCAACGAAAATACAAATGGACTAGTACGACAATACCTTAAAAAATCTTCAGAATTTACTGAAATCACAGATGAATATCTTGCTATAATAACAAGTAAATTGAATAATAGACCACGTAAGACGCTTGGTTTTAAATCACCAAATGAGATTTTCTTTAAATAAGCTTAGGAGCCAAATTTGCCAGTTATTGTTTTACCTATGCATCGGGATGATATTGATGCAGTTGCAAGTGTTCATTCGGAAGGATTTCCACGACAAAAAGACTCATTAAAATGGATCAGCTGTAACTTCGCCGCTTTTCCAAGAATAATGGTCTATGTTGCGCGGGATGAAGAAGATAAGATTATTGGTTATATTCAATGGATTCAAAAAAGTGGATTCCGTCAGCAATCTGTTATGGAGCTTGAACAGATTGCGGTACTAAAAAACCATCAAAAAAACGGCATTGGGCTCTTACTCATAAAAAAGTCTCTGGAATTTATCAAAGACTACCTAGATGACAGTAATTGCTTGTTAAAAGCTGTTTTAGTATCAACTCGCACTGATAATGCTGCTAAAGCATTGTACAAAAAAGCATTGGGAGCAGAAGAAGTAGCTCTAATAAAAGATTTATATTCTGCTGATGAAGCAATTTTGATTGCTCGTGAGGTATAATAATCAAATAAGAGTTGCATTAGCCACTTGAATCCACCACTTCCGCTTTGGTGAATAGTGTAATAGACCATACTATCAGCCCAATTTTTCAGTTGGTGCGATCCAGCGCTCGTCAATGCGTCTTCCTGAAAGTTGACTCCACGGATTTTTTTGGTCTCATCTGTAATTCTAGGTTTTTCATGGCTACTTTTGTAATATTATTTATTTTTTGTGAATATTGTTCTCCAGTCGCCTGCCAAAATAGTAGCGTCCTATGTTTATGATGGCTGTAGCCCATCCGAATAAAAATACCAATGAAACTAAGTACTGTACTAATGTTATATAAATATCGCAAACATTTAGAAGTTCTGTGACTACTGATTATTTCCTTTTCTTCTTGCAGGACAGCGCAAAAGTTTTTAATTTTATCACCAATATCAGGAACCGCTGGATCAAGAAGTGCATTTCTAAGATTGTCTACCGTTGCTAGCTTTTTGTTTAATGATGGAGTAGTAGCGGGGTCATTCTCTAAATGTTTTTGGTAATCATCCGTTAATTGTTTTAACTGCATATATGCCAAATTAATTTGGGGATCGTTTCTTTTTTGCTCTTCTAATTCTTTGGCTTTGGCAAGGGTTATATTTTTTTCTAATTTTTCTTGTGCTTTTACGGAGAGAGTAATAGATCCTGGTAAGTGAATTTGTATCAGAGAATTATTTACCAAGATTGCTTCATTCAATAAAGCTTCAACTTTATCTTTGCAACCCGAGATTTTGCAAAGAGATAAGTTAATTACTTTAATAGAGTTACTTTTTTTAATATATTGCGCAATTTCCTCAATATGATGATTTTCTAAAGTTTGCTTTAGTATAATGCTGTTTCGATTAAGACAGCTTAGTATTTCATCAAAGAAAACACGACTACTATTACTAGCGTCAATTTCACGAAGCGGTGAGTGAGTCTGGGTTAGTAAATATTTTCTAAAATCATCAAACTCTGGTATTATAGCGAAAACATCCAATATTGATTTATACGCATATTCACTGTTAGCCATTATATTTGAATCATCATGGTGGTATTTCTCTAGTAACAGTTTTGCTATTTTAAATTGCTTTTCGCTTATTGCATAATGCAGCAATGACTTCCGATCATACGTTTGTCCTTTAAATTTTCCGTTAAAAAGTGAATAAGTTCCATGTGATGCATATAGTTTATTTTTTCGATATTTAAGCTTCCCAAGCAAGTAATCAACCACGCAGTAATGTCCCATTGTAATCGCATCATGGATTGCAAGCTCCTCACTCTGAGTGGGGATGTTGTCTTTTACTCCATTATTAATGAGATATTCTATACAGGCAAGATCACCTATTCGTGCTGCTTGATGCAATAAAGTGGTGCCCGAACTTCCATAATAATAATATCTCGTATTTAAGCTGAGGTTGCATAACGCAGCATATGCAGGCTGGCTGGCAATTATAGTATGTTCTGGCTCTGATTCTTCTGCCGGCATAGCTTCTTGTTGAAGAACAGACTTCGACTTTAAAAATGTAATTAAAGATATTTTTTTTTCAAAATATTCCTGCTTGAGTTGAATTATATTTTCACCCTCATCTTTTGAATCCAATCTCGCTTTTTCGACTAATAGTTGATAGTTATTTATTATTTTTTTGTTAAACTCGAGGACGTTAAATGTAAATATTTGTCTATTCCCGGTTAGGTATGTAGTAATAGAATTTAAGCATATTAGATTAGATACATTGAATATTTCATCATAAACCTCATCTTTATTAAGTAAGCAAGGTTCTTCGTTATTATTTGGATCATAAACCTTATAATAAGTTTTGTTCTGCTCCACTATTTTAACAATAGCGAAAGAATGAATCGTACTGATAGTAACATGGATAGCTTGAGTATTAGTCAAATTTTCTAATAAGGCATTGATTTGCAGTTGTTGCTGTTTGTTTTTCTTGCCACTTATTGTGGTTGAATTGAATGGAATGGAGTCTTTAATGTTTAACCACCGTTCTTTTTGATTAAGCTCAATGTATTTATTACAAAATGCTCGTAATTCCTGAGTTGATTGCTGATCGTCCTTATAAATTAATCGTAGTGAAGCGAAGAATTCCTCGCCTTTGCCTTCAAGATGTGATTTGATAAACTGGTTAGTCAATAGAGAACAAATGCCAGGAGAGTCACCGAAAAATGAATTTTTTTCAGTTTCTATGTTTTTTGCCCTACATTTGTCCATAAAAACGGATTGGCTAATAGGTTGTTTTTCCCTCGTTTGCATGCTTAATTTCTCGTAATTTGCCGCTAGTTGATATATTATCGATCAATTATACTCTTAATGATTTACTTATAGCAAGTGGAGAACTTTACTAAGCCACTCCAAAGTGCCTGGTCATGAATTGCTCTGATCTATTGCTTTACACCCAGCTCCGAAGCACCAGTTTACAGTCCACTATAAATCAATAACTTACGCAATCGACAAAAAATTATCGTCGCGATAAGATAATGTAAGCCCTGTTACTTTCTATCGGATAAAAAATGACAAGGATCACCTCATGATGACCAATACTAAGTCACCTATTACGCATAGTATATATCGCGCGGAGCTCCAAAAAAAGATTCTTTTTTCTCAAAAACAGATACGCAAAAATATTGAAGCAACAGATGCGAAAATCATTCATCGAACCCAGGCAAAAAATCACAAATCGCCACACGAAACATTCGCTGAAGAACAAGCTGCTCGTGAATATATTATGTCTGAACAAATTAAGGCATGGCGAAGCATACTGCCTGTTCTTATAAAAAAATTCTCACGCATTCCCGATCCAAGACGAACAAAAAGTATAAAACATAAGCTTGTCGTATTAATGATTTTTGGGTTACTTGCTTTTGTATTTCGCTTAAGTTCACGACGCGAAATGAATAGAGAGCTTACGGGTGCCACTATCAATAGCAACCTACGAAAAATATTTCCTGAGTTGGATTCAATTCCACATGCTGATACCTTGGAAAGAATGTTAGAAAAAACCAATCCAAAAGAAATCGAAAACGCACATATTGCGTTAGTCAAAGAATTAATTCGCACAAAGAAATTCAAAAAACTATTAATATGCGGATGCTTACCCATCTCAGTAGATGGTGCACAAAAATTATTTCGTGATGGTATACTACATGACTCACATTGGCTACAGCGAACCGTTGGTAAAAACGATACGCAACTTGAACAACAATATGTTTATGCCATCGAAGCCAACATAACACTAAAAAACGGCCTGAATATACCACTGATGACAGAGTATTTATACATGGAAAACAACCAGCTTTCTAATCCAGAGGGAAAGCAGGATTGCGAGCTTAAAGCTTTTGAGAGGATGAGTGAAAAGTTAAAAAAGCACTTTCCGAAGCTGAAAATCATGATATTTTTGGACGCCCTTTATGCGACCCAAAGCGTGATGGGAGACTTACATAAATATCGATGGCAATATGTTATAAATTTACCAAAAAATAAATTAACGGATTTAGCTAAGCGGCTAAACAAAAAAAGAAAATGCAAAGTGATGATACCTGATCAGCCTTATTATCGCGGGAGACGACAAGAGTTTTATTGGGCTAATCACATTGAATATGGGTATGATTGGCAACTTGACATAAACCTTGTGGCTTGTTTAGAACGACGAGAAGAAATTAACAAACAAACTGGTGCAATAGAGAAAAAATATTCCGAGCACGCTTGGATTTCGAGTGTGCCACTATCCATTGATAACGTTCATGAAGTTTGTAATTTGGGTGCTAGAAAAAAAGGTTTTATCGAAGATAACATGAACACTGAGAAGAACAGAGGCTATCAATACAAACACTCCTATTCGTACAACTGGAATGCGATGCAATGTTTCCATTTATTGATGCGAATGGGACATGCTATCAATGCGCTATCGGAGTTCACGCGGAAACTAAAAAAATATTTAAAAGATAATGGTTGCTCCGCCATGTTAACTTACATCAAAGAAACTTTATTTAGTCCTTGGTTATCTGAGATGTGGTATGAAGCACAGAAAAATGTGACGCCTCAGCTACGATTTCAGTTAGAGTGAAGTAATTATTAGAAAAAAAATAAGTTTTTTCTCCCCCTAATATTTCCGCTCGTATTCATTTTATTTTCTTGTTATTGATGCATGAAATTGGTATAAAAACGCCTTGAAGAAACTAAAGTCCAAGAGCGATTGCCTATAATTTAGGCAATGAATATAAAACTCTGGGAGGACAATTAGAAATAACAGTTTTTAGACTACTCATGCGGCAGGGCTGGGCATTTCCCGCGTGTCATGCTGCATCTTTGTGTCCAACTTCCATCTTGATTTTTTTTCCTAATTTTATTGCTGTAACTTTCAAATCATACGCATTTTGTAATTTTAACCAAAATTCAGCACTGGTTCCAAAAAATGCTGACAGTCTCAATGCTGTATCAGCTGTTATTGACCGTCGACCATTCAATATTTCAGTAACTCTGTTTGTAGGTACATGAAGCTTTTCCGCAAATTTATTTGCAGATAATTCCAATTCTTTCAACTCATCTTTTAAGATTTCTCCTGGATGTATAGGACGCATTTTATTCATTGTATCTACTCCTAATGATAATCAACTATCTCAACGTCATGTGGTTCCTCATTTTTCCATTTAAAGCATACACGCCATTGAAGGTTAATTCGTATGCTAAATTGTCCTTTTCTATTGCCTTGTAATGCCTCAAAATGATTACTTGGCAAATTTCTCAAATCATCTAAACAAGATGCTTCATCAAGAATTTGTAGCCTTCGCTCAGCCTGTTTTTGAAAGGCTTGCCACTGTTTAATCCTTTTCCCTTGATAAAAGTTTTGAGTATCTTTATTTTTAAATGACTTAATCATGAGTTAATTATAATATAATTTATGCTTTACGTAAAGCATATAAATCTTTTTATTAAATCGATTTAAAAATAAGCCGAGTTAATGTTTGTAATGACCAATTCTTAATCAATTCGCAGCTTCCCGTGGTGGGGGGGCCTTGAAGATAACCCGCACTATCAGCCCTGTTTTT
>Ga0207020_1092_pt1 | contig 17198 bp, 23 predicted proteins | sample Alteio_BWMinCont_48_FD_153500 | JGI IMG/M metagenome (GOLD analysis project Ga0207020, IMG submission 153500) | Enriched cells from forest soil in Barre Woods Harvard Forest LTER site, Petersham, Massachusetts, United States -... | ecosystem: Environmental > Terrestrial > Soil > Temperate forest >... | reverse complement strand
AAGTGATGCCTAAGGTGAACACGACCAGCCAGTGAAAACTCGACCACGGAAGGCGATCGAGCCTTGCAGGCACGAAAGTAAAAAATTGATAACAAGATTTTTGGTTACTTGACCGACCTTTGGGGGCGTCGAAAGTTATTCTTTTTCACGCTTTCGACCTATGTTCTCGGAGTTTTACTCTCTGCTCTTTCATGGAATATGTGGAGCTTCTTTATTTTTAGATTTATTACCGGCGCTGGGATAGGCGGTGAATACGCGGCCATTAACTCAGCCATAGATGAGCTTATTCCAGCGCGAGTTCGAGGGCGAGTGGATCTCATTATCAATGGAAGTTACTGGATTGGCGCAGCTCTGGGATCCTTATCAACTATATGGATTTTAAATCCTCAAATATTTCCCGTAAATCGAGGGTGGCGGATTGGTTTTGCCGTTGGCGCGGTCCTCGGTTTAGTTGTTATTTTCTTAAGAAGATTCCTTCCTGAAAGTCCACGGTGGCTGATCTTAAAAGGGCGCACCGAGGAAGCAGAAAAAATAGTTAAAGATATTGAAGATCAAGTCCTAACTCATTCTTCGTCCAACGTTATACCTCTCGATGAATCTCAGAAAATTAAAGTTTGCCCTCATTTGACTTCCAGTTTCAAACGGACTTTAAAAATTATGATGGGTAAGTACCGCAAAAGATCAATTCTTGGACTAAGTTTGATGACGGCCCAAGCTTTTTTGTATAATGCCATCTTTTTCACCTACGCTCTGGTTCTTACTCAATTCTATAAAATACCAGCTAAGAGCACTGGAATATACTTACTTCCCTTTGCTGTGGGGAATTTTATGGGCCCTTTGGTTTTGGGACACTTTTTTGACACCATAGGAAGAAGAAAAATGATTTGTTTTACCTACGGAATCTCGGGAGTTTTACTCGCTTTAACGGGTTTCTTGTTCGAGCAGGGAGGCCTAACCGCTATTTCGCAAACTATATCATGGAGCGTGGTTTTCTTTTTTGCTTCGGCTGCTGCAAGTTCCGCTTATTTAACTGTGAGTGAGATATTTCCCCTTGAAACTCGTGGAATAGCTATTGCTCTTTTCTTTTCCCTTGGAACAGGGGTCGGGGGAATTGTAGCGCCTTGGCTCTTTGGAGTTCTTATCGGGACAGGATCCAGATTGGCCATACTTTGTGGATACATTTTTGCCGGCGTCCTTATGCTTGCTGCTGCGGCCGTCGAATGGGTGATTGGGATTGAAGCGGCGGGAAAATCTCTTGAGTCCTTGGCTCCGCCATTTGCCGAAGACGTTATTTAAGCCTGTTGAAAAAGACCCCTTCGGGTGCATACAATGACGGCACTGGTCGGCATAGCTCTGCGGGCGATGAGAGAAAAAGCCAAATCTTAGATAACAAATTCCTTGCTACTGCGGCCGTCGCTTTCATGACCAATGAAAAAAAATAATTTGGCCGCGGTTACGGAGCTCTGGCGAGCACCACGTACCAAGTTCAGTAGTGGTTTTAGAACAGAATGCAAATTCCCAGCGAACTTAAACTATTGGCATTTATATTGGTTTTTACGGAATTTTTCTTCGGAGATTTTTTCGAGAGACAGTTTTTTCGCCACGAAACGCGAGCCATAACCGGCGGTAGTAAATCAGGTAAGCAAGGATTTGTTGACTTTGCTGGGTAGCAAAAAACTGCTCGCGAACCATCCCCTCTCTTATCCAACAAAATCTAAATCACGACCCATTCAAGGCGTCGCCAGAATATTTTTGCTCTCGACGGCGCCCCAAAAGGTTATCAATTATGGCTCGATAATCGACGAAAAAATCGAGCTCGTGGCTGCAACAAAATCATCAAAATACATCGGTGATAACAAATACTGGTCACTCATGGAACCGGATGCCTTCAGTCTACTACAAGAGATTTTATCACGAGAGGTAAAATAAATCGTATAAGTCGTTTTCCCGACAATAAACTGTGTGTCTAAGACGTACTTATCTAAAGTATAATCCGCGTGATCAACGATTAATGTTGAGATAGTTTGGTTATTAGAAGGATCCACTTGGTGATTGTAAAACCAACATCCCGTCTCTTTGTGGTGTTCACCGGAGGCGCTATATGTGTCATTAATTTCATCAGCGATAATACCAACTATCACTTCCGGTGGCCTAAACTCATCTAGAAAAGTTTTATATACAGGATAGATATTTGATCCGACTCCTTTGACATCAATAAGCCCAAGGAGTGGGACTTTATCCGTATTGGGGCGAATTAGAAGTGGGGATCTCCAAGTTATTTTAGTTCCCTTTGGGATTGTATCTAGACGCCGAAGCTCTACTTGGGACCAAGATACATTTGCAAATAACAAGGTCATTAACAATATCGAAAAAACAAACTTCATAAATACTCCTAAGCTCTATTCAAAATATTAAAAACATACTGACCAGGTTTCCGCGAAGTCGAAACGTGAATAATCACTCTGATCGAAAGATGCGTAATGGGAGATATCACCTCTATGACCGGGCTTGGGCCCTTGATAGACGGACACACACCTATCATAGTCGAACTTTTTGTTATTGATGCGGTCGATGTAAGCTGGTTTAATTTTCGGGTCTGTTATTCGTCCCAGCAAGTCAATCCGAACCCCTAAAGAGCTAAGATCAGCATCAGGAATTAGCTGAGCCCTAATAACAGTAGTCTTAAGACCTTCCATGGAGTTTCTAAAGCTATAAAGTGCCTTTAAAAACTCGACATCAGGATGCTGAGTCATACTTGTAAAGAGCCATTCTGCAAAATTGGTTTTGGACCCACGCAGATTGAATTCCTCCCCAGCCTTGCCTCCACCATGAGGAATGAAGAACACTCCATAATCACGTTCAGAGTGTAAGTAGGACCCATTGTGTAATGATTGTTCTCCAAAAATCTTTGCAAAATAGAAGAGACCATTCTCATCAATAAAATTTTTAAGTCTTCCAGCTTGGAGGTCATCTTCAGCAGCAGCATGGATATATATCGAAGGAGCGTTTAAAATTCGAGCTAGGTTTTCATAGAAATTTCGCTCATACCCAGGAGCCTTTCCAGACTCAATGTAGGTTTGAAAGCGAATTTCAGAGTCTAGGGCGTCGTTATAATTTCTAACAAAATCTCCGGCCCACAACATCTCAATCCATAAAATAGCCAATTGCTCTGTGCTTCCCAGGGCGAAATATGCAGGAAACAAATAGGTTTCACGCCCTTGAGTTATGGCAAAAAGCTTAATGTCATCGACCGTAAACTGTTTACCAACAGCGGCAATTTTTGAGTAAGCGTTTTTAATGGGATCAGCGCCATGCTTGTAATCTTCATCATCTTCAATTCGAAAATATTTCCGATCGCCATTGTTGATGTATGAATCATAAAGTCTCGCCTTCCACGAGGTGTCAACTTGCAGTTTTTGAATAATCTGATCAAATTGTTCAAGCTGAGGGACTTCAGTTAGGGAATCCGCAGTAACGGTGATCCCGGCATCTTTAAATGTTAGATACTTTCCGTTACGCTCTATACCTCCACCACCGTGGCCATCAGTTCCGAACACTGGCTTATTACTACTTTGGGCAAGAGCAAATTGTCCCGTAACCATCAGAACAATCAACATTTCAAAAATAAACTTCATTTGAACTACTCCTTTTTTTTCTGTACGGGGTACAGAGCGATACTTAAATTGAAAACTCGATCTCGATTTCCGGACTCTAAGTAATTACAAAGAGCCATTTGGAATTCGCGAATCATCTTCTTTGCGGTTTCTATTTTTGAAGAATTAATGGCCATCGTCATGTTCGTGTGGCTTCTCTCTTCAAGGGGATCATTTTCAAGGGAATGAATGGCTTTTTCTAAGAATTGTTTTTGATTTTTTCTTAAAGCGGGGGTCGTGAGATGTCTATCCGTAGTGGACAGCTTTTCATTTGTTTTTACTATCTTGCCATTTTTCTTTTCAAGAAGACCAAGGCCAATCAAACGTTCGATGGCTAACTTTGCCTCTGTAATTCCAATCCCCAGTTCTTGAGCCAGATAACGAGGATCGGGCCTAAAGTTTTTTAAATATGTCATCTCCATCAACGCAATGTGATACCAGTCAGCAATGACTCGGTAATATTCAATACTCAGGTCATCGCCTTTATATTGCCGCTCACTGAGTTTCAAGGGACCTTGAATTCTCTGAAGCTTTCGCACCCCTTGCGTTTGAGCAAGGGATTGAAAAAACTGAGTTTGCTGGGCTGGGGTTAACTCAAGTTTTGGAAGAATCTTTTCGGCCATCTTAAAGGACAGAGGTTGGGTTCCATTTAACAGTTTTGAGAGGGTTCCCGCATCAATCTCAAGAGCCTTTGCAAATGCGCGTAGCGAATAAGCTGAGTTCTTCTCGCATCTTTTAGCCAGTTCGTCATTTAAGTAATGTCGATACAATTCCATGTCTGTCACGAACGAAGTTATACAGCAGGTCGACTCGCAGCACTAGTTGTTTTCAACAAAGTGTTGGAAAATATTCCAACAGTGCTCGGCATCCCCCTTGTGACAAAAATGGTCTCTTTCATGGCCAACCGAGAGACGGGATGAGGTAAGAGAATTTCTAGAAAGGCACAATTTTTAAATTGTGTAATCGAATTGCTCTCGCGATATCGCACAGTTTCATTATATTTTTCTGAGCTAGGCTATGCCAGCATTTCAATTCTGTGTTTTTCTTAAGAACAAGTGTTTGCTGAACGCGGCTCTGCGGGCAGCTTCCGAGAAATCTAAAGCAATCAATGAGATCTGGCACTTCGAAAAGTCTCAGACAGAACTTTTTTTCTGCGAAGTCGGAAAGGAAGTCGCGCGATTCAAGTCTGAAAAAAATCTTGATTGCAGTGAGCATCCTGGCAAAATTTAAAAACACCGCATCTGGCCCAAATGCTGTGAGTTCCCGACTTTCGAGCTTCATAACCATCATTATTTTTTACAGTCACAACTACTTGCGTAGTAACCATCAAAACTACATTTCGGCGGACTGCACACAGGCTGTTCACCGATATTACATTGAACGGTACAACCGCCGTCATACCCCGGTTTTCCAGAGCTTTTACAGTAGACAGGCTGGGCTCCTATTGAGCATTTGGGTAAGCTCTCACATGCTACTTTCGCATCGTCGGCAGACGCGGTAGAAACCAGGAATGCCACCGTCAATAACAGAAGATACTTCATCGGCTAATTCTTCTTTCTTCTCCCACGTTCAATTGCACTTGACGATTTGATAACTATCAAACCACTTCTCTATCGCTTGAACTGGCCTTTCGTTTACCCTAATAGTCAAGAAGGGAAGAAAACAGTATCCCGCCCCAGTACCTGTTGGTATCAATCGGCCATTTTTGAGAGCAGTTAACCACTGGTCCATTTTGCTAGCTTGAGCATAAAGATATTCCTCGTCTTCACTTCTTAGACTTCTCACAAGCTTTGTTCCACTTCCTAATTTAATGCTAAAACTCAGTAGATAAGAACCTGAGCCGCCTTTGCCAGCATGCTCATAAAATGTTCGACCTTCCATCGATTGGTCAAATTCAATGGTATAGGACCACGTAGATCCATCTAGTTCTGCTCTAGTCACTTCAATTTCAGCACTTGCGTAGGCTTCGATGGAAGAAAGCGCAATGAAGGCTAGTAAATAAGTAAGAATCGTTCGTGTCATAAATGTTCCTTCCTTTTACGGCGTAGTTACTGTGAACAGGCAATTGACGTATTGTGGGTACCGCCAAATAATGCCTGAGGTTCGAACACTTTGCTGTTCAGAATCATAGATGAAATAGCTATGAGCATTTTTCACCCGTCCCAGGTTCCAATCAGAATCAGTCGAATTAACAGTTTCGTTATCGGTGCATGCCGAAGGCTGAAGTAATAATGCTTTGTATAGAGCATTCTCTGGTTTTTTTGCTGACTGAGCTAGCGCCCAAGCCATGGCTTGGGAATTAGCCAGCATATTTAAGATCTCGTTTCCTTGGATAACCGTGAAATCTTTTGGCAGCTCTCCAAGCTTGCTATATTTTGGGTAGACAGAATTCGATACCGTCAGACGTTCTGTTTTTATATTTCCCTTTCTGACGTCGTAATTTAGGGCTGAAATCAGAAGCATATCCAGTCGAGAAACCTCCGAGAGCCTACGGTACAAATCCACTGGATAGTTATCTTGCCCCGTCGCCTTCACTTCCAGATAGTGACCAAAGGCTTTTTCGGCTTTAACCACAGTTTCATAACTTACATATGGAACTGGATTCTCGTGCCCCATTTCATCATAATGTTCGCCATTTATTGGACTTAGAACCCACATACCCTCATGAAATAAAACATGCTCCTGTTTGGCACCTTCTTTTAATTTTAGAAAGTCTGGTAAGAGATACGTTTCGCCTACTAAAGGATCCGTCACGGCGTACAGTACCACGGTATCATCCGGTTGAGTTTTTATGAGCTCTTTATAAATCTTGAGTAAACGCGCATTTTCCGCATCAGAAATTTTATCTACAAAGTAATAGTGTCTACATTTACCTGGCATAATGGAGGCCAAGATTTTGCTCTTTGAGGTTAGATCTAAATCCAGTTTTAAAATTTCATTTTCAAGTGTCTCAAGACCGGGAATTTGATCAACTTCAGCTCTGCGCAATTGAACCTTCGATGAACCAAATGTTAAGTATTCGCCGTTTCGTTTGATTCCGCCACCGCCATGTGAACCGGCTCCCGCGAAAGCCACTGGACTTAGAAGCGTTACTGCGAGGACCGCCACTAATATTTTCAAATCTCCCAAGAACTTCATTTTCGTACTCCTACTTCTTTTGCAACGGAACAAGAAAGGTTCCAAATTCATAAACTTCTTTTTGTTCGCCCTCCTCCAAAAAGGAGCAGAGCTTATTTAAAAAATCGTCAATCATTTTTTTTGCCTGGGGAATCTTTTTCGGGTCAACCGCCATAGTCATGGCGCTCATGTTGCGCCTTTCAATTGGATCATTCTCTAACGAGTAAAGAGCTTTTTCTAAGATTTGCTTTTGCCTTCTCTTAAGAGCCGGTGTTGTTAAATGTCGATCTCCCGTTACAAAGTGGCCTACTGTTTTCGAAAGCTTTCCATTTTCGTCAGTCAATAATCCGAGCGATTTGAGTCTTTCAATTGCAAGTTTGGCCTCAACAACAGTTATTCCAAGTTCTTTAGCTATCCATTGAGGGGAAGAGCGAAACCCCTTAACGAAAGTAAATTCTAAAATGGCATAGTGGTACCAATCACTAATGACTCTAAATAGGTCAGCACTCAGTTCTCTTGCAGGCGTCCCAGGATCTTTTAGTTCTCTAAACTTCTTACTCATTTTCTTGAGCCCACGAGACCTTTGAGTCTGAGCAACGGAGGCTAAGAAATGCTCCTCATCAGTTGGGGATAGGCGAAGCGAGCGAATGATGGTTTGAGCCATTTTGTAAGATGGAACTCTTTTGTTTGAGAGAATCTCTGAGAGAGCGCTGGCTTCAATCCCTAGGGCTTTAGCAAAAGCTCTAAGGGAATAGGAACTATTATTTTCAATACGCTTACTTAGCTCCTCTTTAATAGCCGTTTTATAATATGTATCTGCATTCATAGCGGGGCCAATATACAAGATTATAATGCGGTGGGCAAATATTTTTAGAACAAAATGTTCTAAAAATAGAGAAGTTTAGAACGACGGCAAAATGAGTCGCAAATCGTCGGTACTAGCGCGAAAGTATTTGAGCAGAAGCCGCCGGGACTCTGCAATTACCCAATTACCGACAAGGGTCATGGTTCATTGGTTTTTGTTCGGACTTGACGAAAACGTGCGCGTTCCTGAACGAAAACTAAGATCGAGCAGACCGACAATTTTTTCCTCGCGAAAAAGTCGAAAAAGTTTTCGGTGACAAGAGAATTTAGTCGGCTCTTTGCCATTGATCCGAATTTGCCATGACTGCCGATATTACATATAGTTTATCTGAAACCCCCAGTACGAGCTTATAGACATCTAACCTGTCGTCTTTTCCATACCAAATATATCTTGGAGTATCTCGTTCATCTACAAATGAGAATCGATAGAGATGGCCCGTGTTAAGGATTTGCGCGATTTGGTTTGCAGAAATATATCTCTTACCAGTGTACTCACTAACATGGTCTGTTATCACCCAGTTATTCTTGCTAATAAGATTTCTAACAATAGAATCTACCGAATCGAGGTCCTTGTAATCAAAGGTTTGATTCCCTAATAGAAAATTACATTGGCCTAAGGCAGGCGGATAACCGTGACCTAAAGTGGAATACTGAAAAGCTAGTAATACTATTAAAATATTTTTTAGTAGATTCATCCTACCCAATGCTCTGAACATTTAGTTCATTAACGCGGAATGCAGTCGTACATGCAAAGAATACTCCTTATTCTAAGGAAGTATAATAGTTTTGGGCTGCCGTTTGTCCGCACCCCCTTGAAAAGCTTTCAATTTGGAGTGACCAAAAACTAATATTACGTTGGTATTTTCAGCTCGCGAATTCGAGCAGAAAGCTGTCTTTGGACCGAAGGGTCGAGTAGACCACCGGCGTACCAACTGGATATGAGTTGAGGATCAGAAAGTCGGGTTTGAGAGCTTTAATGGCCGCTGCAAGGGGGGCCCTCGAACAAGGTAAAGTCAGAAGCTCAGTAGACCTTGAAGTTGCCGTTCAAAATGCCTTTGCGATAATGGCCAATTTCGATGAGCGGCCCCCAAGTATAAATATCCGTCCAGGAAATTTTATGTTCTCAAGTGAAACTAAGACAGATTATGGAGTCTTAATCTCACAGAAATTCCGGATATCTTTCATGAGTTCGTCTGAAGTACCGTTGGGATCGTGGCACACTGACTGATATCCACCTTCACTAGGAGGCGCTCCAGTAGATAACAAAACAAAGTGGGTACCACAGGGAGCGCCTTCTAAAAAGACAAGAGTTCCACCACATTGATTGTTGAAAAGTTGATAGCCATCGATGCCATGGTCCGCATTTAGTTCAAGGTTTTCACTTCGATTTTTAAGACACTGTGAATAGAAAGTAGAGAAAGGAAGGGAACTCTTATCCAAACAGCTACCTACAATGCTATTTCCGATAGTTATCTTAATACCGCAACTTTCCGAAGACAAATGGATAGTCCCTTGGCAAGCTGGCTTATAGGTTGTATTGGCATAAATTACAGGCGACATGCCGAAAAAGGTCAGTAGACAACTGATTAGAATACGCATGGCTCAGCTCCCGATAAAAAAGTTTTAATCACTGAAGATACTGAAAGAAATGTGCCAAAACCTAATAAATAATGTCCGCAGCCTGGATTGTTTTGAAGGCTAAAGCTGATTTTAGGGGCCGCCGTGACTTTATCACTATGTCTATGCTTTCTCGTCCACCGGGGCCCTACCTGATGGGCTTAAAGATCTCATTAGCTGTGAAAGAGACTCTTTAGTTTTTAGAGTTTAATATTAGGCTTCCTCGGGGGCTCTAAAAAGTTGACCTGGGCCGACTCCCGTAACGATTTCAATTTTATCGGAGTGTAAACGGTAGATGACCCTATAGCTCTGAAGAACAACGTGCCGAAATGCCTGGTGCTCTGGCGTCACTGTACCCGAGGCTGGAAAGTCTTTAAGATGGTCAACCGATTTAATAAGTCGTTCTACAAACGCTTCGGCGCGCTCACGGCTATCTTTGGCGACGTAATCGCCAATATCATCCAAACGGTCAAGGGCGTCGGGAGACCAACTTATTTCCATCGCTCTTTCATTTTACGGAGCCGGATAACAGCCTCTTTGTGTGGGATTCCTTTGCCGGCATCTAGCTGCGCAACACCGGTAGCAATGGCACTCAAGACCTCTCGCTCCTGAATCATATTATTAAGTTTAGTTTGAGAGATCAGCACAACCCCTTCCCCTTGTTTATGGGTAACGATCTGAGGATCTCCATGAGAGACCTCTTTAAACGTTTCATAAAGGGAAGACCGGAGCTGAGTTATGGTTTTAATCTTTGGGATCTTCATAGCTATAAAGCGTACGCTTTTAAGGACGTTTTGTCAACCTCTGCCACTTTTAAAATATCTGTGAAAAAGAAACATAAGTTTTTATCAAGCACTTAACCATAGTTCATACCAGTGAGGCTACGACGGCCGCCCCTGGGGCGAGAGGGTAAAAACCTTTTTAGCTAAAAGTTGTGGGTGGTAGGCTTGGTCTTAGAGGGGCTTAATTCCAGGTTGTTTTGAACATGGGTTCTAGGAAGTCTAAAGTCTCACTCAGCCTCGGATAGTTGGCTTTTTCTTTCTTAAAGGCTTCGGTTAAAAGTTGTGACGCTATTTCAATATAGCCTTCAAGCCAACCCATGGCATGGTAGGGAGTTTGTTTTGATCCGAAATCAGAATCCTTTCGGGTGAGAATTTTTCGATCTCGTCCCTCACCGACAAGGATCTCATCGGGCCTTAAGAATTCCCAGCTTGCAGACATTTTAGAGCCGATCACGTTCACCTCAAATTGATTGGTTGCTCCGTGATAAGTTTTAGAAATGGAGCCTAGAGCTCGACCCCCTTGGGGAAAGTCCAAAGCAAGTTGAACGTGGGTATCGCGATGAGGACTTTCTGCATTCGAATAAGTCTTCCAACCTTTGATCTGCCGAGGCTTGAGTCCATACAAGAAGCTTACGGAGTCCACCCAGTGGGTCGCAATATCAAGAAACGTGTCGTACTCTCCGGAGAGTGAAGTATCGTCCTTCCAAGTTTTGGAGCCTACTTTGAGAAGAGACTTTTCGGCTGCAGAGGACTGCCAGTACCGGCCCTCGATAGCGAGGATTTCGCCCATTAATTTTTTGCCAATCATATTTTTTATGGTTTGAATTCCCCAAGTCTGGCGGTATCCGTGCAGGATAGCCGTGGGAGTTTTAACTTCTCTGAGTTTTTGAATCTCATTAAGATTTACGCACGCGGGTTTTTCGCAGAGAATGGCATCAAAACGAGCCAAGTCACCGTCGATGATAGCTTGAGAATGAAGGCCGTGGGGATTGGCAATGCAGAGGACGACATTGGAGTACTTCTTTTTCTCTTTTTCTAGGGATGCTCCCCTTTCAAGCCAGACTGCAGGGGCTATTTCAAAATCTGAAAGGAGATTTAGAGTTGCAAACGCTTTGGCTATAGCGAGTCCTGCGCGTCCTTTGCCGAGGATGAGGGGAGTGATGGTCATTGGCGCTCCATTTTTAAAATACGTAAAATTGCCATTATGGTATTCCAATTTCGGGTCGTGGCTGATCCTTCAAAATGTCTATCGAGCTCTCCAAGGTACCTTATAGTCTTCATGTGTCTACGATAAAGTCCAAAAATAAATTGCCCTTGGGATGCGACGATTTTAACTAACCACGGTCCCTTCTTCGGCAGTGTTATTTTTGTTTTTTTTGAATCGACTCTTTGTGAAAAAATGCTCACGAACCGAACTGTTTCGGAGGAGGCGACTAAAGGGGTAAAAGGGTTTTTTGTTTCGAGCTCGATTAGGGCTTTGCTGTCGCAAGTGAAAATCTTTGTCTCAAAAGGGAGTTTGCTTCTTAATAAGGCGCAAAATTTTGTTTTGGATCCGGGATTTCGAACCACAAAGGTCCCAGCCGCCCCTATGTTGACGACACCATATTCCTTAAGTTCCTCGGCAATTCGGCTCGGTCGAAAGGTCTTATGTCCACCAACATTGACCCCTCGGAGAAATATAATCAAACTCATGATGCACAGTAATGGAAACTAATGGGATCCGCAACTGGGTAATAGTAGTGCAGCGAGACTCAAGCGGTAAAATAAAATTTGTAAATGATCTCTAGTGCATTTTAAACCAATGGGAAACATGGCTTTCCATTGGTTTAAAATGCAAAATTTTATTTTTCTTAGAATCAGCTCGCCTTTGAGATACTAGTCGGCTTTTGTGGTGCTCATTTCTTTTCCGGCTGCAAACTTAGCACACTAAGGTCGTATGCAGATTATCTGCACCGTTATGAAGAGGAGACTGGTTGCAAACCGCCCTCTTTACATTGATTTGATAGTATCATATGATACTATCATGAAATCAAAAAAGCCACCCTTTACTTTGACGCCCACAATGCTTTCTCTGAGCCTTGAAATTTCAAAGCTCTTAGGGCGCTATGAGGGCCTGCTTAGTCCAAAACCGCAACCCCAACTTCGCCGTGAAAATCGAATCAAGACTATTCAAGGTAGCCTTTCTATTGAGGGCAATACTCTAACACTAGATCAGATGACCGCTATTTTTGAAAATAAGAGAGTTGTTGGAAGCGAACGCGAGATTCTGGAAGTCAGAAATGCTATCGAAGCCTACGACAAAGCCGGGACATTTGATCCAAATAAGGTAAAAGCACTTTTATCCGCCCACGGAATTCTCATGAGAGGGATTATTCCTAACGCAGGTCATTTCAGAAGCACTCAAGTTGGAATTTTAAAGGGAACCAAAGTTTCCCATATGGCTCCTAAGCCCGAATTCGTACCCCAACTGATGGACGATCTTTTTATTTTTTTAAAAATCGACAAAGAGACCCATGCCTTTATCAAAGCTTGCGTTTTCCATTATGAACTGGAATTTATTCACCCATTCAGCGATGGGAATGGTCGCATCGGTAGACTTTGGCAACATACAATTCTTCTCAATCATCATCCTCTTTTCGAATATGTGCCTGTCGAATCTGTGATTAAACGCCGTCAGAAAGAATATTACAAAGCATTAGAAACTTCTGATAAAGCCGGCTCGTCAAACGCTTTTATCGAATTTTCACTTAAGGCGATGATCGAGGCCATCAATGAGTATTTTGACCAGCTCCGCCCTGAGCCACAGACAGCGGAGTCTCGACTGGAACTCGCGAAATCTCATTTTGATAATCGAGAATTTAAGAGAAAGGATTATCTCCAGTTTTTCAAAACACTCTCCACCGCCACGGCAAGTCGGGACCTGGAAGCTGGAGTTAAGAAGAGACTCCTCAAGCGTTTGGGGACCAAGGCGCGAGCCATTTACATGTTTTACCGCTAAACAAACATCTGATATGAGGAAATAATGTCAGGCGACAGGCCGCCTTAAGGGAGTAGCACATTTTGTTTCTACATGAAGTAAATCTTACTTTCTTCAGGACTAGAGGAGAAACCGCCTTAGTGCCAGCCTTTATTTCTTCGTATTGGGATGGTACTCCTTGGGCCTTTCCCCAATGCCCAACTACTGAAATCACAATAATGGGGAGAACTTTGAGGATTAGCTGTTTTCCGAGGACTTTAAGTGTTTTCATCACAACCTTATAGAGTTGATCCAACTTTACTTGGATCGTAAGAACGGATGATCTTGATCGCATCTCCCTTGGGGGTGGTTCCACCCAGGGTTCCGTCAGGTAGTTCTAACATTTTCCCTTTTGCATCGAATTTCGTTGGCAATAGGTTTTGAAGGTTAGGGGCAGAGCCGTTTAAGACCTTGGTTCCATCAGCGATAGTTCGATATCGTCCAGATTGCCACCGTTTTCCCTTATATTCGCTGAAGACTTTAATAGTCATGGCGGTAGGTCCCATCAAGAGTCTACCGTAGAAATTTGCTATCTTAGAGGCGTCTCCGTCCACACAAAGACCTTCATTAAATAAATTATCGGGCCGATTCGTAATATCGAAAGCTCCTGCTCTGCAAAGTTCTTTATCGTTTTTTTCAGCCATTTTTATGGCTTCTTATGCCTCTAGCCCCATGGACTGAAACTCCTTCAGAGTTTCCACATCCTTAAGTCTGCCAAGCTGTGGCTGCTGTTTTATAAGTGTTACAGCGTCAAGCTGACTGAATTTGCCCCGTTTCTTATTAAGCGGACTATAGTGAGGTGTCTCAAAATAATGATAATTTAGACTGGTTAAAAAGGTTCAGAAAAAAACCTGAATCTTTCAAAAGATCCTTGGCGATTGTCTTTTGTCTCTTTTTCTATCTTATTTTTGCATTGGCCACACTGATTTATGTGCTCATACATTCACCTATACGGTTTATCTTAAACGTTCTAACAATTGGTGCAACCCTTCTTTGCCTAGGCAGCCTGGGCGAAGTTGTGGCTGACCTTCAAAAGAAGGCTGCCCATGATACTGCCATCGGTATTATATCAATCGAGAGGTGGAATCGCTCGCTTATGAAAAGTGGCGAAGTCCCGTGCCATTTACGACGGAATTCTAAAAAATGAACCTTATGCCTCATACATACTTGACAAAAATATCAACTATTGGTAGATTCTAGTAAGTGAAGGCGACCCAGGTTTTTAACGTTGAACGTGTTGTGGAACTAGAAACAGGCATGCTTTGTCGGCTTCACATGGACCTATTTGACGTAGGTGAAGGTAAGGCTAAAGGTCTTTTTCTTGATCGGTTTAGGTTTAGCTGGATTTTCTTTGAAATTGAGAATCCGTTGCATCGGGTCTTGGTTGATTGTCATAAACCTTTTGGAGTTCATGTGCATTTTGATGATGGGAAGCAGGAGCCGGTCGAAGTTCGTACGTTAGACGAGGTTCGTGAATTTTTCTCTAACGCCATTAAGAAACATTTTGGCGCTGACGTGGAGGTATAAAAATGAAAACATTTACATTTCGCTATGATCCCAATGCCACTTATAAAAAGGCGATGAGTCAAATGCTAAAAGCGGCAAAGTCTGGGAAAAAACATGTCGAAAAGGATGAGCTTAGGTCCGCTTCTCTTAAAGCACTGCTCACGGTGGCCACAGAGAATCGACTCCAGCTCTTTCGTTTGATCCATGAAAATCATCCAGAGTCCGTCTACGATCTTGCCAAATTATTTGACGGGGATCTTGGATACATCTCTAAAGAAGTGCGTATCTTAGAAGGCCTGGGACTTATTAAATTAAAAAAAGAGACGGTGAACGGAAGAGATAGGCTTAAACCCTTAGCGTTGTATGACCGTATTGTAGTTGATTTTGATTTGGCCCAAAAAACGGTGGCCAATTTTTAATTGCTCCGCGCCTCACTTGGACAAAACTCGATGGCTCGTGTGGTCACTGAAGGGGAATCATCTATTTAGCATAATAAGCATTCCCATCCCAAAAGATGAAGCTGCCCCCACAAAATAAAACAACATTGCGAAGTTTGTCTGAGGTGTTTTCTCCGGGATTTTGAAAGCATATCCATACGTGCCAACCCTTTCCACCTCCTGATCTTTCCGCATACGCGGTGACCCCTTTCTCCCTCTCTCATACCACTATAAATTGCAGTCGCATAAAGTGTGAAAGCCAACTTACTTTCCGCGTGGGCCGCCGCTAGAAAACGTTGAATTTCAGTGTTGGTTTTCAGATAGTTAAAGTCTTTGTTGAATATACTTACTTTGGGTTTTTTAATTTTTGGGTATTTCTTAATCCACCCCTCATCGACTGATAAATTTAGCATGGTTATTAAAAGTGTGAGCTGATTAGAAATGGTCTTGTTACTGAGATGCCGCTTTGAAATTTTAAAGGTATCAATGTCAGATCCCTTGATTTCAGATAATAATTTACCACCAAAGTGAGGCCTCAAGTGGGCCCGTATAACACTTTCGTCATCTTTTTGATTGCGCTTCTGAGGCGCTTTATTCTTGAGCCAATAGTCGCATAATTCATCAAATGTTTTCTTAGGTGGGGCAAGCTCTCTTAGACCCCTCTTTTTTTCTTCAACATGAGCTTCATGCCGACTGAGGGCAAACTTTGCGTCATCACGTTTTTCATAAACTTCGCTTTTGCGTTGCCCACTTTCATCGAGCCAGCGAATTCGCCATTTCTTTCTTTGCTTAACAGGTTTACCCATAGGGCCGCCTTGTAGCCTTTATGGAATAGAAAATCTCCTGCACGGAAAACTGAGATTTTATGCAGGGGGCAGGGGCAATGCCTTTAGAACGGGCAAGATGCGTGGCCTCACTCTGGCCTCGCTTCGATTTTAGGCAATAAAAAAGGGCTTGAGTGTTTCCACCCAAGCCCTTGATTTTATTTATTTTTAAATTTGGTAGCGGGGAGAGGAAATTTCCGTCGTCTTCCAAGCTACTGAAATCTAAACGCATTTTCAAAGTAATCAAACACTTAACCCGTCGTGGTCTTCACTGAAACGTACCGATCTATATGAATACGCACTCACGCTGGTAGCACTGGTAGCAACCGGCGATAGTCTTTATGAGGGATATTTAGTAGGATGGAAGTTAAGGTTTAAAAGTATTGACTTTGTAGATACAGTTTAATATAATGTAACTACAAACTAGGAGATTAAGGGTATGTCAAAGCAAAGCATCAATATGAGATTAGATATGGATGTTCTCCATGAAGCCAAGAAGGTTTTGGGTCAAAAAGAGAACACGGCAACGGTTGAGATGGCACTAAGGAACATCATCAATAATCGTAAGGCCATAGAGATTTTCCGCAAAACAACGGGCAAGAGCAAATGGGAAGGTTTCATGAATGAGCGCGAAGAAGCCTGACTCCATCTTTTTTGATTCTAATGTCTACATTAATCTGCTTCGGTTCCCTGAGTATGAGGCTAAGATTGAGAAATTTTTGCAAGGGGCCCATCAATATACAGTTAATAAAATAGTGCTTATGGAACTTTGGGCCGGAGTAAAAACCAAGGCCGAAGAAAATATTCTAAAACAACATCAAAAGTATATACCACTTATTGGTTTTTCTGATGATAACTTTGTAATTGCCGGGCAAATCATGAGGAAGATGGTTAATGAGCATAGTTTTCAACCCAGGACACGAAGGCAATTGACCTGGGATATTTTAATTGCTTTGAGCGGGAAAGAAAACAATGCTCTTTTAGTTACAGAAAACAATTCTGATTTTAAGAAAATTCAAAAATATCTCGAATTTGAATTCATAACAGTAACCTGAAGCAAAGTTATTATTTGAATAAACTTGGTTGGATTCCTCGGTTTGCTATCAACGAATGTTCCGGGGCATGAATTTGATAGCCCATTTGTCTGTAGGCATGAACTCGCTTTCTATACATTGATACCGTAAGTCCGCTGCAAGTATCTAAATAATCGTAAATGATGACATTCTTTTTCCCCGGCGATTGCCTGTGGAGTCTGCCCGCGTATTGGACCATTCTTCCTTTAAAGGAGATGGGCAATAAGAATTTTTCGATCGATCCCTTTGAGGTAAAGATTTCGTACGCAATACAACAGATTTTCACATTTCGAGCAGGTACCCATTCTC
>Ga0207020_1091_pt1 | contig 17295 bp, 14 predicted proteins | sample Alteio_BWMinCont_48_FD_153500 | JGI IMG/M metagenome (GOLD analysis project Ga0207020, IMG submission 153500) | Enriched cells from forest soil in Barre Woods Harvard Forest LTER site, Petersham, Massachusetts, United States -... | ecosystem: Environmental > Terrestrial > Soil > Temperate forest >... | reverse complement strand
AGGGGCGTGCCGACGCCCATAAGGTAGTGGGGTTTGTCTTGTGGCATAAGGGGCCCAAGCTTAGCCACCATTTCGTGCATCACCTCCAGAGGTTCTCCGACACTTAATCCGCCCAGAGCAATGCCATCGCAATCCATTTTCAAAAGGGCCTCGATGGATTTCTTTCTTAGCTCGACATACATTCCCCCTTGAACAATTCCAAAGAAAATTGAAGACCCTGAGGTCATGGCGTCTCGAGAGCGTTTTGCCCAACGCATTGAAAGCTCCATACTTTTTTGAGCTTCTTCTGGAGTGGCCGGATAAGGCGTGCACTCGTCGAAAGCCATGAGGATATCACTTCCCAAATCCACTTGAATTTTCATGCTCGTTTCGGGAGATAGAAAACAAGGGGCTCCGTCGTAATGAGACTGAAACTTGACGCCGTCCTCGGTGAGTTTTCTTAACTTAGCCAAGCTAAAGACCTGAAAGCCTCCGCTATCAGTAAGAATGGATTGTGACCAATTCATAAAACGGTGAAGGCCTCCAATTTTTTTGATGACTTGTTCCCCAGGCCTCAAATGGAGGTGGTAGGTATTTCCCAAAATAATTTTGAAGCCAATCTCTTCAAGCTCATGGGGGAGCATAGCTTTGACTGTTCCTTTTGTTCCAACGGGCATAAAGACGGGGGTTTGGACCTCTCCTCTATGGGTCTGTAGAACTCCAAGCCTAGCCTCACCGGATTTCTTTAATACAGAAAACTTCTTCATGAAATGACTGTTAGATCACCATAGGAGAAAAGTCGAAATTTCTTTTCTATAGCCCACTGATAAGCCCTAATAATCTTTTGAATGGATCTTTTTGATTCTGTTTCTGTAGTGGCCACTTGTCTTGTGGCAAAAGTCGCTGCCAAAACGAGAAGACTTGATCGCGGTTGGTGAAAATTTGTGAGCAGGCCATCGACGACTAAGAAGCGGTAACCGGGTTGAATGAAGAGCTGGGTTTCTCCCAAAAAAGGAGAAATAAGAGGCAATCGTCCCGTATTCTTTGGGGACGCAATTACGGCAGTTTCTAAAGCTCTTAAACAGGTGGTTCCGCAAGCCCAGATTTTCTTACCCCCAGCCTGAGCCTTTAGAATAATTTGACATGTTTCTTCCCCCACCTCCATAAACTCTGAATGAATTTCAAATTCATCCAGTTTTTCTGTTGTGATAGGGAGAAACGTCCCCGCCCCGACATGAAGGGTCACGTAAGCCACGTTCACCCCCCTCTCCTTTAACTCCCTTAAGAATTCTTCGGTCAAGTGAAGGCCTGCAGTCGGAGCGGCCACCGAACCAAGATGGGTAGCCCAAATATTTTGATACCGACTTCGATCTTGAATTTCATAGTCGACTTTGGGGTCCCGTAAATTTGTGATGTAGGGTGGAAGAGGAACGTGGCCATGTTTTTCAAAATAAGACTTCAAATCGACGGATTTTAGTATTTTTATGTCAGAGGTTCTGCCCACTCGTATGACTCGGGCTGGCAGGCTTCCGGGAAGCAAGATTTCCTTTCCCACATTAAGGTTGAGGCCTTTAGATAGGACTTCCCATTGATCCCCGTGAGCTTTGAGAAAGAAAACCTCCCCTTCGCTTCCCGAAGCTTTAGAAATTTTTAACCTGGCCCAGATCACCCGACTGTCGTTAAGAACAAGAACATCCCCTTTTTCAAAGAGAAACGAAAATTTCTGCCAACTTAGTTCTTCAAATTTATCTTTATCTCTAGAGATTGAAAGAATCCGGGATTCTCCCCGTGGTTTTGCAGTTTTCGCCACCAATTCGTCAGGGTATTCGAAGTCGAAATCAGAGGTTTGCAACATGAGAGACTTCAAGCAGGCGGGCTGTGGGATAATAATGCTTAAGGATTTCTTGAACCTTGGCCCCTTTTTGGGCCATGTACCTAGCCCCGTATTGACATAGTCCACTTCCGTGACCGAATCCACGACCCGCAAAAGTGATTCGATCCCTATCTAAACGAACGGAAAAGAGTGTGCTTCTTAATTTTTGGAACCCTAATATCTTTCTCAATTCGTTACCTGAAATTAAAATATTCTTGTCATCGGATACATTGAAAGCAATAAGCGCCGCTCTTCCGCTGGGTGTCGTATTCACAATTCGGATACTCTTGATGGGAGACTCTATTTTTTTTCTCATTTCTTCAAGTGAAATTTCGAAAATCCATTGGCTATGGGGGTTAAAAGCACAATACCGATCTTCAACAGAATTGATGTTAGATCGAGCTCCCCCCCAGATCCTTTCAGGATCTTCAGTTCTGCCCCCACAATCAGAATGGTAGTAAGCCTTTATAATTTTGTTTTGGTGGGTGAGAACCATTCCTTCGGTTTCAGCTAAAGCTTGTTTGATTACAGAAAGTTGATCTGGGCTAATCGAGGAGGAATAAACTTGGTCTAAGACACTTCCTTCAAGTTGGAAAATATTATTTTTTCTTTGGTTAATTTGAAAAAGGGTATAGCTCCGGGCGGCCACGGCTTGAGCCTTGAGTGCTTCTATGGGCCAAGAAGCTGGCATCTCTCCAGCCAAAACTCCTTCAAGATAGTTGTTAAGGGGCATGGCCGCTATGATCTCGCCAGCCTGAGTAATAAGAACGGGTGTTGAAACTTTGTAACCCGAAATCTCGACCTGACTACTGCTAGAATCGATCTCGATATATTTTTCTGACAGGCGTTTTAACGGAAAAGAGTCGCCCTTGTTTATAAACCAAATATTTTTACCTCCAACTTTATGGTTATCCACGCGAAAGGATTCATCGACCCTCGGAATTGAAATATTTTTGATATCTGTTTTTTTGATCCCGCGAATGGAGATTCCACCTCCTGAAATCTGGAGAGGGAAATTAAGTGTTGTGAGTTTAACGCGAACAGTTTTTTGGAGGGCTTGCGCCTGACCTGTGCTTTGAAGAAGGGTTAAGGCTAGAAATATTAAGGCGAGTAATGTCCCTCTTGCTATCACTCTCACTTGTTGCCGCCCCTTCCGTGGACTTGCTGGTAACGCTCATTAAATCAAGAAACCAGGGGCGCTATCCACTTCAATAGGGAACGAGCTTGTATTCCTAGACTTTGATCTGTGGAGGAAGTTAGCTGATTCCAGGCAACGGCCATCGGTTTGGGGAGTCAGGGCGGGGGCGGTTGATTCTTTTTTTATACACTTCTTTCCTAAATCCCAGGAAATATTCTTTAAAAGAAATAGCCGCTTTGTATCAACGGCGCTGGAACACAGAAGTTGACCTTCGCTCTCTGAAAACTCATCTCAATATGGATGTTCTTCGATGCAAAAGCCCAGAAATGGTTGAGAAGGAAATCTGGATACATATGCTTACTTACAACATGATCCGGGCCGTCATGTTAGAAGCAGCTCAAAACCAGAGCGCGCATCCTCGTCAACGCAGTTTTAAAGAGGCACAGCAACTCTTTAGCAACTACCGCATGGCCTTATCAACAGTATCTTCAAGAGAGTGGGATAGAATCTTTGGGCACATGCGATCATCTATAACGACCGAAGTTAGAAATAGACCAAACAGGCTTGAACCCAGACTTGTAAAACACAATCCATTAAAATATAAGCTTCTCAAAAAAGAGCGGAGCGTGGCCCGCTTGGGATTCTGGAAAAAAGGATGGACCTTGCGGCCTGACCACCTGATCCCGTCCCCGTTAACCGTTTCCAGCTTGCCCGCTGCCTGAAACTTGAAACCTTATCTTAGTGCCATTCGTTCCCCTGACCTGATCCCAGCTTATCTGAAACCTTAAGCCTGTGAACAGGTCGCTCATCCATAACTATAAGCCCCTACTAATTCCCGTGAACCTGGTGTCTTTTACCGGGGTGGGACAAAGAGGACCCACGGGTGAGCGAGAATCTTTTTTCGTAATGCACGGTAGATTATAGACCTTTTTGGCGCCGTAGTGCCTTTTGACCAAATGGCTACAGTCAGAGCTAGGCCAAATGAAACGGCGATGTTAAGAACAGCCATTGAAAGAAGCCCTGATAGGGCTAGCCAAAAACCAGTTTCTGAAAAAATAGAGGGGCCGATAACCCAGGCTGAAGCTACAAGAGACCCCGTTGATAATGTGATGTGCCGCACATCCAAAGGTAAACCAAAGAAAACTCCAAGTTGAGGAGTCATTCCCAAAAGAACGCCAAGGGAAACACTTGAGGCAATTCCGGCCACATTTCTCTTTAGGAATTCAGCGATGCGTTTCGTCTTCGCAGCGCCAAGGACATAGACAAGATTACTCTGATGCTCAATGGCTTCGGGCAATCCACGGTGGCAAAACCAGTTATAAAACCAACCGGCAAAAACACTGGAAATCCATAAGAGCACACCGGTTATAGCTGCGTAAAAGGGAGTCATGCCTAAAATTGAAAAGGATTCGATGGTGTGCTTCGCGTGATTTAAATCAGCCACATTGGAGCCCCAGAGAGCGAGGGCATAATCTATGGCAATAATTGTGGGAATCACGCCCCACAAATTTCCGGTCACGGTCACCATCTGAGAGCGCACCAGGTGAAATATCTCATCTATGAGGGGATCGAAAGCGTTGTTATCAGGAATTTTACTAGCAAGAGTGGTTGCAGTCATGGCCGGTTGCTTAGTGGCTAACGTAAACCCTGAGGCTTGGAGTAAAAGAAAACTCAAGGCGTAATTCAAAGATTGAAAAAACCCTGAGACGAACGGCGCAAGGTTGAGTTGCAAAATAAAAAATTTGAAAAGAATTGTAAAACCTGTAATGAATCCGCCGCCGAGAGCATCTCTAAAAATATTCAGATACTCATCTCGAGTGCGGCTTATATAGTGCTCACCGGTTTCGGCATTGGTCTCAACAATTTTTTGACTTATAAGCACAATATTGTCCTTAAAAAACCCTCTAAAACTTCGGGCCCTTAAGTTTTCGTCAACGAGGAGGCTTACAAACTCCTGAATAATAAAAGGGTTGGTCTTATAATTCACAAGGACTTGGGCCAAGGTTCTTATTCTTAAGATCAAGGCTTCGAGCCTTACGGTTTGATAAATCAGAGAAACGCTGGTCCCACTTGTTCTAAAAAAGGCATGGACTTGTTCTAGAGACCTAAAGCAGTTAGCTATAACATGGGTCAGGTCAGCTAAGGCCGCACCGGTTTCACCTTCGGTATCGGCATTCAAAAAATTATCAATTTTCTCAAGAAGAAAAAAAAACGGGATTTCTCTATAATTCTTTGTTTCGACCCTGTGTCGGATTGAGCGAGACAGTCCCAAGGCTCTGGCTTGAACTCCTAAAAGATAAATGGCCTCTCGGGCATCTTGCACAACGGTATTCCATCCTGGGTCCACTTTGCCCGTGGAGAACTGAAAAAGATTGATCCATTCTTGGAAAACTGGGGGGTCAATCTCTCCTAGCCACTGAGCATCGCTTTCTCTTTTAAACGTTTCAGAGAAAACAAAAACCAAATCTCCATCATGGGGTGCTTGGGGCAGCAATTTTAAATTGAGCCGTTCAAGAAGCTCCCCCAAAAAACTCTCTTGGTTTGGAATTCCTACGTGCATAAAGAGCTCTAAGGCTCGGGTGTCATGGATAATGGAACGCAGAGTCTCGGCAATCTTACTTTTTAGCCCAACGTTATTTGCCATAACCTGTAGAATGTATTTTAGTCTGGCGTTTTGAACCTTACCCACCGCACTTCCAGACTCGAGGGGATTTACGCCTATTGTCCTCACCCAATTCACTAGATTCTGAAACCATCGCAATCGCTCGCGAAGCGGCGCCGAAGGCAGTGGCGCTTGCCCCAAAAGGACATCTAGCCCTAAACGATCAGAGAACGAACTTCTCCATTTCTGAATATAATCAAAACTCATCCCCTAACCCTCCCACAGAAACCCGCGCATATTCAAGGGGTGCGTGCCGATTTGCAGAGGTATCAAAGCTTATTAGACGATCGGTCATTGATTTTTCATGGTACTCATGGGATTGAGAGATTTATGAGCTTGAATATTTTTATCGATGGTGATGGGTGCGCAGTAAAAGAAGAGGTTTATAAAGTGGCTGCGCGCTATGGCTTGCAGGTCACCTTGGTCGCAAATAAAGCAATGAAAACTCCTTTGAGCTCACTTATTAGGTTGGTGGTCGTCCCTGGAGATTTTGATGCTGCCGATGATTGGATCGCCGAAAACATCGGTGTTGACGACATCGTAATTACCGGCGACATCCCTCTCGCCGATCGTTGCATCAAAAAACAGGCTCGTGTTCTCGGTCCCAAAGGCAATGAATTCACACCCAATAATATTGGCGATGCCATGGCCTCCCGTGAGCTCTTGATTCACCTGAGGCAGACAGGCGAAGCTCGAGGCGGTCCCGCGCCTATGACAAAGAAGGACCGATCGTTATTTCTTTCGAAGCTTGATCAGGTGATTCAGGCGGTGAAGAAACGATGATTTCACCCCAACTCCCTCATCACCAACTGCAAATCTGCCCAGGCTGCCTTTTTTTCTGCAGGGTTTCGAAGGAGGTAAGAAGGATGAAAAGTGGCGATCAATTTTTTTCCATTATAAGTGTGAATTGAGCCCCTAAGTCGACTGATGCGCTCTGTGGTTTGGAGTAAAGTCTGTGCGGCAAAAGTCCCGAGAGCTACGATAATTTCGGGATTGATAAGTTCAATTTGCCTTTTTAAAAAAGGGGAACAGGAGGCAATTTCATCACTTTCGGGATTTCGATTCATAGGCGGTCGGCACTTTACGACATTAGCAATATAAATGTCCTCGCGCTTTAACTTCATCGCTTCAATCATTTTGGTGAGGAGTTGCCCAGCGGGCCCCACAAAAGGCAAGCCCTGCAGATCCTCTTGCTCTCCCGGACCTTCGCCCACAAACATAAGGCGAGCCCTCGGAGAACCGGAACCAAAAACTACGGTCTTTCTGCCCCGATGAAGCTTGCACCGAGTGCATCCTTCTAGAGACTTTTCAAGTTCAAAGAGAAGTCCGGGGTCGGAAGGAGCTGCAACAGTTGGTATAGCAATTGCGCCTTCAGACGACCCAGCACCAGGGTTTGCAATATCGGGAAACGCTCCCAATTCAAACTTGGCTTCAGATAGAGGCAGATAGCGAACCCCTAAAACTTCTTTTAGGTAGGCAAAATTTTCCTTTATTTCTCCCATAGGCCCAACCTACAGAAAAAACCTTAAACCCGCCATCACTTTTTTCTAAAGGTTTTTCTAAAACTGACCGTTCAAGAGAGTGTCAGCAAGGAACGCTGACCTTAAACTATCAGGAGGATAGGTCAATGAACGCCAACGGACAACCGCTTCCCTCGCTTTCAAAAGAAGATATTATTGAAAATCTTGAAACTTGCTGTTTGTGTGGTTCAAAGCTTCGGTTCAGTCACCAGACTGACTACTTGAATCTCAAGGTGCTCGAAGAAGCAAAATGCGTCGCATGTGGAGTTAAAAGTCGGTCAGAGAACTTTATTTTGCAGTAGAAAGATCGGCCACCCCCGGCGCCGTGACTTCCTCGTTAAGCTGAAGAAGGATGCGCTCGGCAAGGACGATATTAAATCCCGGCAGTTCGGCTATTTCAGGGGCGGAAGCGTATTTGAGCTCGTCGAGACTAGAAAACCTTTGAAGCAAAAACTTCTTTCTCTTCTCTCCTAACCCTGTGACAGCATCCAACTCACTTTCTAAACTTCTATTCTCCCTTAACTTTCGATGATAGGTGATGGCAAAACGATGGGCCTCGTCTCTAATACCCACTAATATCTGTAAGGCGGCCGAGTTTGAAGGAAAGGTTATAGGGTTTTGTCTACCCGGAAGAAAAACTCGCTCCTCACTTGTCTTAAGCTCAGCTTCATTGAACTTCCCTAGGGTCCTGGCCTTAGCCAAACCCGCCACCGGGATCTCTGTATGGCCCAGCTCCTTTAGTATTTCAATTGCCGAGGACAGTTGCCCCCTACCTCCATCTACAACAATAAGATTTGGGTACTCTTCTTCAGTGTGAGCTAGTCTTCGTGAGAGGACCTCCTTCATCATGGCAAAATCATTGGCTCCCTGAACGGTTTTTATTTTATACCGCCGGTACGAATCTTTGTGAGGTACCCCTTCTTCGAATACGACTTGGCTTGCCACAGACTCGGCCCCTTGAAAATTAGAAATATCGTAACATTCAATCCTCATGGGCAAATCTTTAAGCCCTAATTTTTCTTTGATTTCTTCAAGCCCTTTTGTTTTGCGGGCATTTCGGGTTGTATAGTTTTTATAATGTTCTTCGGCATTTTTTTCCGCAAGTTCTACAAGCTTGGCGGTATGTCCTCCGCCCGTACGCACGATCGCCTTACTCTCTCGACGTTCGGTTAATACAGCAGTCAATAAAGATAAAATATCCCTACCCAAATCCACAGAAATCAAGACTTCGTCGGGGATCATGTTTTCTACGTAGTATTGATTTACAAAGGAGGCGAGCCAATCTTGGGGGTTCTCTTCTTCAGATTGTGGATTCACAAGCGGTAAAAAATGAGGTTGGCTGCCCAGAAGCTTCCCTCCACGGACGTGGAGAACTTCTACGGTACAACCCACGTCCCCTCCGACAAAGGCAATAACATCTTGGTCTTTTTCACTCATGGCATTAATGACCGCTTGTTTTTTCAAGATGGCCTTAAGAGCTTCAAGGGAATCTCGAAACTTGCTGGCATTTTCAAAACGCTCTTCTGCAGCTGCCTGAAGCATCTTTTCTTTGACGATTTTGAGAACAGCCTTATCTTTACCTTTTAGAAACAAAACAGCAGCCTCGACGTCACGGAGATAGCGTTCTCTATCCACAAGGCCCACACATGGTGCCGTGCAATTTCCAATCTGATGGGTCAAACAGGGTCTTGTTCGGTTCCTAAAGTAATGGTCGTTGCAATCTCTAAGTTGAAAAGTCCGATTAAGAAATCGAATGGTCTCCCAAACTTGGAGTCCGCTGGTGAAGGGTCCAAAATAGAGATTTTTATCGTGCTTAACTTTTCTGGATAAGTAGAGCCTGGGAAACTTATCGCTCATACTCATCATGATATACGGATAGTTTTTATCATCTTTAAGGCGAATATTGTATTTTGGACGGTGCTTTTTTATAAGTGAAGCTTCTAATAAAAAAGCTTCAACTTCAGTTTGCGTCAGAATGTACTCGATCTTCTCAATACGCGAGATAAGACTCAGAGTTTTGGCCGAGTGGGTGTTTCCGTTAAAATAACTTCGAACTCTAGATCTTAGAACCTTTGCCTTTCCCACATAAATAATTTTTTCCACGGCATTCTTCATAATATAAACGCCGGGCGATGTGGGGTAAGTGGCAATAAGTTCTTTAATTTTTTTTATTTTTTCTACGTTGTCGCGAGCTTGGGTCACCCCTCACTACTCCTCTCCGCCCAAAGCGACGGCGTCCATGGCCCCAAGCTCCATAAGTTCTAGACGCTTAATCTCATCTCGCAAATTGGCGGCCTCCTCAAACTCAAGTTTGTCTGAAGCTTTTTTCATTTGTTTTTTCAGCTTAGCGATCTGTTTTGCTAAGTCGGAGGGTTTGAGATTGAAAATTTCCTTATTGGACTCAGCTTTAAGCATTGAGGGAGGGAGACTCGCTATATAAGCCGCGTCGGAAGTATAAATTTCTTCTGTGGAGTTGGTCACGGTTTTTCTAATACCTTGGGGAACTAAATTATTAGCCTTATTAAACTCTTCTTGAATTTTCCGCCGGCGATTAGTTTCATCAATGGCCTTCTTCATACTATCGGTCACTCGGTCGCCATACAAGATGACTTTGCCATTAATATTCCTAGCGGCTCGACCAATTGTTTGAACCAGTGATCTCTCGGATCTCAAAAATCCTTCCTTATCGGCATCAAGGATGGCCACAAGACTAACTTCGGGGATATCAAGACCTTCTCTTAGGAGATTTATTCCAACCAATATATCAAAAACCCCAAGTCTCAAGTCCCGAATAATCTCTGAGCGTTCTAAAGTTAAGATCTCGCTATGAAGATATTTAACTTTCATCCCCAATCCCTGATAATATTCAGTGAGGTCCTCTGCCATTCGCTTAGTCAAAGTGGTGACTAAAACTCTTTCTTTCTTTTGAATCCGGAGACGGGCTTCTTTTAAAAGATCGTCAACCTGGAATTTTGCTCCCCTTATCTCCACCTCTGGATCAATAAGATGGGTGGGACGAATGATCTGTTCGACGACGAGCCCTTCAGACCTCTGTAATTCGAAGGGCCCGGGCGTCGCAGAGACGTAGATGACCTTGTCTTCTAACTTCTCAAATTCTTGAAAATTCAGAGGCCGATTGTCTAAAGCGCTTGGCAGTCTAAACCCATGTTCAACGAGAGTCATCTTTCTAGACCGGTCACCCCTATACATTCCCCCTATCTGAGGCACCGTCACGTGACTCTCGTCTATAAACATGAGGTAATCTTTTGGAAAATACTCCAGCAAAGTGGGAGGGGGCTCCCCGGCTTTTCTCCCGGTAAAGTGCCTCGAATAATTCTCTATTCCCTGACAAAAGCCAATCTCTTCGATCATTTCAATATCAAAGTAAGTTCGCTGTTCGAGCCGTTGCGCCTCGACAAGTTTCATCTGACCTTTTAGTTCAGTTAAACGATCCCGCAACTCCTCTTGGATTGTCACAATCGCATTCTTTGAGCGGCTTTTATTTGTGACATAATGACTGCCCGGGTAGATTGTAACCCGCTCGATTTTTTGAATAACCGAGGCCCGTAGAGGATCAATTATGGAGATCGAATCAATGTAATCTCCGAAAAACTCCACACGAACCGCGCGAGAGTCTTCATAGGGTGGAAAGATCTCGACCACATCGCCACGGACTCGAAATGTTCCTCGATGGAAGTCAACGTCGTTTCTGTCATACTGAATATCAATGAGCTGGCGCAACAAGGCATCACGCTTGACCTCGGTCCCCGTCTCTAGACAGATCAGCATGTTCTCATAGGCTTCAGGACTACCAAGACCATAGATACAAGAAACGCTCGAAACAATGATGACATCGTTGCGATCAAGGAGCGATCTTGTCGCCGAGTGCCTCATGCGATCAATTTGATCGTTTATTGCAGAATCTTTCTCTATAAAGGTATCTGTTGAGGGAATGTACGCCTCAGGTTGATAGTAATCATAATAGCTCACAAAATATTCAACGGCATTTAGAGGGAAGAGGGATTTAAACTCAGCGTAGAGTTGGCCAGCTAAAGTCTTATTCGGAGCCAAAATAATGGCCGGTCTTCCCATTCGAGCAATAGTGTGAGCCATCGTGAAAGTTTTACCCGAACCCGTCACACCCAGGAGCACCTGATGTCTTGTTCCCGCTTTGAAATTTTCAAGCAATTGTTCAATGGCCTTGGGTTGATCTCCCTGAGGTTTGTAATCTGTGACGAGTTGAAAGGGCCTTTGCTCCTTGAGTTCTTTTTTTATCTCTATCGGAGGAGTGTAACCCCTTCCTATTTCTTTACTTCCCATTCGGTTCCTTCAGGAGAATCTCGTAACTCTATTCCCATTTGCTGAAGTCTATCCCGAATTTCATCGGATGTCTTAAATTCTTTATTGCGCCGCGCTTCAATCCTCAGGGTGACCCAGTTTTGAATTTCGTCGCGTTTTAGATTCTTCTCTCCAAGAAGCATGTCATCTAGCTCCCTTAAAAAACTCTCAGGGGATTGTTGAAACAAAGCCATGAGTGCCCCTACGGACTTTATTTGAGTTATAAATCGTTCACAACTATTGGCTAACTCTTGGCTGGGTTTTGTACCAGCCTTTAACAGGCTATTGAAACTGCGAATAAGATTGAAAATCTTTGCCATCACTTCTGGAGTATTAAAATCGTCATCGCAAGCTTTGCCTACTTCGCTCCAGATTGTTTCTAAGTTCCCTCCAAAATTTTTAGCATCTAAAATGACCCCTAGAGGCTGAGCCGTGTATCCTTGATTCTTACATTTTTCAAGCCACCCGTGAGCAGCGCAGAGGCTTGAGTAAACCCTAGCTAATCCATGGGTAGCATGGGAAATAACATTAAAGCCAAAATCCGCAGGACTTCTATAATGAACAGAGAGAATAAGAAACTTTAAAATTTCTCCGTTATACCGGTCCAAGAACTGTCGAGCCTGAAAAACATTTCCAAGACTCTTCGACATTTTTTCTTTGCCCATATTTATAAAGTTGTTGTGCATCCATATTTTCGCAAAGGCCTTGCCATTAGCCGCTTCGCTTTGGGCAATTTCATTTTCATGGTGGGGAAAAATAAGATCAATCCCTCCCCCCGTGAATATCAAAAGTTTCGCCAAGGTACCTTTTTGCCATTGCCGAGCACTCGATATGCCAGCCTGGTCGCCCCTTTCCCCAAGGACTTTCCCAAAAGGGTTCTCCGGCTTTTGCAGGCTTCCAGAGTGAAAAATCGAGGGGATTTTTTTTCTTCTCTCCTATTTCAACTCTCGATCCGGCAATAAGTTCGTCTATATTTTTGTGACTTAGCTTTCCATATTCTTTTATTTTCTCAATACTGCAATAAACCTCTCCATCAACCACATATCCCGCGCCATGCTCAATAATACTCGCAATAAGCTCAATGATTTCTTTAATATGGTCTGTAACTCGAGGGTTAAAAGTGGCTGGGCGAAGGCCTGTCCTCTTGAAATCTTTTTCAAATTCAATAATGTATTTGTTAGCCAGTTCAAGAGTCGAAATCTTTTCATCGTTGGCTGCTTTAATTATTTTATCGTCAATGTCGGTGTAGTTATAAACAAAAGTGACTTTGTAGCCCTGATATTCAAAGTAGTTTCTTACAAAATTAAAAAATATGGGACCTCGAAAATTACCCACATGGACGTAACTATACACCGTGGGCCCACATACGTACATGCGCACATGTTTGGATTCCAGGGGAAGAAAATCTTCTTTTCTCTGGGTGAGGGTATTGTAAATTTTCATTTTTAAGCCTTCGCCAATGCCTTTTCTGCTCTCGCAATTAATTTCTTACGTGTGAGTAAAGTCACTAAACTTTTTAATTCAGTACCATGGGGTTTACCCACGATAGCCACCCGCAGAGCTTGAAAAAACTCTTTTCCTTTGACACTACGGTCGGTTTGAATTTGCTTTTGAATGACCCCAAATTCGGCTTCAGAAAGAAAGGGATTCCCAGGCGCTTTTAATGAATTAATCCACTCTTCGATGACGGATTTTGTGGTGGGCCACTTAAAAACTTCTTCAGCTTCAGGACTCAGTTCAAAGGCTCCGTCGGAGAGAGGTTTAAAAGCGGCGACCCCTTCAGTCAGGGTCTCAAAAGAAGTCTTTAGGCTTCCCACGGCATGATCAATCCATTCAGGAGTTAGATCACTAAAATTTTGGCCGTCGGCTTTGAGCAAAGGCTCAAGCTGGTGCCAAAGCACCTGATGGGACATGGACCTAAGATAAACAGAATTCATCCATTTTAATTTTACAAAGTCAAAAACCGCGGGACTCGAATTCACCCGATCAAGGGTAAAGAGTTTGATCATCTCATTTAACGGAATAATTTCACGACCATCGGGGGAACTCCAACCTAAAAGCGCAATGTAATTATTAATGGCTTCTGGAAGATACCCTTGAAGTCTGTAGTCATTCACCGAAGTGGCCCCGTGACGCTTGCTTAGTTTCTGCTTGTCTGGTCCTAAAACCACCGACATATGACCAAACTCGGGGATCTCCCAACCAAAAGCCTCGTAAATCATCAGTTGGCGAACAGTATTTGAAAGATGTTCTTCAGCTCTCAAGACGTGAGTGATTTCCATAAGATGATCATCCACAACACAACAGAAATTATAAACGGGCATACCATCACTTCTTAAGATTACAAAATCACCAACCATACCCTCCTGGAACTCAACTTCGCCGCGCACCAAATCTCTAAGAATATATTTTTTTTGACTTTTGATCCAAAACCTTGTGGCCGCTTTTTCACCAGCCTGTAATCTCATTTTTGCTTCTGCCGGAGGAATATGCCGACACTTGCCATCATACTGAGGAGGTCTTCCCGCTTTCATCGCCGCCTCTTTTTTTTGCGCCAGCTCCTCATCGGTGCAAAAGCAAAAATAGGCCAATCCCATATCGAGCAATCGGTCAACATGGGTTCTATAAATTTCTCTTCTCTCACTTTGTCGATAAGGGCCGAAGTCCCCATGGCCCTGCCCATCAAGTTCTGGCCCTTCATCCCATCTAAATCCAAGCCAAAGCATGTCTTGCTTTTGCATTTCTTCAAATTCTCTTGTGCTCCGAACTGTATCCGTATCTTCGATTCTCAAAATAAATTTTCCATCGCAGTGTTTGGCAAAAAGAAAATTAAAAAGAACGGAGCGGGCACCGCCCACATGAAGATAGCCTGTAGGTGAAGGGGCAAAACGAACTCTCACTTGTTTATTCATATTTTTTCTTTTCTAAAAGGACGACAGCTTGGACCATCACTCCTTCTTTGCGTCCTATAAAACCCAACCTGTCGCAGGTCGTTGCCTTCACGCTGACTGCATTTTTCTCGAGATTCAGTAAAGCAGCGATATGACTTTGCATTCCTTCTTTATAGCTCGAAAGCCTTGGTTCTTCGGCCATAATCACAATATCTGTGTTAATAATTTTATAACCCTTCCCCCAAATTTTTTGGCAAATCTCCGAAAGTATTTCAGAACTTGCACGACCTTTATTTTCTTCTGAGGCGGGAAAATGCTCACCGAGATCGCCAAGGGCCGCCGCCCCCAAAAGGGCATCCCCCAAAGCATGTAAAACCGGGTCGCCATCAGAGTGGCCATCGAGACCCTTGCTACAAGGGACCTCAATACCCCCGAGAACTAATTTTATTCCATCTTTAAATGGATGGATATCGGTCCCTAAGCCAATCCGAAACACGTTTTTTATCCTCCGCAAAGGTCACCTTTAAATTATCATTATCCCCGTCAACAACAATAACTTTGTAGCCTAATTTTTCTACGAGAGTCGAATCATCAACGGTGGCTTCCCCCTTAAACTTCTCAAATGCTTTTATCAAGACGTCACGTTTTAGGAGCTGCGGCGTCTGAATGATCCGAATTTTAGACCGCTCAAGAGTTTCAGAAACAAGAGCATGATGAAGATGGAGGTCCACTGACTTAATGGTTTCTTTGGCCGCAACGCCGGGAATTACTCCAGCCACGATGGGCGAAGTGTTGGCCATTCTTCGTGCTTCCCATATTCTTTCAAGAAGATGATTTGTGATGGCGGGACGTGCGGCATCGTGGATCATGACCCACTCCGATCCTTCGCCTAAAGCTTTTAAACCTCGATGAGCCGACTCTGTTCGAGACTCTCCCCCGCTGATCACGATGACCCTTGCTTTACTTTGAAGATTCTCGAAACTATCTTGAACGGGCTTAACCCAAGCCAAAGGGACGACCACACAAACCCGCCCCGCTTCTGGCCAGTTTAAAAATGTATTGAGGGACCACAAGTAAAGGGGTTGGCCATTGACTAGCTCAAATTGTTTTGGAATTTCTGATTTGTAACGGGTCCCACTTCCCCCGGCAACTAAGACGACATCGCAATTGGCGGTACCAGTCAATCATCCCTCGGTTTTGGCTTCGAGCCCAAAAATTTCCCGAACTTCCGCTTCGACTTTCTGCTCTTGTATCTTTTTTGCCAAAGCCAACTCTTTGATCAGTAAACTTCGAGCCGTGTCGAGCATTTTTCGCTCACCAAAACTTAATTCTTTATCTACTTTAAGAAGAAAAAGATCTCGTAGAACTTCTGCAATTTCATAAATGCTGCCCGTCTTAATTTTTTCCATGTACTCGCGGTATCGACGATTCCAAGTTTGGTTATCTATTTTGATATTCTTCTTTCGAAGGATTTTAAAGACCTCATTAGCTTCTTTTCTGGAAATAATGGCACGAAGACCAACGCTAGCCACGTTGTCTTTTGGAATCATTATTTTCATGCCATTGTCGAGAATCTGAATTGTATAAAAAGTTTGTTTCTTACCAAAGATCTCTTTTGTTTCAATATTCTTTACGATGCCCACTCCATGGCCAGGGTATACTGCGTTATCACCTATTTTAAATGCCATTCTTAAGAATCCTCCTAATGCCTTTTGGCTAATGCCCTTGGCTAACGACCGCTGGCTAATGTCTCTTGGCTGATGTCTCCGGCTGTTGTCCCAGCGATGTTCCGGGAAATAAGAGACACATGTCACAATCGAAATGTTCTATCATGGATTACGAAAAGGGTCAACCGAAGCTGTCTAAATCCGAGACGATCATGAAAACAAAACATAAACTTCGGAGTAAAGATTACAAAGGCTAAGGCAGAACTAGGGCGTACGGCTGAGCTGAAGTCTCGTCCCGGCCCTTTGGAACGTTTCGTCCGGTCACTGAGACTTTGTAAAGTCCACTGTGTTCAGCCGTAAACTCCACCATTTCCGTGTTATTAACCTCATCGGGACCATTGAGGTGGTTCGGAAAGTAAGATCTTCCCTGATCATCGGTAATTTTCAGATCTAAATCATTGACGAGGGCCTGGGCCGTACCTGCCGATGCGGGATGATCAGTGTAGGTAAGAGTGGCTCTGGTCAATTTACCCGCCTCCACTTTCACACTATAAGTGCGTACTTCGGAGGTTTTCACACCCACGGTATCGTCAATCAATTTATCTTTGATAATGTTGGTACTAGAATCGACATTAACCCGACCGAAACCTTCATTTACATTAGGTCTTGGGGTTTTAAATTCGGCCGCAGGCCAAAGAGGATATTGTCCCGGAAAAAGATCTGTCGCTCCATGAATAAGAACAGCCTTTATGAGGGCAGCCGAAGGATTAACAAACCCTACTTGCCTTAAATACTGACGAACCACAGCGGCGGCGCCGCCCGTGAGTGGAGTCGCCATTGAAGTCCCGCCAGCAAAAACATATTTATCGTTGTAGGCACCCCATAAAACTGAAGCCGATGGGGTTTGGGCTCTTGTAGAAATAATATTGGTTCCCGGAGCCACTATTTCAGGTTTGAGTCGACCGTCTCTGGTGGGGCCAATACTACTGAAGGCCGCCATTCCATTGGGAGTATCTGAGAGCCGACTTGAAGCAATAGGTTCAGCGCCCCAACTCTGATCTCCCCCTTTGAGTTCCTTCATCATTTTTTGAATGCCGCCCTTCAAAACATAGTTCTTACTCGCTCCTACAGTAAGGCAGTTCTTCGCGGTGCCTGGAGAGCCAATAGAGCCCTCATCGATATGACCATCTTTATTTGCATCTACACCCGAATTCCCGGCGGCAAAAA
>Ga0207020_1090_pt1 | contig 17329 bp, 17 predicted proteins | sample Alteio_BWMinCont_48_FD_153500 | JGI IMG/M metagenome (GOLD analysis project Ga0207020, IMG submission 153500) | Enriched cells from forest soil in Barre Woods Harvard Forest LTER site, Petersham, Massachusetts, United States -... | ecosystem: Environmental > Terrestrial > Soil > Temperate forest >... | reverse complement strand
TTAAAAACACTGGATGGGAAATTCATTGGCTGGCTGCTTAATAAGGTTACCGACTATAACTCATGATAATTAAGTAAAACCCGCTTTGTGACTATTTCCGATATACTAAACGGCGCATGGATATTGGTTCAGGTACTCATTGGGTACAACCTGGTGTTACCTGTAATATTATACCTGTGCTACCTCCTGGTTAGAAAGAATATGTCTGCAAATGAAAAACAAACTACCGCTCATGATTATGCGATTATTGTAACTGCTTATGAGCAAACAGATTCATTGCCGCCGGTGATAGATTCGATATTAAAGCTTAACTATGCTAATTATCTTATTTACATCGTTGCTGACAAATGTGATGTTTCCAATTTGAAATTTGATGATCCGCGTGTGATCGTATTGCGGCCACCTGAAACGCTGGCCAGTAACACCCGGTCGCATTTTTATGCCATCCGCAATTTTAAGCGCAACCATAATATCCTTACCATTATAGATTCAGACAACCTGGTAGACCCGGAATACCTCAACGAGTTGAACAAGTGTTTTGACGCGGGTTTCAAGGCGGTGCAGGGGCTTAGAAAAGCAAAAAACCTGGACACGACATTCGCCTGCCTCGATGCATCGAGGGATATCTACTATCATTTCTATGACGGAGAAGTGCTGTTCAATATGGGTTCATCGGCTACGCTCTCGGGGTCGGGCATGGCATTTACTATCAGCCTTTACCGGGAATGCCTGGAGCACAGGGATATTTCGGGGGCAGGGTTTGATAAAGTGCTGCAAATGGAAATTATAAGCAGGGGGAACCGCATAGCGTTTACAGAGCATGCAGTGGTATACGATGAAAAAACGACACGGTCGGACCAGCTTGTAAAACAACGGTCGCGCTGGATAAATACCTGGTTCCGTTATTTTACATTTGGGTTTTCCCTTATGGCGCAGGGGATTAAGAAATTCGACTTCAACCGTGTTTTATTTGGCGTCATACTGTTGCGCCCGCCGCTGTTCATTTTTCTTATTTTATCATTTTTCTTTTTTGTTATCAATATCTGTGTGAGTAAAATAGCGCTCCTGATATGGGCTATCGCTTTTTGTTGTTTTATAGCCGGGTTTATAATTGCGCTGGTGCATGGCAAAGCCGATAAGCGCATCATCCGCTCACTGGTGAGTATACCAAGATTCATCTTTTACCAGGTGATATCGCTGTTGCGCATGAAGAAGGCCAATAAAATTTCTGTAGCTACTCACCATTACAGCAGCAAAACAATTGACGACTTAAAAAAATGAGGTATGAGGCCACAACAGACGGATATACACGGGGAAAACAACGAAAAAACAAATGAGATAACGAGGAAGATAGCCATCGCTGTCGTTTTTATCAGCGTATTCTTTTTCTTTATTAAGCTGTTATTTTTATAATAATGGATAAAGGCATAGTTATCCCGGTATCGCCCGCGCTAAAAAAAAAGGGGCCTGTAGCCAAAGGACTGTTACGCAGCTTTTTTTTAAAGGATAAGCTGAACAGCCCGCTGGGATATATTTTGCTATTTATTTTTTCAGCGTTCATTGCCGTTGGCATAGCCAGGTTCGGCGTTATATTCGGGGCGCTTGTATTGGTTGCATTTATCGCTATACCCGCTGTATACACAGTGGTCATCCACCCCAATGTGGGCATTGTGTTATTCCTGTTAATGGCCTGGTTCATCATGTTTTTTTTAAGGCTCGGTGTTAACTTCCCTTTAGGCACTTTAATGGATGCCATGGAGGGCCTTTTTATCCTGGGGCTGTTTATACAGCAAAAGCGCGCGCGCGACTGGAAAATATTTAAAGGCTCCATAAGCACGATGATACTGATATGGATGGCCTACAATTTCATAGAGATAGCTAACCCATCCGCCGAATCGCGTCTGGCCTGGGTATATACAGTGCGAAGTGTAGCCGTGGTAATGGTGATGTATTTCATATTCCTGTACAACATCCGCACCAAGGCTTTCATAAAGTTCATCCTTAAACTATGGCTCGCCCTGGCTTTTTTCGCCGCGCTCTATGCGTTTAAGCAACAGTACATCGGCTTCTTCGGGTTCGAAGAAGAATATCTCCATTCCGACCCCAATATAGAGCTGCTCCTATTCATAGGTGGAACGTGGCGAAAGTTCTCCATTTTTTCCGACCCTGTCGTCTTTTCCTATAGCATGGTAGCCAGCAGTTTGTTGTGTATCGGCCTGCTTACCGGCCCTGTTTCCCGGTTCAAAAAAATAATATTGCTCAGCCTTATTTGCTTTTTTGTAGGCGGTATGCTTTTCTCAGGCACACGCGGGGCTTTCGTATTGATACCCTCAGCAATGCTGCTTTTCGCCATACTGAAATACAACAAAAAAATGATGATGATGCTTTGCGCGGCGGCTGTTTTACTCGTTGTCCTTATTTATATTCCCACAAGTAACCAGACATTATACAGGTTTCAGACTGCCTTCAAACCCTCTGACGACGCCTCATTTAATGTGCGGAAGATGAATCAGAAAAGGATACAGCCATATATTTTATCACATCCGCTGGGTGGTGGGTTAGGGGCTACGGGTGAGTGGGGAAAACGTTTTGCGCCCAATTCGTATCTCGCCAATTTTCCACCTGATAGCGGCTATGTAAGGGTGGCTGTAGAGATGGGCTGGGTGGGATTGTTTATACTTTGCGCCCTGATGTTTATCATACTCAAAACTGGGATAAATAATTACTACCGGATCCGCGACCCGGAATTGAAATCGTATTGCCTGTCAATGGTGCTTATTGTTTTCGCGCTCCATATCGGTAATTATCCGCAGGAGGCGCTGGTGCAATATCCTTCCAATGTTTATTTTTACCTGGTAACAGCATTGATAGTGGTCTTAATGCGTATTGATAACGAACAAACCCCATTGCCTTATGCTGAACGGTGATATGGTGCGCGGCAGGGATTTTATCATCGTGGGGCAGCAACCCTGGGACACTGAGATTGGGAGCAATTGTAAGAACATAGCCCTTGAGCTCAGCCGAAGCAACCGTGTGCTATACGTCAATTCGGCATTGGACAGGATATCGTTATTAAGGGGAAAGAACGATGCCAAAGTACAGAAGCGGTTGGCGGTAATTAAAGGTAAACAGGATGGCATTGAGCTGATACAGGAAAACCTATGGACTTATTATCCGGACTGCCTTATTGAATCAATTAACTGGATAAAGAGCAAAGCCGTTTTTAATTTGCTAAATAAGCGCAATAACCGGCTGTTTGCCCGCTCTATAAAACAAGCGGTAAGTAAACTTGGGTTTGCAAACACGATACTCTTTAACGACAATGATATGTTCAGGTCTTTCTACCTGAAAGAAATGTTGAAGCCTGATCTGAGCATATACTATTCGCGGGATTTCATGCTTGCAGTTGACTACTGGAAATATCACGGTACCGACCTGGAACCCGCGCTGATAGCCAAGAGCGATATATGCATGGCCAATTCCACTTATCTCGCCAACTATTGCCGGCAATACAATCCATGTTCTTACTACGTGGGGCAGGGGTGTGACCTTGATATGTTTTCGGGTTATACAGGAACAGAAGCGCCCGGTGATATGGTCAACATCCCGCGGCCGGTGATTGGTTATGTAGGGGCTTTGCAAAGTATAAGGCTGGATATAGAGTTGCTGGGGTACATTGCCACACAACGGCCTGAGTGGAGTATCGTACTCGTAGGGCCTGAAGACAATGAGTTCAAAAAAAGCAGTTTGCACGCGGTAAAGAATATCTACTTCCTGGGCGGCAAAGACCCTTCGTTGCTCCCGGCATACATTGATGTATTTGACGTATGCCTTAATCCGCAAATTGTGAACCAGGTAACCATAGGTAATTATCCACGGAAAATAGATGAATATCTGGCGATGGGCAAGCCAGTTGTGGCAACTGCTACTGAGGCCATGAGTATTTTTTCTGAATATACTTACCTCGCTGTAACCAGGGATGATTATCTTGAATTGATTGAACGCGCGCTTAAAGAAAATAGCTCGGAGTTGCAAAGTGACAGAAGGGTATTTGCATCGTCGCATACATGGGCCAACAATGTGACGGAGATATACAGGGCCATTAATGATTTTAATACGAAAAAGCAGAACAATGGCGGAACGCACTAAGACGATAACGGTGGTAGCAGTAACCGACAACCACTACATGGTGTTGCTGGCCGCACTTTTGAAGTCGATTGAAGCCAATATCGCCGCTGATACCAAAATGGACCTGTGGATAGTGGAAGATGGGGTAACGAAGGTGAACAAAGGGAAACTAGAAAAATCAAGGGATGCTGCTGTTACATCACTGCATTGGAAAAGCGTGCGGGAGGTAATACCCGCCGGAACTAAGCTGCCGCTTGATCAAAGCTCGTGGCCGCTGAATATTTATATGCGCCTATTTATTCCTTATTTCATCCCGGAAGGTGTAGAAAAAGTGCTGTACCTTGATGTGGATATGATAGTGCTGAAAGACCTGGGAGCATTGATGCAGACTGATCTCAAGAACAATACAATAGCGGCGGTGCTGGACCCTAATGTGCGGACATTCGACAATTCGTGGGGCGGGGTGCTTAATTACCAGTCGCTGGGGTTTCCAGGCGATACCGCCTACTTCAATACAGGACTTTTGCTCATTGATCTGCCCAAATGGCGGGCGAATAATACTACGGAGAAGATACTCGACTGTATACACCAGAATAGGAAGTTTGCCAACTTTCCGGATCAGTATGGATTGAATATTGTGCTGGCGAACAAATGGCTGCACCTTGATACACGCTGGAACCATTTCGCCACCATTGACGCTGATGCGCCCTTCATCATTCATTTTGTGCAGCGCAAACCTATATATAAAACCTACAGCAATAATGTAGCTTACAAAGACCTTTTTTATCACTACTTAAAGCTTACCGAATGGAGGAATGTGAAGCCAATAGGGGAGTCGAAGAGGTATTTTAAGAAGGTCCGTAACATTCTTAATAAAGTGTTGAAGAGAAAATAAAATGAAGCGGTTTAATCAATGAAAATAGCGCATCTTATACTTTGCCATGCCGGTCCGCGGCAGTTAGAACGCCTCATAAGGCGGCTGGTGCATACTGATGCCTGGTGCTATATTCATTTGGACAATAAAGCGGCTATTGAGCCCTTTCTTTCGTTGCAGGAGTTGCCTAATGTCAGTTTTGTAAAAAATAGGGTGAGTGTGCACTGGGGTGGGTATAGCATAGTACAGGCTACGCTGAATGGGTTTGGTGAGATACTGTCGTCAGGTTTGGGCTTTACGCATGTAAACCTGCTGAGCGGGCAAGACTATCCTTTAAAAAGTACAGACGCTATTCATAAATTCTTTGACCACAGTCCTGGCAGAACATTTATGCATACTTTGTCGGTAGTCAATGAATGGACAGAGGCGTTGCCCAGGATCACTAAATACCACCTGGCTAATATGAATTTCCCCGGCAAATACAAGGCCGAACGACTGATAAACGCGGTAATGCCCGTGCGGAAATTTCCTGAGCAGTTGGTGCCGGTCGGCCGTTCGCAGTGGTTTACCATTATTGCCGAACATGCGGCATACATAATTGAGTACCTTGCCCGTAATAAAAAAGTGGTTGATTTTTTCAAGCTGAGCTGGGCCCCGGATGAGATGATATTCCAGACGGTTTTGTATAATTCCGTACACAAAGAGCAAATGGTAAATGATAACCTGAGATATATAGATTGGTCGGCAGGTGGGTCAAGCCCTAAGGTGCTTACAATGAGCGATGCAGCGGCTTTAACGCAGTCTGATAAATTGTTCGCCCGAAAATTTAATCCCACCATAGATAGTGCGATATTGGATCACCTTGATAAAAGCGCTCTGTTGAATCACTAATCTATCGCTATGAAAAAGGTATCTATCATTACTGTGAATTTCAATCAGCCTAAGGTGACTGAAGAGTTATTGCAGTCTATTTTTACCAAGAGTAAGTATCCCGGCCTTGAAATAATAGTAGTAGATAATGGCAGCGAACACGACCCTACGGCGGAATGGGGCACGCTGTATGCCACTGTCAAATTTATACGGTCGGCGACGAACCTTGGCTTTGCCGGTGGCAATAACCTGGGCATAAGGGCGGCGACCGGCGATTATCTTTTTCTTGTTAACAATGATACTGAATTTACGGAAGGGCTTGTGGAACAATTAGTGAATACGCTTGATGAACATAGTGAGGCCGGCATGGTATCGCCTAAGATCAGGTACTTTGATAAGCCAGACGTTTTGCAATACGCGGGCTATACAAAAATGAATTATTTTACCGCGAGAAATAATTGTGTAGGGCAGTTTGAAACCGACATGGGCCAGTACGATCAGCTAACAGGTGAAACCGCCTTCGGGCATGGCGCGGCGATGATGGTGAGGCGCGAAGCAATGGAAAAAGCGGGAATGATGTCGGAAATATACTTTCTCTACTACGAAGAAATGGATTGGTGTGAGCACATAAGAAAAGCGGGTTACACGATAAGGGTGAATATGCAGGCGCTCATTTACCACAAGGAATCGGTATCGGTGGGGAGGAACAGCCCGCTGAAAGAATTTTTTATGAACAGGAACAGGATATTGTTTATCCGCAGGAATTGCCCATTGGGTGTGCGGATGGTGTTCTGGCCTTACATTTTGTTTGTGGTAACTCCGCGCAATATGCTGAATTATATGAAGAACGGGCAATGGGGATTTATTCCTATTCTAATTAAAGCGATCACATGGAATTTTACCAATAGTATACAAAGCACGAACCTGGGATACCCTGTAAAACGATAACTATGGCGTTAGTATTACTCATAAGTTTGTTTCTTGTTTTCTATACCTTTTTCGGGTATGGCATCCTGTTGTTCCTACTGGTAAAGTTCCGGGTAATGTTGAAGGGCAAGAGGCCAATACCCAACAATGGCGGGCGCTGGCCAACCCTCACGCTTATTGTATCGGCATATAATGAAGAACATTGCATTGGTGAGAAGATCGCTAATTCGTTGTCGCTTATTTACCCCGCCGATAAGATCACTTACCTTTTTGTGACCGATGGCTCTACCGATAATACGGCATCAATCATTACGGCTCATCCGCAGATAAAACACATGCACCGCGATGAGCGGAAAGGCAAGATAGCTGCCATAGACCGGGCCATGCACGAGGTGAATTCGGAGATAGTGATATTCACCGATGCCAATACTTTCCTGAACAAGGAAGCGCTTATGAATATCTGCAGGCACTTTCACGATCCTAAAGTGGGGGCGGTATCGGGTGAGAAGAGGGTGAAGATAGAAGATGTTTCAGACGCTACAGCGGGCGAGGGTTTTTACTGGAAGTATGAATCGAAATTAAAGACATGGGATTCGGAATTGTATTCCGTGGTGGGCGCTGCGGGTGAGTTGTTCAGCGTAAGGACAAAGCTGTTTGAGCCCATACCGCCCGATACTATACTTGATGACTTCATGATCTCGATGCTCATTGCCGAAAAAGGGTATCGGATCATTTACGAATCTGCCGCCTATGCCATGGAGACCGGCTCTGAAAATATATCGGAAGAACTGAAAAGAAAGATACGGATAGCGGCCGGGGGTATGCAATCTATAGTACGGCTGAAGGGGCTGCTAAACCCGTTTCGTAATTTTGTGCTTACCTTCCAATATGTAAGTCATCGTGTATTGCGGTGGACAATCACCCCGTTTTTAATGGTGCTGGCGTTTGTGCTTAATGGGATTATGGTGTTGAAAGGCGCTGGCATATTATTTACCGCGATTTTCGCGATGCAGGCCCTGTTTTACGCAATGGCGTTGCTTGGATGGGTGATGGAGCGCAGGCAAATGAAGGTAAAGATATTCTTCATCCCCTATTATTTTTGTATGATGAACTATGCAGTGGTGGCCGGCATCCGCCGGTATTTTCTGAAGCAGCAAAGTGCTGTATGGGAAAAGTCTAAAAGGAAGTGAAAGGTGGAAAGCACTGATCAGTCCTTCATAAACTTCCCGGCATACACACCATTGGACTTAACAAAATATGCCCCCGCACCCAGCTTTTCTATATCAAGTGTTACCTCCTTGTCTTTCACAGAAAGTGTCGGTAAGTTTTGTGTGCGGCCTAAAATATCCGTCACTTCAATATTGCTTATTTCGCCCGGGCTGGTGATGTTGATTTTATTGGTAGCGGGGTTTGGGTAGATGGAAATATTGTTTTGTTCGGTTGTTATGTTATTTAGGCTTGTGGTGTTGTAGGTTATTCTGCGGATGCGGTTGTTTCTGCTATCGGCAATGTATAAATTCCCCCAATCGTCCACATAAGTACATTCGGCTTCCCTGCCAATCTTAGCCAATGTAGCAAGGCCGTTATCACCACTATAACCGCATGTATCTTTGCCTACTACTGTGTTAATGATGCCAGACACATTGACCTCACGGATCGAACATCCATTTAAACTAGAAATGTAAAAGTTGTTTGAATTTCCAAAGACTACTGCTTCTGGCGCATAAGTTGATGCAAGAATAGCATTACCACCATCCCCAGTATTTAACATGCTTCCGTCGCCAGTAACAGTTGTAATCATATTGGTCGCGTCCAATTTTCTTACACGGTTATTGTTCCAGTCCGGAATATATAAATCTCCCAGTGAACTAAAAGCGAGGTACCCAGGGACTTGAAACTCTGAAGCTGTTGCTAACGTGCCATCTGGTGTGAAGCCAGGGGTTCCATTACCTACAACAGTGGTGATAATACCTGCCGGGGTGATTTTTCTCACACGTGCGTTTACCCCATCAGAAAAATAAAGGTTACCCACCGTATCAAACTGCAATCCAAATGGGTCATGTAATTGTGCATTAGTTGCAGGGCCATTGTCTCCACTAAATCCAAACGTATTATTTCCAGCTATTGTAGTAATAATGCCTGCGAGGTTAACCTTTCGTATTACGCTGTTGCTATTATCTGCAACATACATATTACCATCCTTGTCAAAAGTCAGATCAACCGGATTATATAATTCGGCATTTGTTGCAGGCCCATTATCTCCCGAATATCCAACGTGACCATTGCCAACAACTGTTGTGATTATTTTGGCAGCATCTATTTTTCGGATGACATTGTTATTTACATCTGCAATGAAAAGATTGCCATGACCATCAGATTTTATAACCAAAGGTCTATTAAACTGTGCATTAATTGCGAGGCCGCCATCCCCACTATATCCCGCAACCCCCGTTCCAGCAATAGTAGTTATTATCTGCCCCCAAACCACTGCGGGTAATAAGAAAAGGAGTATGGCTAGCGGCAGTTTCAAGGGTGGGAAAATTAGTTAATGCAAGATACAGAGAAAATGAGATAATGTAATTGGAAAGTCTTTAACTTTACAAGAGTAAAAAATGTAATTGTATGCAGGTACAGTATGTAACAGACGAAAAAGGCAAAAAAAGCGCAGTGCAGTTATCGTTAAAGCAGTGGAAGGAGTTGCAGAAAGGCATAAAGAAACTGGAGCTTTTTGAAGAATTAAAGCAGGCTTTCAAAGATATGGAGCAGCATCAGAAAGGGAATCTCAAAACACCCACTACCAAACAATTGCTTGCTCAACTATAATTCATCACGGCTTCGCGTCACATAGTTCTGCAATTCATCTGCAAAATCAGCGGGTAACTTCCCCGGTATTTTTCTGAAAGTTTTTGAGCTGGCTGTACATTTTCCTTCAACACTTTTATCAGATGCAGTTCTTCAAGCTCATGTATCAGCCCGATTGCTTTTTGATTAGTAATTTGTATGGGTAATGTATCCATAAAGTAAAGTTAGTATAGTCTGTGCACAATATGAGGTGCATAGGGTACAATTGCCCTGGCCTTCAGGCCTACAGTGTATCCACAAGTATTTGGTTATAGTAAGTGCTGCCCCATCGGGGCTGTCTGTTTGTAGTAAACCACCAGATAATGTGGGGCATGCCCCGGAGCGGGCTGTCCTATTCGCGAATTGGATAGCCCCAGATGGGCAATGTCATTGACTTAATAACTTTGATAGTGCCGAAGGTATCGCAAACGAACTATTTTATTTCGTTCCCTCTTTAGTTGCCCCGGCCTTTAGGCCGAGGGTGAAATTAAATAATAAGGGTGGCTTTAGCCGAAATGTGCGTGCCATGGGCTACTTATCACGAGTAATTTCGGCTAAAGCCATCCTTAATTTCTATTCAGCACCCGGCCTGAAGGCCGGGGCAATTGGTGTTTATATAAATTCACAAACAGTGCGCATTGAATCGTTAAGTCAATGACATTGCCCAGATGGGGCAAATATGATTTTGGGATTTTATTTCTACAGACAGATAGCCCCTGCCGGGGCATTATCGGAATAAAATACATCAAAAAAAGACGTGGATGCACGGTAGGCCTGAAGGCTGGGGCATTACGCCTTTTGTAATGGTAGTGCCCTGATTAGAGGCAGGGTCGGGTAAGTCCCATGGGCTGATCTATTATTGCAACCCGCTATGTTGCTGTTGTTTTTTAAATACTATGCGTTGCACGCGTTTTATGATCCCCTTCCACAGGCCGCCATCCAGTTGAATCCTGCGGTCTGTTGTCCAGACAAGGGCTTTAATATTTGTTACGTAATGGAGCTTGCCAAACCCTTTTTCGCGCAGCTTTAAAGCCAGGTAGCCATCTTCATTACTTCCTTTGGGATGGTCGAACCCATTTACGGCTACGCCCTGTTCCCTTCTGAACCCTGAATTGAAGCCGTATATATTTACGGCTTCTTCTTTGAAAAATTTATTCACGTACCGGAGCAGGTCACCTATGTATTCATAGAAAAAATAAGTGGCCCTGGTTGTGGCGCCGGTAGGTATAAAAGAAAAACGCCCGTAAGTAACGCTTAGGCGCTCATCATTGGCAAGCGGGGTTACCATATTTTCTATCCAGTCCTGCGGGTATAGTGTATCTGCATCGGCGTTAAGGATGTATTTACCCTTTGCTGCGGCAAGCCCTGCGTTGCGGGCGGCGGTGATGCCCTGGGTGCGCTCGTTTACACACGTCACACCGGCAGCCCTTACCAATGATTCGGTATTATCAGCAGAGTTGTTGTTCACAACAATGATTTCCACCGACCGCGTGGTTTTATTGCAGGCAAGGGAATGTAGCGTCTGTAAAATGTCTTTCTCTTCGTTGTAAGCAGGCATCACCACCGAAACTTCGGGAGCGCCCTTCAAAAGGGTAGCATAGCCTTTATTGATGGCTGCCAGACGCTGATCGTTTGTCATCGCGCTGCGATCCATTAATGTTCTTATAGGCTGGGGTATACCGAGTGGTCTCATTATGCGCTACACATTTTCTTTTTGGAACAATGCTGGAATAGTCTTGAAGATCAGCCGCATATCATACCAGAAACTATGGTTCTGCGCATAGGTGTTGTCCAGCATCAACCGCTCCTCTTCCGACATTTCGCCCTTGCCTCTTTTTTCCACCTGCCAAAGGCCGGTGAGGCCTGCAGGGGCGAGGAAGCGCTGCGCGTATTTATCGGTCGTCAGTTTTTCCGCTTCATAAAGTGGTAAAGGTCTGTTGCCAACAATGCTCATGTCGCCCTTCAGTACATTCCAGAGTTGTGGTAATTCGTCGATGCTTGTGTTGCGTATAAAATGGCCTACTTTGGTGATGCGCGGATCGTTTTTAAGCTTGAAGAATGCCGAGCCTGCCATTTGTTTTTTATTGCCGAGGTATTGCTTCTCGCACCAGGTATTTTTATCGGAGTACATGGGGTTGCGGCACTTCGATTCATTTGCGGCGATGCAATCTGCGCAGAGGCTATTTGCAAGTGTTTCCGCTTCCCCATTTCCCGCCGTGTTATATTGGTTCAGGTGTTTCAGGTCTTTCAGCTTAGCATCTGCATTTACGAACATTGACCGGAACTTATAAAATTTGAACACTTTATAGCCCGTACCTACCCTCAATGAATAGTACAATACCGGCCCTTTTGACTCAAGTTTCATAATGATGACCACTACCAGTATCACCGGGGAAAGGAGAATGAGCGCTATACCGGAGGATATGATATCGAAACTTCTTTTCAGGAAATCCGGCTTATATGTAATGGAAACCGCCTTGTCGGTATTTTTTTGCAGCTCGGGCCAGTACTTCATCAGGAACTTCATCCTCGCCTCTATCTGTTCCTGCTCCAGTGGCTTAGCAAACAATTCTGCAACTCCCGCCTGCAGGCATATCCGGTTGAGGTTGTCGCTTATTTTTTCACACAGCAGGAAAAAGGGGATAGCATCCATCCCTTTCTTTTTCAGGGTTTCCCATAAGCTGATACCGGCAGTGCCCATTACCTCGCTTTCAGAAACAATAGCGGCTATATTGAGTTTACCTTTCTCATACCTGCGGCTGAGGTCAATGGCGTTGGTAAAATGCACCAGCTCATTACCTCCAAGGTCACACTGGCTTAAAACATCGAACGAGGTAGGGCTGACATTAAGAAGCGCTATGATACCGCCATTTACTTCCTGCATAATTTTTTCTATTAATACTGTCTGGCCCTTAACGCTTTACCATAACGCTTCAGGATCACATTGATCCTTGCTTCCAGTTCCCGCGGATTGAACGGCTTCAGGACATAATCATCGGCGCCCGCTTCCAGGCATTTTATCCTTGTTTCAGAACGTTCTTCGCCCGACAGGATAATTACAGGTATGGCATTGAAGAAACTACTGTTCTTCAGTTGTGCAAGTAGTTCATACCCGTTGAGCAGGGGCGTGTTGAGGTCCGATATGATAATATCCGGCAGGTCGCCTTTCTGCAGGAAGGTAAGCGCATTCAGCCCGTTTTCAAACGCAGTTACCTGAAAATTGTGCTCTAATACCTTGCATATCAACATCTTTATTGCCAAATCGTCTTCTACTACAACTACTTTGAGCAATGGCCCGTTTGCATTATCCATTATGAGTGTATTGATCTAAATAAACTGAGATATTAATGATTGGTTAACAGAAAATCCTTTTCTCACCTCACGATCTGATTGCAAATTACGATAATAATTTTGCATGGGTTACTATTTTAAAATAAATTTGCCTGCTGAAAAACAGATACTTCTATCTCTTTTAAATCATGTAAAATCAATGCTTTGCAAGAGAAAAGAGGTTTGTAATTATACAAAATGCACAATGTTTCCTTTCATACCTCATAATATCTTTTTATTAATTTTCTTTGAATGATTGTTATGATTGAATATCAATAACTTATTTACGTAAAATCAAACATACCCATAGCATTAAATGCCGTTTACATTTGCCCACCCCGCGTTAGTATTACCATTGATAAACAAACAGAAGAAAATATGCTCTGTAACCGGCCTGGTGATCGGCAGCATCATTCCTGATTTTGAATCCTTTCTGACGTTGGATGAGCATAAGATATACGGCCATACCTGGCTCGGGGTATTTTGGTTCGACCTTCCGCTGGCCATTATGGCCGCGTTTGTTTTTCATGGCATTGTTCGTGATCCGCTGATCAAAAACCTGCCTGCTTACTTCGGTCATAAGTTTGTGCACTATATCAATTTTAAATGGGGCGCGTATTTCAGAAAGCACGCATTGATGATCATCATTTCCATGCTCATTGGCATTGTCTCGCACCTGCTATGGGATGCTTTTACCCATCTCAATCTGGCAAACCCCGATGCCACTGATTCCAACATCCTTGTCTTCAACATGCGGCTTTATATGATACTCCAATACTCAAATTCCTTAATAGGCTTGATAATTGTTTGCTGGTACGTTATCGGCTTGCCTACTTCGCCTGCAAGGAAATTACCGCATGGCAAGCAAGCATTTCACATTGATACCACTATACCTTCCGGAAAAAACAAAGCCGCTTACTGGCTAATTTTATCTGTAGTGGCAGGCATGATGATAGCCCTTTCCATTCATTTGTCTGAAGGGCCGGTAAATATTATCCTGCTAATAGAGATATGTATTTCGGGGATATTGCTGGGGTTGATAATGACCCCTCTTATTCAGCGGCTTTTGCGTATTGTGTAAGCGAACACTAGCCAATGTCATTGACTACTTGAGCGAGCGGCATATCCAATACCACCTTCAACCACTTTGTGGTTGGGTATCCACTTCCACATTCCGCCGGTTTCACCGGCGGTTATTGACATTTATGCCCTTTGGGCAATACCGCCAGATGACCACAATCTTTAAATAATATTGGCCTTATGGCTATCCTTTACCAAGTGTTTTAAGCAGAAGTAATTTGGTTTCGATATACCCTTCCATCAATATTGCCCTGAACGAAAATTCCATGTACTTACGTAACTGAAAGTAGCCGAATAAAAGCCCTGACAATACTGTTAAAAAAGAGGATAAGGCTGCACCATACATACTTTTCAGGAAGTAGATACCTACGAAATCACCTGCAATATTTACCGCGAGCATTATCAGCACTTTGTAAAAATTGATCTTCGGCTTGTGTACAATATCAAGGCCAACGCCATTAAACCGGTCGGCAGGGTACATAAGGGAGATGATCATGAATATCCGCAAAATATTTGCGGCCTCAGTGGCTATGTATTTTGAACCACCCAAAATATAGATCGCTAAGTCGGCAAAAAAGAAAGACATAATAGTGAGTGGTATAAAAGCCATTGTGAGCATACCCGCATACTTGCTCAAAATGTATGAGGCCTGGCGAATATTTTTGTTGTTATAAGCCGATGCCATGGCAGACATTCCGGTACCTACAAAGGTCCTTAGCGGGATTTCAATAATCTCCATCAGCCGGAGCGGCAGGTTGTAGACGGCTACTGCTGCAGGGCCAAGCATAAAGGTAACGATGTAAACATCAGTGCTTTGCAGCAATTTGGACGCTGCACTTGTACCAAGGCTATATTTTCCGAAATGCAATATTTCGCTAACGCAGGCCTTCGATCGACTGGTAATCGTTTTCAAACGGGCCAGCCGCAGCACAAAGCCCACCAGGCAAGTAAGTATGTTTGTCAACAGGTTGCACCACAACAGGCTATCAATGGTCATTTTTTTTAAAAAGATCAGGGCTGCAATAACCAATATCATTGATCCGCTGTTTACCAACCGGAGCCATAATATTTTGCCATACTGCTCATCGGCAACCAGTATCCAGAAAATGACTGTTGTCGGCAATGTACTTAGCAAAGTAACCCCAAACCACTGGATAGATGTAATTAGCAAAGGGTTGGTAATAACAGGTATAAATAACATACCGCCCGCATCAATGAGGAACATCAGGAATGTCAATGCTGTAGCCAGGTACCAGACCGACCCTAAAACTTCTTCTGCACGTCCTGCAGTAGTCCCCGCATAAAACTTTACGGTTGCAGTGCTCAGTAAGCCATTTCTCAACGCGTCCCCGAGGCTTAAAATAGAAAGAAAAAAGAACCACGTACCTACGTCTGCTTTACCCAATGACCTGTATAATAAGCCAATAGTGACAACTGACAGTACCGAAATCACCGCATTGCCCGCCAATGCGAGGAAGTGTTTATTGTTGAGGTCAGAAAACTTAAACTTGCGCATGTAACGGCTATGAACTAAAAGGCTGTAAAAAACGGCCCGGAACATTATGCATATCTTTGAAATGCAAATAATTTCCTCCTTCTATTGGTCTAAAAATACAGCATTTACTTCTATTTTTTGCTACTTTAGCTGAGATTAAGTGAACCGGTATTTTTTCTACACACAACTAGCTACATGTACAAAGTATTGTTAGCCTCGCGCGCCGATTATATGTACCTTACGGGGGAAATCCCGTTCATCTTTAAGAAAGCGGGCTGTATTGTTGATGTATATTGTACCAGGAAGGGCTGGCTGCTGTCTAATAGCTTTCATGATAAATGGATCGAATCAAGCGAAGATGAAAAGCAGTTCCAGGACAAACTGATCGGCATTGCCAACACCAATGAATATGACTGGATAGTGCCTATGGATGATGAGTGCGTGAAAACAATGAATAACTGCATTACATCGGAAGATACCTTTAAGAAAATACTCCCACTTACCAAAATTGAGAACCGCGAAATACTCTCCTCTAAAATTGGCCTGTCTAACGCCTGTAAGAAACACAATATCCCGACGCCAGGCTATGTAAATTATTCAGAAATGCCGGATGTCGAAATGATAAATAAAACGCTTTTGTACCCCATCCTGCTCAAAGAAGATTTTAGTTTCTCGGGGCATGGGATACAATATTGCGAAGAGCCTTCGCAGCTGGCTTCATGCCTTGAAAAAGTGAGGGACAAGAACAATCTCGTGCTACAGGAATTCATCAAGGGCACTGATATTGGGGTAGAGGCATTATTTAAAAACGGCGAATTGGTGACCTATAACGCCGCAGTAGTAAAGGATTATATGTCCGGTACATTTTCCTTTACCACTAAGAGGATATATTCGCCAAATGAAGCCATAGAAGCGCACCTTATTACACTGGGTAAAAGCCTGGGGCTTAATGGCTTCGCGAGTATAGGCTACCTGTATCATCCGGAACGGAACATTTATTATCTCATAGAGGTGGACGCGAGAGTAAACTCATGGATGGCATATGGCAGGTTTACAGGCCACAATTTTACAGATGGTATCCGCAGGATCACAAAATGGGGTTCGGGAGGTAGCAACAGCAAAAGTAAGCCGGGCAAAACAGTGGAAATAGCGATCTTCGACAGGGACGTGCGGCGGTGCGTAAAGCACAAAGATTATAAAGGGTTGCTGAAGTGGTTTGTGAACTATAAGGGATACTGGCGGTTTATCCCGCTTTATGATTTCAGGCTGCTGAAAAGGATCATGAAAAAAATGCTGTTCGACTTCCTGAAGATAAAATATTAATTCACTCCCTTCACCCATGCGTTCAGCGCAAAATCAAATCGTTTGATAACCCTGGCCGGGTTGCCCACAGCTACTGAAAATGGTGGTATGTTCTTGGTAACAACTGCACCTGCTGCTATCACAGAATGTTTGCCAATAGTAACGCCTGAGGTTAGTACAGCGTTCGCCGCTATCCAGCAATCATCTTCAACAACAATCGGGGCTGTGGTCACATCCTGCAGGTTTATGGGAACGTTGGGGTCTTTGTACTCATGATTCAAGCCGCTGGCAACAATATGCTGCGCGAAAATGACATTGTTCCCGATGGTCACCGGGCCTATGATCACATTGCCTATACCTATAAAAGTGTTATCGCCTATCAGCACATCACCCACGCCATTATTTATGGTGCAGTGGTCTTCAATGACAGATTTCCTCCCCAGCTCGAACCTGTTAAACGGAAGGACGTCCATCCTCGCGCT
>Ga0207020_1087_pt1 | contig 17560 bp, 10 predicted proteins | sample Alteio_BWMinCont_48_FD_153500 | JGI IMG/M metagenome (GOLD analysis project Ga0207020, IMG submission 153500) | Enriched cells from forest soil in Barre Woods Harvard Forest LTER site, Petersham, Massachusetts, United States -... | ecosystem: Environmental > Terrestrial > Soil > Temperate forest >... | reverse complement strand
TGATTTTGGTGTATCCATTTTGCCAATTGAAGACTTGTCATTATTTGACAAAATTATTCTAATTTCCTATATAATATCATGCTAAAAGCCGAAACTTTTCAACAATTTTATCCACAATATTTAAGGCTTAGCTAATAAACGTTTGCAACCTTACTCTTAGAGTAGAAACTTGTAGCCAATCTCCAAATTATTTTCCCAAAAAATGTACAATACATCGAAGTCTTATGTATCTTTGTCTTAGGCAAACAAAGAAAGACTATGATATTTTCCTCTGAGTTGATAAAGGGTACGCTGAAAACAATAGTGCTGAAGCTGCTTGCGGATAACAGCAAGATGTATGGTTACGAGATAACGCAGCGGGTGAAGGACCTTACCAAAGACAGGATACAACTGACGGAAGGGGCGCTGTACCCCACCCTCCACGCACTGGAGGAGGAAGGGCTGGTAACTACCGAGCTGGAGTATAATGGCAAGAGGGCGCGCAAGTACTATCGCCTGAGCCCGTCGGGCAAAACAAGATCGAATGAGCGGGTAACGGAATTCGCGGACTTTGTAGAGACCATGAAATTATTGCTGGACATACAACCCAAAACAGCCTAAAGAATGTACTGCATCACTGATCAGCAGATAGAATATATCCTCAGCGACATTAGACGTAATGGAGTTGAAATGGAGGACCTGCAGTTGAACCTCCTGGATCATATTTGCTGTATTATGGAGCAGGAGCTCAAAGAAAATGATGACTTTGAGCGCTTCTATCACGCAACGATAAAACGCTTTTACAAGCGCGACCTGCGGGAGATAGAAGATGAGACCATCAATTTGTTAACCTTCAAAAATTACTATGCAATGAGAAAGGTATTGATTGCCAGCGGGGCCTTCGCGGTATCCGCTTTTATCGCCGGTTCTGCTTTTAAATTTATGTACTGGCCGGGCGCCAGTATGCTGCTTACGCTGGGCATAGGCTCATTCAGTTTACTGTTCCTGCCGTTATTGTTTATCCTTAGAGCCCGGGAAGCAAAGGCTGCAAGCGACAAGTTTGTTGCTGCCGTTGGTTGCGGCGTTGGCGCTATGTTTTCCCTTGCGATCCTGTTTATAGTGCAGCACTGGCCGGGAGCCAATATGCTGCTTTTTTCAGCGATTGGTATCGCGGCGTTTGTATTGCTGCCCGTGTATTTCTTTACAGGCATCCGCCGGCCAGAGACCAAGCTGAATACCATCCTTATATCTATTATACTGGTGGGTGTTATTGGCCTGCAGTTCACTATGGTGCGGCTGAGGCCATCGGCCTCACAAACCTGGATCAGGACGGCGACTTATGTACAGGATGAAGAACTGCTTTTGAAAATGAGGACAGGGCAGCAGCCCGGCAAGCTGGCAGCAGAGATCAATGAGATAAGCGATGAGCTCAAAGGTTTTATACTGCAAAGCGCTATCGGCATGAATTCGATCCCCGCCGGTTTTGACACAATGGGCCTGCACCTCAACGAGGGAAACCTGGGAAAAGAATTTGACCCGGATGGCAAGGGAGTGCTGTTGCTTACCCGCCTTCGCGACGCGGTAAACGAATACAATGCAGCCCTGGGAAAAGACGCACTGAAGATACCCGTAAAGAACTCTGTACTGGAAACAGACCCTGCTAAGACAGTAGCACTCTACTCTAACCTTTCCGTCCTCAACAGCATTACCCAACTGCAGATGTACCTGGCGCTGTCTGAACCTCAGACTAGCCGTAATTAGTCTGAGTTAGCTGATTTTATGTCTGAGCTTTGATTCCCGGGAATTAGGGGTGCCTCGACCTTGATTCCCGGGATTAAAGGATTTGTATGATGGGCAGGTTTTGTACGGGTTGCGAACGCCATTCTGTGGGATCCGCGTTACAAACGCGGCAGTGGTCCCGCCCTTCGCAAACCCGCCGGTATAGGAGTATCCATGCTGAATAAACAAGCCGCCCTGGTTCCTGAAAAAGGAGGTCTGCCGGGGGTTAAACCCTCACCCCTATTACCAGCACATCATCCACCTGTTCGTTATCACCCTTCCATTCTTCAAAATATTTCTTCAAATACCCCTCCTGCTCCCGCATGCTCATACCCTGTATAGAGAGCAGCATTTCCTTAAACTTTGCGGTCATCAGTTTTTTCCCATGTGCACCGCCAAACTGATCGGCATAGCCATCAGTGAAAATATAAATCGTGTCATTCTTTTGCAATTGTACCCAATGACTTGTAAATGTCCTGTCGCGCGCCATTTGCAGCCCGCCTATCGGGAACTTATCCGGTTTATATGCCTCCATTACACCATTTCGCACAAGCCATAGCGGACGGTTAGCACCGGCAAATGCCAGTCCGTTTTTTTTGAGGTCAAAGGAACAAATTGCTATATCCATCCCGTCAGCAGATGCAGATTGGTTCTCGCCTTGTTTCAGCGCTTCAATCACTGATTTGTTAAGTTGGTTGAGTATCAAAGCAGGTTCCTCAATCCCTTTTTCATTAATGATCTGGTTGAGCAGAGAGCTCCCTATCATGCTCATAAATGCCCCCGACACACCGTGCCCCGTACAATCTCCTGCTATTACGAGCAGGCGATCGTTCTTCTCAGCAAATGCGTAAAAATCACCGCTTACAATATCTTTGGGTAAGTATAGAATGAACGATTGTTGCAGGGCCTCGTATATCAGTTCTACATCGGGAAGTATTGCGGATTGTATTCGCTGGGCATAATTAATGTTGTCAGTTATCTCCTTATTCTTCGTTTGGATGTGCTCAAGCAGTTGTTCTGATTTTTGTTTTTCAAAAGACAATTGTTTATTATTTCGGAAGACGATACCAACAATTATCAGCAAAACGGCAAAACTGATAACAACTGCTATAGCTTCGTTGCGTTTTTTTACTCCTTCTAATTTTGCTATTTTTTCTTTCAGTTCTGTTTCACGCCGGGTTTCGAGGGTGGTGATCTTAATATTATTCTTTGCCGAAAAAAGTGAATCCTGCAGTTGGTAAGACAGCCAAATGTTTTCATAGGCACTTTTATAGTCGCCCGATAATTTTTCAGCTTCCGACAAATGCTTATAATACGCTTGCAGATCTACCAGTTCACCCATTTCTCTGGCAAGGGATATTGCCTTTGTTAAATAATAAATGGATTTCTGCACACTTGTATCTTTGCCATAGTTGCCGTTTTGCACAGTGTTCCGTGCAATGATCAGATAGCATGTACCTACATCGCCGTATGCTTCCTGCACTTGTTCAATTGCTATAACGTTTTTGTCAAAATTGTCAGTGGCTATATTCAACGCTATCAGGTTATTTTTTAAGGCTTCATTATAATTTTTATTGCCGAGGTATGCGCCGCCTATTCTTAAGTAAGTGATCACCAGGCCATTTTTATAACCCAGCTCTTCATCAATGGCTATGGCCTTTTTGTCGAAATCTATGGCATCGGTAAATTTGTTTTCAAAGCCGTATATCTCGCCAATATTTGAGTAGCACTTTGCGATACCCAGTTTATTGCCCGTTTTTTCAAAAGTCTGCAGCGCTTTAAAATAGCAATCCAAAGCTTTTGAATAGTTCTTTTGGTCCCGGTAAATGGTGCCTATTTTTCGGGTGGTATTCGCCGTTCCCTGGTCGTTTGCAAGTATTTCGTACGATTTTAAAGCGCTGAAAAGCGCTTCAAGCGCATCGGGGTAATTCGATTTGTTATAATAATTAAATCCCAGGAAGTAATGTGCGTCTGCCAGCCCTTTCTCCCAATGTAGCTGACCAGCGAGCGCAATTGCTTTATTCCCAAACAGAATCCCTGAGTCGGGAAAATAACTGGAATAATTGTCTGAGAGCGCAACCAGCAGTTTTACTTTATTGGTGTCTTCGTTGCGTTTATTGCTTCCGGAATTTAATTCTTTGAGCAATGAATCAATAAGTGCGTGGCCCCTTTTACCCGTTTGCTGGCTCGCCGTTTGGGCGCAAACAAATCCAGCTCCGCCGAAGGAGATTAACAGAACCAGTAACATGCCCGAAAACTGCCTCACTGATTTAAATCGTTTAAAGTTATTCCCAAAGCCCGATGACTCCCGCCGTTGAGCCCGAACCTACACGATAAGGCTGTTTTTACTTTTTAATTTTTTGCTTTTTAATTTTTACACCCTCACCCCTATCACCAGTACATCGTCCACCTGCTCGTTATTACCCTTCCATTCCTCAAAATATTTTTTCAAATAACCCTCTTGCTCCCGCATGCCCATGCCTTGCATGGAGAGCAGCATTTCCTTAAACTTTGCGGTCATCAGTTTTTTTCCATAGGCACCGCCAAACTGGTCGGCATAGCCATCAGTGAAAATATAGACAGTGTCATTTTTATGCAAGGCAATAGTATGGCTTGTGAAAACCCTGTCCCGCGCCATTTGCAGCCCGCCTATAGGGAATTTATCAGGTTGGTATACCTTGAGCTCGTTGTTCCGTATCAGCCATAGCGGGCGGTTCGCCCCGGCATAGAGTAGTTCATTCTTCACCATGTCAAAAGAACAGATAGATATATCCATCCCATCCGCAGATGCAGATTGGTTCTCGCCCTGTTTCAACGCTTCTATTACTGATTTGTTAAGCTGGTTGAGAATCAGGGCTGGTTCTTCTGTCCCTCTTTCATTAATGATCTGGTTGAGCAGAGAGCTGCCTATCATGCTCATAAACGCCCCCGACACTCCGTGCCCCGTACAGTCGCCGGCGATAATGAGCACATGATCGTTTTGCTCGGCAAATGCATAGAAATCCCCACTCACAATATCCTTGGGCAAGTACAAAATAAATGATTGCTCCAGTGCCTTGTATATTAGTTGTATGTCGGGCAGGATAGCCGATTGTATACGCTGCGCATAGTCTATGTTATCGGTTATGGCTTTGTTTTTTATCTTAATGTCCTTAAGAAATTTTTCCGATTTGTCTTTTTCCAGTGCCAGCAGCCTATTCGTCCTCTTTTGAATGTTGTGGTTGCGAAGCATGTAGAAGATCACAAGCAGCAATAATACCACACCGGCTATAAATATGCTGCGCTCATTACGCTTCTTTTGCACTTCAAGTTTGTCAAGTTGTATCTGCTTGTTTTTTATTTCAAGGTCTTTATTTTTAAGTACCATATCCTGGCCAAGCTCAATTGAATTTGTCTTCAGGTTATTGTCTGTTGAAAAAAGGGAGTCTTTATAAGTGGTATACTGGATGTGAAATCTCAACGCTTCTTTATAATTGCCGGATATGGCGTAAGCTTCCGATAGATAGCCGCTGTTTTCCATTATAGCGTTGAGGTTTTTAGTCTCAAAGCATGCAGCTAATCCTTTGTTCAGGTATTCTATCGCCTTTTGTAAATTAATATTTTTGTTCTTCGAAATCAGGCTGTCTGCCTGTATTTTCCCGGTAGTATCTTTCGCAATCCCAAGGTAGCTTTCCCCGATATTGCCCATGCTTATTGCATTGCCGCTTTTGTCACCTATTTCTTTGCTCAGCCGTAATACCTTGAAATCACAGGCAAGCGCTTTTGCGTAATTTTTGTCCTTAAAATATTCATCGCCAAGGTTTATGTATGCATTGGATATGCCTGTTTTACTGCCTAACTCTTCGTAGATCAGCAACGACTTGGTTTGGTATTCTATCGCTTTCGAAAAATCCTCCTGGCCCCCATAAGCGGTACCAATACCCGAATAGCACCCGGCTATTCCCGGTTTCGATTTTAATTCTTCATAAATTGCCAAAGCCTTAAAATGATATTCCATGGCTTTCGAAAAATTATTCTGAAAAAAATAAACCCAGCCAATTTGATTTGACGCGGTTGCTATCCCATCTTTATTGCCCACGTCTTCATTCAGGTTCAGTGCCTTAAAAAAATACTCCAGCGCGCCGGGATAATTTGACTTCGAATTATACGCTGTTGCGATATTTATCAGTACCCTTGAAAGGTCGTCTTTCTGGTCAAGCACCTCATAAATTTTCAATGACCTTAGTGATAAAGATAGTGCTTTGTCAAAATCATCCTCATTCTGATAAATGACCCCCATATTGCTCAATATCCGCGCTTCACCATCTTTGTTTTTCAGCTCTGTATACAGGTTTAGCGCTTTAACATCATAGTCCATCGCCGATGGATAATTAAATTGATTTTGATAATCCACAGCAATATTGCCATAGATCCTCGCCATTTCCGCTTTATTGCCCGTCCGGACGTAATATATCGCTGCACTCAGATCGTAACTCACAGCTAAGGCCTGGCTGTCCTGCCTCCCATAGAAAATCCCGATATTTCCCAGGGTCTGTGCTATGAATAATGTGTCTTTCAGTTCCTGGTATATCTTCAGGCTCTGTTGATAGTTTTGTAAAGCAACAGTGTAATTTTTTTGAGCAGCGTTAACATCGCCAATGGAATACAAAGACCTCGCTATATTTTTTTTGTCCCCGACAGTTTCCGCTTTGCTTTTGGCTGCATTATAGTATTTAAGCGCCGCCGGTAGGTCATGTATAGACTCATAATTTACACCTTGGCTGAAATAGGCGTTCAGTATTCCCTTTTCCCAATTGATTTTTTCTGCCAGGTCTATCGCTTTCGTTGCGCATTTTATGGCGTCAGCAGTGTTGGCTACCGGGTAAGTGCCCGATAATCCTGTCAGTATATTTACTTTGTCTGTATCATTGTTTGCCTTTGGCAGCCGCTGCAGCAACGAATCAATAAGTGCCCGCCCCTGCTTCTGTCCATAAACAATCCCCGCTCCCTGCAAGGACAGCAACACAACCAGCAAATATTTCAAAAACCGCTGCATTAAACAAAAGTTGTTTAAAGTTATTCCCAGGTGCAATTCTTTATCCCTTCCGCAGCCACGAATCTGAGATAAGGCTGTTTTTACTTTTTAATTTTTGCTTTTTAATTTTTACACCCTCACCCCTATCACCAGTACATCGTCCACCTGCTCATTATGTCCTTTCCATTCTTCAAAATGATCTTTAAGGTGTTTTTCCTGCTCCCGCATATCCATTCCCTGTATCGAGAGCAGCATTTCCTTAAATTTCGCGGTCATCATTTTCTTTCCCAGCCCTCCGCCAAACTGATCTGCATAACCATCGGTAAAAATGTAGATGGTATCGTTCTTTTGCAGGCGCACTGTATAGTTCGTAAACACCCTGTCGCGCGCCATTTGCAGCCCACCTATCGGGAATTTATCCGGTGCGAATGTCTCTATGTTATTATTACGTATCAGCCACAGGGGGCGGTTGGCGCCTGCATACTGCAGCTCATTGCTGTTCAGGTCAAACGAGCATACCGATACATCCATGCCGTCCGCCGCCGCCGAGTCATTTTCGCTTTGGTTCAGCGCTTCTATCACAGAGGCGTTTAGTTGGTTCAGGATCAGCGCGGGCTCCTCTATTCCCCGTTCATTAATGATCTGGTTCAGCAAAGATCCCCCTATCATGCTCATAAACGCCCCTGACACACCGTGCCCCGTGCAGTCGCCCGCTATGATCAGGACTCGTCCGTTTCGCTCGGCGAATGCATAGAAATCCCCGCTTACAATGTCCTTTGGCAGGTACAATATGAACGACTGCGCCAGCGCTTTATAGATCAGCTTTATATCAGGCAGAATCGCCGATTGTATCCGCTGTGCGTAAGTAAGGTTGTCGGTAATAGCTTTGTTCTTTATTTCTATCAGTTCCTTCTGCCGCTCCACTTCCACAGTGCGTTCCTTTACTTTTCGTTCCAGTTCGGTATTCTGGTTTTCAAGCAGCAGCTGTCGTTCTTTTTCCCTCTCCAGGTTCTCGTGCGATAATTTTTGTATCGATTTTACCTGGTTTACCAACTGCTTCTGGTTCATGCCGTTCCTCCTTGCCAGCACTATTGCCGCAGAAAGCGGATATATACATAAGCCTACCTGGTGGGCATAATGAGAGACCGTACCAACCTGCTCTAACATTGTGGGATAACGGTTGGCAACGATTAAAATGGCTATAGCCGGAATAATAAAGAACAACAATCCGGCAGACGCAACAATTACCATCACAGCCCTGGCTTCCCAGCGTTTTTGTCCTACCCCCTGCGCCAGGAAATAGATAGACGATACAACTGCGTAGAAGCTCATGGCAGAAATAATACAGATCTTGATAAGCGGTACCGGTTCGCCAAATAAAATAGAGTAATTATAGGAAACCAGTGGCGAAAAAGATATGGCGGTCACCCCGAGTATTACAATCAACGGGACTTTCGACTTCTCTTTATTTCGAAGGATCTTTGAAAAGAAAATAGACAGGAACTCCAGGGCAAGGACAAAAAGGAACGCACCGCCACCATCAAGCAGGTCAAAATTAAAACTGTCCCACAAAAGTGAGAGAGACGCACAAAGGCAAAATAAAGAAAAGTATAAGTTCTCGGTTTTCTCCTTAAGGAAAAAGAAAATAACGATAAAAATAATGGCAAATGCCAGGTAGTAAAACCCAAGCGCGGAATTGCCGGTAAGGCTTTTCATCTCCTCCTTCTTGTTCTCGTCTACCTGTTTCTTATCTTCTATATTCAACGTCAGTTTTACGAAATTCATGTTGGGGTGGGTGATGTAGGTGACTTCCATTTTTTCAACCGTGTCTTTAAATACGAAGTAGGTGTAATCATCGGCATTAAGGCTGCTCAGTTTACTATTCCCGTCCTTTGCAAACATACCCGTGGCCGCCAGCAATTCTCCATTAAGCAGCACGGATATAGAGCCGCTCAATTCATGAAAATGAAGTGCATATATTTGGTTTAGCAGTCTGGGGTTTACAATAAATGTTGTACTAAGGTTCACTGTTGCCGGCTCGGCGAATTTTACCGTGTCGGGTTTTTTTGTGGTCAGCCGCAGCAGGGTAGCCCCCTTGCTGTTTACCGCAACCACGTCCCACTCAAATTTTTCGGTGGCGTTGATCGCGGGTAGCGTATCCTTGCTGGGTTTGCCCTTTACCAGCGGGTTCTCACCTATATAATCGAGCCGCACAGTTTTTGCCGCCGCGGCCCCGGCAAAAAACATGAGACAACAAACCACAGCTATAAAGTTCTTGATCATCATCGCAACATTAAATTATATGCTATTTACAATATTTATTTGACAAGTAATAATCAGGGCGGACTGCGTAGTTTTTTTGATGACCAACGAACTGCAGGGTAATCATTGTTCTCAAGCTAAATAGATGACTCCCCGGAGCAAGGTTCCGATTTTTCATCGGGAGGGGCGGGGGCTATATCCGTACCCCTATTACCAGCACATCATCCACCTGCTCATTATCCGCTTTCCATTTGTCAAAATAATCGCCCAGGTATTTTTCCTGTTCCCGCATGCTCATGTGCTGTATTGCCAGCAACGCTTCCTTAAATTTCGCGGTCATCAGTTTCTTTCCTTTTTCGCCGCCAAACTGGTCTGCATACCCATCAGTAAAAATGTAGATCGTATCGTTTTGCTGCAACTGTATCGTATGATTCTTAAATACCCGGTCATAGGCAGCCTGCAACCCACCGATCGGGAACTTGTCCGGCTTGTAAACCTCAACGGCCTTGTTGCTGATCACCCATAGCGGCCGGTTGGCGCCTGCATACTGCAGCTCATTTTTGTTCAGGTCGAAAGAGCATACTGATATGTCCATTCCATCTGCCGATGCCGAGTCGTTTTCGTTTTGTCTTAGCGTCGCTATGATCATCGTATTCAGGTGGTTCAGTATCCCCGCGGGCTCATCTATGCCCCGTTCATTTATGATCTGGTTCAGCAGCGAGCTTGCTATCATGCTCATAAATGCACCCGAAACCCCGTGCCCGGTGCAGTCTCCGGCGATGATAATTACCCTTCCGTTCTTTTCGGCGAATGCATAAAAATCACCACTCACTATGTCCTTTGGCAAAAACAGGATAAAGGATTCCGCCAGGGCCTTGTATATAAGCTTTATATCAGGCAGTATAGCAGATTGTATCCGCTGGGCGTAGTTTATATTGTCTGTTATCGCCTTGTTTTTTATTTCTATCTCCTGCTTTTTTATTTCTATTTCCTGTTTTTGCCGTATTATATCCCTTGTGCGCTCTGCTACTTTATGCTCCAGTTCGGTGTTTTGAGTTTCCAGCATTTGTTGTTTTTCCTTTTCCTTTTCCAGATTCTCACGCGACAGCTCTTTTATTGACGTTACCTGCTGCATTAATTTTTGCTGGTTCAGCCTGTTCGTTTTTCCAAGCACTATCACCGCTCCAAGGGGGTACAGGTATATACCGATGGAGCTAATGTTTTCAATGATCTCAGCAACACCCTCTGAGGATATCATCTGGGCGATAAACGGTAGCAGCATAGAGATGCCAAGCGCAAGGGAACATATAAAAACAATGACCCGCGCCTCCCATCTTTTTTGCCGGAAGCCCCGTATCAGGTAGTAGACAGAGGAAACGGCGGAGATGGAAAACAATATGAGGAAGACCAGCAACAGGATAACAGGCACGGGCATATTCCGCATATTCGCAGTGGTGCGTTTGCCCATAAAAAAAAACGAATAGAGTATTGGCGGGTAAAAGCACACTGCCGCAATTACCCCTCTCACAAGAAGTGATATTTTCGACTTGTTTTTATTCCTCAATACCTTAGCCAGGAAAAATGACATGAACTCAATGCTGAACACAAAGCAGAACAGCATCAGGATAGACGAGATAAACGAATCCGCAGCACTGCTGATACATGTGAAAAAGGTGAACAGGCAGAAAAGGCTAAAATACAGGTTCTCTGTTTTATCCCGTGAAAAGAGGAACAAAAGCATAAATACAATACCGAAAGACAGATAGTAATACCCCAGCGAATAATCGCTGTGGTCGCTGATCAGCGCATTCTCCCGTTCCCTTTGCACCTGCGAAAGCTCCGCCAGTTTCAGTTCCAGGTACAAAATATTGATCCTCGGGTCGGGCAAATACAGCACCTCGAATTTTTCAAGGCTGTCTTTTATAGAAAGGTTCACAAACCCATTCACTTCCGCCTTGCTCAGCTTTGCGTCATTTGTCCGGTTCAGCGATCCTGTCGTCAGCACATCGTCACCGTTAACCCTCACCCGCAATGCCCCCGACAAGCTATACGTCAATGCGATTGTTTGTCCCTTAAGTTTCGGGCCAAAATGGACCTTAGTACTAAGCAGCACAAAAGAGACATTCCCGAGTCGTATTGTATCCGGGTTGCGGGTTTGTAACTGTCTTGTTTGCCCGTTCTTCATTCCCACGGTTACCGTCCAGTCAAACTTATCGAACATGTTGATCCTGCTGTTGCCTTCTTTGTCGTTAAGGGAATCCAACAGCTCATACTGGCCCATCACGTGAAAAGACCCGAATAATGACAGCAGAAAAAACAAGACAACAATCCAATTGCTGAATTTAAAGGCTTTACTCATTGCCGGATGCTTGCTGTATCTGTTCAATAGAATCATAGTTCCCTTTATTTAACCAAGCCCTATTGTTGGTTTCCGATTTATTTCGCTCCATCGTTACCCCCGGCCTTTACGCCGGGGCAACTTGTGTTTATATAATTTCATAAACGTACTCACTCAACTTAAGGGCTCCCCTTTAGGGGTAAGGGGTTAAACCCGCACCCCTATCACCAGCACATCATCCACCTGTTCATGCTTTCCCATCCATTCCTCAATGAAACGGTCAAGGTAATTTTTTTGGTCCTGCATATCAAATTTCTGCTGCGCTGTCAGTATTTCCTTAAACCTCGTGGTCATTAATTTTTTCCCGTTTTTTCCGCCAAACTGGTCGGCATACCCATCAGTAAAAATATAGAAAGTATCGCCCGGATGCAGGGGCACAATTTGTGTTGTGAACTTTTTTTTCTGGTCTGCATCAAATCCCCCGATCGCGAATTTGTTGGGCTTGTATTCCGTAAGCGAAGCTCCACCTGTTTCGGCCTTTGCAAAAAAATAAAATGGCCTGTTGGCCCCGGCATACTCCAGTGTCTGCCTGTTCTTATCAAGCACGCAGATAGCCACATCCATCCCATCGCGCGAGTCAGATCCCTCCTTATTTTGCTTCAGGGCTTCCTTTACGGCATGGTCCATGCTGTTTAGTATCGCTCCCGGTTCCACTACTCCTTTTTCATTCACTATTTCATTGAGCAGGGTGTTGCCAATCATGCTCATAAAAGCGCCGGGTACGCCATGTCCGGTGCAGTCTACAGCAGCTATAATAACTTTGCCCCCCTTTTCCGAAAACCAGTAAAAGTCGCCGCTCACAATATCCTTTGGCCTCATGATCACGAATGAATCGGGCAATGCAAGGCTTATTTCCTGCATGGAAGGCAGTATGGCCGTTTGTATCCGCCTGGCATAGTTCACGCTGTCTATCGTGTGTTTATGCCTTTCTTCAATTTCATTTTTGAGCAGGCTGATCTCTTCCTTTTCTTTAGCGATGACCTTGTTTGATTTCTTCTGATCATTAAAATTTTTGAAGACAAAAGCCATTAATAATACCAGCAATCCAATACCCGCTATAAAAAGTACGCGCGCTTTGCGCTCAGTGGCCAGTTGCTTTTTTTCAAGGCTTATTTGCGACTCATTCATCTGGTTTACCATTTCCCTCATTTCGCCTTCATCCTTGTCAGTAACTTCCTTTATAGAATCTTCAACGACGCGGTCCCGCTGCATAGTTTCATAAGCTTTCTTATAGTTGCCAGACTGTATATATGCCGCCGAAAGCAACTTGCTGAATTCCTTTACGTTGCCGAAATTTCCGAAAGCACCATTGTCTGCCACTCCTTTTTCAAGGTATTTTACGGCGCTGTCGAGGTTTGCTTTTTTACCACGGGCCACCCATTGATTTGGTTTTTCCGTTTTCGTGCTCTCCTGTGCCATCCCGAGATATGCCTCTCCTATTACTCCCACTATTGCCGCCGCAAGCCCTTGCCCGTCTTTGCCGAGGGGTTTTATTACCTCAAGCATCTTATAGCTGTTGTCCAGCGTTTTTTGGTAGTCGCCCTGCAGTTTATAGATGTAACTGATGTATAGCAGCATTTCAGCCATTTGGCCCTTGCTGTTCATGGTATCGTATATCTTCAACGCGTTTTCGTAGTGCGGTAACGAGCTGTCATACTTTTTTTGAAATTCGTATAGCTTCGCGATATTTGTATGCAGTTGGGCGATACCATCAGCATTCCTTGCCAGGCTCAGGCATCTATAGGTATACTTCAGCGCAGTGTCGAAGTCTCCTTTTGCCGTATAGTCATTCCCGAGGTGCTGGTAAGCCCGTGCGATATATGTTTTCCAACCTAATTTTTCTGCCAGCGCCAGTTCTTCCCGTTCATATTTTATACTCTCATCAGGATAACTATCGCCGAATTTACTTGCGATAGCGTCAAGCATTTTCACTTTATTCGAATCCTCACCGAACTTGGGTAATTCCTTAAGAAGTGAATCCACGGCATCTTTTCCCCGGAACTTCGCCCGGCAAAGGGAAGGGGTCAATAACAAAAGGAACAACACTAGAACATACCTACTCATAAGCTATCCGTATCATTTCCTATAAAAATATAAAAATTAAAATGGTATTTATAAACCCCTTTGAACAGGGTTGTTCAATTCTAAATCAAAAAAAGCAGTAAGAAACTTACTATGTGTATAACTTTGCAATTGCTTAGAAAACAATTTCATACACATATGCTTACTACTTTTCTTGTTGACCTTAAAGACTTTCGTCGTAGTCAAGGCCAAAGATATGAACTTCACAACGTAATTTTATTTAGCATATTGGCAGTTAGCTGCAATGCTAAAACTTTCCGGCAGATTGCAATTTTTATCAAGAGCCACTTTCTGGAACTATCTCACGCCTTTGATTTGGATTGGAAAAGAGCGCCATCCTACACGACTATCAGAAACCATATTAATGGGTTAGACAGTGCAGATATTGAAGGCGCATTCAGAGTATATACGCAGCATATCCTTCCGATGCTTTGTCAGCAAGATACGTTCAGACATATTTGTGTCGATGGCAAAACGCTGTGTGGCAGTGTTGATAAGGCACGGTCAAAAAGAGCCATACAAAAACTGTCTCTTTTTGATACTATACACAACCTGATCCTGGCTCATGTAGAAATAGAAGATAAAACCAATGAAATACCCGCTTTTCAACAATTATTACAAGAAGTTGAAATTCAAAACGCAATCTATTCGGCCGACGCTATGCACTGCCAAAAAAAGACTTTTGAAATAGCAGCGGATAAAGCTGGGCTTTTAATACAGGTCAAAGGCAACCAGGCAGGATTAGAGGAAGATTTGGAGCAGGTAGTAAAATTAGAGAAGCCTTGCGATAGCTACATTGCCGATATAGACTATGGTCATGGACGTATAGCTAAACGTAGTTGCCAAATTTATAATGCCCGTATTGCAGACCATATAGTGGATACTGAATGGGCGGGGTATATAAAAACGATTATCAGGGTACAGCGAAATGTCCAAACAAAAGATACAAAATCAGGCGAGTGGATCAAAACTGAAGAAACGGCGACTTACATCAGCAATAAGCTGCTTTGTGCAGAACAAGCGCATCTGTTAGTAAAAAATCATTGGGGGATAGAAAATACAAATCACTATGTGCGTGATGTCAGTTTATTAGAGGATAACAATAAAATTAGGATCAAACCATTTAACTTCTCAGTGCTAAGAAGCTTTGTCCTCAATATTTTCAGACGAAATAAGTTGAGTAATATAAAAGATAGATTATATGAATTTTCACAAGATTGGACTAAGCTTTATAGTTATCCACAAGTAATTTAGAATTGAACAACCCTGCCCCTTTGAAGGAATTTTATGAAAACATGAAATTAATTTTTACATTTGACATAAAAGTAAATCTTCGGATGGCAAAAATTGATCTCTACAATATCTATACAAACATGGAGAAGGAGGATATTATCCTGTCCTTTAAAGGAGATATTACTAAGGAACTGCTAACTTCGGTATACCAGATCGTTGAGGCGAGGATTGAAAATGACAATGAAGACCCTAAAAAGAAGAAGAAATTTTTCCATGTCCTGGTAGAGTGCCTGCAGAATATGTATAACCACATGGAGTCTTTCCGCGACATAGCCGATGCAAACCTTACCGGGCACAACGGCAGCGCCATATTTATGATAGGCAAGGGTGATGGGGGTGGTTACCGCATTATTACAGGCAACTTTATACTGAACGAAAGCGCAGGCGTACTTAAGGAAAGGATCGACAAGATCAATGCTATGAACCCGGTCGAATTAAAAGCATACTACCTTGAAAAGCTCGGCACCACCGAACTCTCTGAGAAGGGTGGGGCAGGGCTGGGGATAATAGATATTGCCAGGAAATCGGGCAATAAAATTGATTACGATTTCCAGCAGCCATCCGAGAATTATTCTTTCTTTACCCTGTCAGCTACGATAAACTAAGAGTAAAAAAATTACGAAAATGATTGAGCATTTAATAATACCAGGCACTAATAAAACTCCCGACGTTAAGTTTATAGCTGACGCTGGCACACTCGAAATATCCGGGAAATCAATACCGGAAAACTCATTTGGTTTTTATCAGCCGCTCCTCTCGTGGATCGATAATTATGCCGCGGCCCCACTTGCCAAAACACAAATAAAAGTATCGCTCGAATATTTCAATACCAGCTCCTCAAAATGCCTCCTCGATATTTTCAGGAAGCTCGAAACACTAAAAAAATCGGGCAAAAGCAGCATAGAAGTCCTCTGGTACTACGAAAGCGACGACGAAGACATGATGGAAGCCGGCCAGGACTATGACTCACTCGTAGATCTCCAGTTCCAGCTGATAAAGATATAGTCGGCATACAGAAATTGCCATACTGCAGACAGACGGATTCGGGCATTTGGTAATTGAGGGCTTTGCACAATCCTTTGCCAAATTGAAAAACAAAAGCCAAACTAAAAGACCCTCAGCCAAATAGATGGTTCCCTTTAGGGACAGGGTCTTCGTGTGCCGGCCAGGGCCTACCGCTCCAGCAACCTCCTCAGCGCATCAAAATACAAACAGCAATACAGCACCCCGGCCATCAACCATATAATGATCAGGTTAAACCAGAAGGTCTCAACCTGCATCCCGAAAAAACACTTTGAGTGCGCATAAAACGGGGCAGACAATAACCCCCGGCTTACCGATTTCACATATACCGGTTCAAACCTTCTTACAAAATGGGCGCCCTCTACCACAATTTTGTCCTTCGGGCTTTTATTCATCACCAGTTCCTCAAGCTGTGAATTGTAGTACCGGTTCCTGAATTCCAGCGTTTGTTCCACACCAAGTTTTTCATTCATCTTCACCAGCATTACCTGCTTAGCATCAAAGGCCCGGTTATTCTCCCTGATAAATTGTTTTTCAATAGTGTCTATATTCCTGTTGCACACTTCAATGAAATCTTTCCTCGAGGCGCTCAGGCTCATTTTATCAATGGGTTGGAATTGTATGTGATGGAACTCCTCTCTCAACGCAGTAAACTCATTCTTTATAAACCGTTCCGCTTCCTTTACGGAGTCGGCTGATGTATTAGGAAGCTGCCCTGCCAGTATCACCAGCTTTTTCATTTCAGGGGCCCAGTAGTCGGTACGATAAGAGGCGTTACTTATTTGTTTGTCGAGGTCAAAGAACTGTCGCTCATAGGCGTTATTCTTAAACTGGTCGGTAGCCAGCGCCTCATAGGCCCAGCGCGATGCCATGATATTGCCAATCAGCGGTACCCTCGCCTGGTTGCTCATTTCGGGGCACAGGTCCTCAAACTTTACCAGCACCCCGCTCAGCATTATTTGTGGGATAACCAGGAATGGTATCAGTATATACACCGCCACCCTCGTCCTCAGCCCCGATGAAATATTTAGCCCCAGCAAATTTGCGAAACACGATACCGAAAAAAGCACCAGCCAGTAATGCCAGAACAAACCCCTGAAGCCAAGTATGTTATTCCCTATCGCCAGGAACAGCAGCGATTGTATGCCCGAGACAAGAAACAGGAATGCGATCTTGGAAAATAGATAACTGTTCCTGCTCAGTTGCAGGAAAGATTCCCGTTTCAATATTTTCTTGTCCTGTATTATTTCATCCGCGCTCACTATCAGGCCCAGGAACAGAGCAACAATAGTGCAGATGAACATATACACCGGTATGTTCGAATTAGTGCCAAAATGGTACGCTTTGCCAATGTCGTGCGACCGGAGTGCAAATGCGAGGATAAACGCAAGTATTGGCCCTTCAAACAGCGTAATGGCGATGTACTGGCGGTTGTTGACCTTGGCAAAAAGGTTTCTCTGGAAATAGACCAGGAACTGCACGAACTGGTTCGATACCTTAACGTGCCCGCACCCTGCAATGCCTTTGTTTTCTTCGTCGCTGGCAGCCTTCTTTAAAAAGTAGGTATTATATAATTTGAACCACTCCTGTGGATGGATTTTCCTTTGGTCGGTAGCCCTGCCAAACTCATCCACAGTCTTCGATTCTATGATCCTGAAAATTTCTTCAGGGTTTATATTGCCGCATTCCGGGCATTCACTGTTTTCATAGTCCGCATAATTCATCTGCTG
>Ga0207020_1085_pt1 | contig 17805 bp, 13 predicted proteins | sample Alteio_BWMinCont_48_FD_153500 | JGI IMG/M metagenome (GOLD analysis project Ga0207020, IMG submission 153500) | Enriched cells from forest soil in Barre Woods Harvard Forest LTER site, Petersham, Massachusetts, United States -... | ecosystem: Environmental > Terrestrial > Soil > Temperate forest >... | reverse complement strand
ATTGGGCTTTAACCCGCTTTGATGAATAAGGCCATAAAACTCCCATAGGCATAAACAGCTAAGCAACAAATAAAAGGCTCCGAATACATAATGCCCCAGTAAATTGGAAGCGATCATGACAATAATAAAAAAGAACCCCGTTATGGCCCGTGTTTTCATAGGTTTATTTGATTCAGGATGATGATCTCAATGGCGTTACTGAAATTTTCCTGGTGAATATACACTTCAACATCGCCAAAGTCATGATACGAGGAAGCTTGTTTGTTGAGCAAAACGGTATCAATATGGTGCTCGGTAAGCACCTGCTTTACAATTTCTGACCGGTAATAATCAGGCGAAGTAAAAATTTTGATCCAGTTTTTTTCCATTAATATTCCGGCAATGGCTTTTTGTTTAAGGTAATATTGCGGTATACATACAGCAAAAATAAAACAATTAACAGGCTAAATATATACAGGGTGTAATTAAATATATGGGTATCGTCGGGGTTAACGCTTATTTTTTTATGCTGATATAAATAGGTAACAATAACGGCCGTGCCATTATTAATAAAATGCGCCCATACAGATGTCCAGATGCTGCCGCTCCAGGCTACAAAATAGCCAAAAATAGCGCCCAACAACAACCGTGGCAGGAAGCCGAAAAACTCCATGTGGAAAGCGCTGAATAATATGGCGGTTATCCAAATAGCAGCATGGGTATTTTTTGTCCACCGGGTAAAAATGGTTTGGATAACACCACGAAACATAAATTCTTCAGCAATAGCGGTTAACAAACCAATAACAAATACATCGCCGATTAATGCACTTATGGTATTCATTTGCAGCATGGCATTAACCAGTTTTTGAGTGGCATCTTCACTATCCTTCATCCATTTTTGTACACCACTTAAAAAATGCGGCAAAACCATTTGGGCATTAATATTTGACAAAAGCTCGATTAAGGGTGAGGCAATGAACATGATGCAAAAAACCAGCGCCAATAATACCCACGGAAAGCGGAATGTTGGTTTAATATAGTCGTGCGGGTCCCTGGCAATTACATAAGCATAAAAAAAAGGCGCGGCAAAAATGGGCAGGGTTGTACCCAAAACCTGTATTATCCACAGCGAATTTATAGTATGAGGCGAGGTAAGATTTCCCTGTGCAATATTCATTACGGTATTTACACCATAAAGCGCAGTGGCTACGCCTGCTCCTATTAAATTGCCGATAAGCAGTATGCCGATAAACAGAAGGATGAAAACTAAAAATTGTAATGCAGGGTGCATATGGTTTTGACCCTTTGGCAGTTGTTTAACAGGTGTATTTATCATCCGGCTTAAAATTCGTATTTTTGCAGTGCTTAAAGATAAGGCATGTCTGTACAAATTGGAAATATTGATTTAGGGGAGTTCCCGTTGTTGTTGGCACCGATGGAGGATGTAAGCGATCCGCCGTTCCGTTATGTGTGCAAACAAAACGGCGCAGATATGATGTACACCGAATTTATTTCATCGGAAGGCCTGATTCGCGATGCTGCTAAAAGCCTGAAAAAGCTGGATATTTTTGAATACGAGCGCCCTATCGGCATCCAGATATTTGGCAGTGATATCGAACATATGCGCGAGGCTTCGGAGATCTCATCAAAAGCAAATCCCGACCTGATCGACATTAACTACGGCTGCCCGGTAAAAAATGTGGCCTGCCGCGGCGCCGGTGCAAGCTTGTTGCAGGATATTGACAAAATGGTTGCCATGACTAAAGCGGTTGTTGAGGCAACACATTTGCCGGTAACGGTAAAAACGCGTCTTGGCTGGGATGATAATACCAAAAACGTGCAGGAAGTTGCCCTCAGGTTGCAGGATGTTGGCATAAAGGCCCTCACTATACACGGCCGCACACGTGCGCAAATGTACAAAGGCGTTGCCGACTGGACCTTGATACGCGAAATAAAAAAGAATCCGGGTATAGAAATCCCAATTTTTGGGAACGGTGATATTGATTCGCCGGAAAAGGCTGCGGCCTGGCGCATGGAATTTGGCGTTGACGGCATGATGATAGGCCGGGCGGCTATCGGCTATCCGTGGATATTCCGAGAGATCAAACATTATTTTAAAACCGGTGAGCACCTGGATAAGCCAACCATGGCCGAGCGTATTGCCGCCTGCAAAACGCACCTGCAAAAATCTATCGAGTGGAAAGGTCCCAAAACCGGGGTTTTTGAAATGCGCAGGCATTATGCCAACTACTTTAAGGGGATAGATAACTTTAAAGAACACCGGATGAAACTGGTTACTGCGGGCACATTTGAAGAGCTGGAAGATATTTTAGCTTCGATTGAAAGCAACCCTCAATACACTAACTCCGTATTAACAGCTATAGCATAAGATCATAATTGGCTAACAATAAACTATATATGTAAAGAATATATAGACAAATGAAAATTTTTTGGCCTAACTATTGTAATATTCAAATCAAGCTATATATTTGAACTAAACGACGTTACTATAAAAAAAATGGTTACCTATATAACAGATGGTGTAAAAGTTTCAGTAGAAACTATCTATCAGCCGGAATATTCCAATCCGTCTAATGACCATTTTATGTTTGCTTATAAGGTAAACATCGAAAATTTGAGCAATTATGCGGTGCAACTGTTAAGCAGGCACTGGTATATTTTTGACTCGAACGGCGCCAAACGCGAAGTAGAGGGCGAAGGTATTGTGGGGCAACAACCTATAATTGAACCCGGAAGCTCGCACGAATATGTATCGGGATGCAACTTAAAAACGGATATGGGCAGTATGAAGGGCGAATACCAAATGACCCGCCTGATGGACAATACCCTATTTAATGTACAGATACCGGAGTTTTATTTGATCGCCCCGTATAGGATGAATTAAGAAGAACCAAGACGTAAGAGTCAAGAATCAAGATATAAGAAGCCCTGTTGAATATGTTCAACAGGGCTTTCTATTTAATAAATTTTAAGGACGATGTCCGCCGCCATGCGGCTCGCCACCACCTCCGCCACCTCCATGTGGTTGACCTCCGCCGCCGCCTGCAGGTGGGCCTCCACCACCCATTCGGGGTTGCGGTTGCTGTTGTGGCCTTGGTTGTTCCATTCGTTGCGGTTGCTGTTGAGGTCTTGCCTGTTGTTGCGGCCTTGGCTGCTGCTCCATGCGTTGTTGTTGCTGTGGCCTTACCTGTTGTTGTGGTCTTTGTTGCTCCATGCGTTGTTGTTGTTGCGGCCTCGCTTGTTGCTGCGGTCTTGCCTGCTCAACCCGTTGTTGCTGTTGTGGCCTTGCCTGCTGTTGTGCACGTTGTGGCTGATTTGTAGCTCTGTTAGGTACCGCTCCCCTGTTTGGCGTGCGCCCTGGCTGGTTTGCAGCGGGACGTTCATTAACCCTGTTCATTGCCGGTGTGGCCGGCCGGCCATGGTTTGCAGCAAAATGCTGTGCCGGGTTCTTAGCCGCCACTTGCTGATGGGATAGTTGTGTGCGGGTTGGCTGTACATGCCGCTCGGCCGAGAAACGTTGTTCGGTAGCATTTGGTCGCCTGTTGATACCGCCTGGTCCGTTAAAACTTGCGCGGCTGCCGCCACCGCTATGAACAGAACGATCAACATATACATTGCGAACAACCGTGCGGTTTACATGAAATACCGCGGTATTGTAGCGAAACGAACGCCCGCTCCACATACCACCATAAAAACCACTGCCCGGATAGCCGTAGCCATAATTAATGCCGCCGTAGAAACCCACATTCGGCCCCCAATAACCTGAGTGATAGCGGTAATAACCATTGTCAAAACCCCAGTAGCAAGGTGTCCAGTATAAACCCGGATCAGGTGGTGCCACCCAAACACCCGGTACCCAATAATAACCGTCCACATCATCATAGGCCCAGTAACCGGGTTCCCATAAATAACCGTCGACCGGGCATTCCGGTTGTACATAAATGGGTAACGGCGGTGGTGCTATCCTGACAGATAAACCTACGCTTACCTGTGCAAATGTTTTTGGCCCGGCAAAAACGATTGCTGCCAATAAGATAAATATTTTTGCTAAATTTTTCATAACTGAGTTGTGTATCTGTTAGTACAGTTATGATAGGGAAATGTTTGGAATATAGTTGATTCAGGATGTTATTGATTGAGTGGGTGTTTGATCAGATAATACCCGATTGTCACGGCAGCATAAATAAGAACTAATAATGGATGTAATTATAAATCCCGCCCGAAATGGGCGGGGTTTATGATTAAATATAATTTACGGGCGGCGATGCTCGCCCTCACCACCATGTGGCGGAGCTGGCTGACGCGGTTGCTGCGGACGTGGTTGTGGCTGACGCTGCATTTGTTGCCGAGGTTGTTGCGGCTGCGGACGAGGCGCATTATTCGCGTTATGCCGGTCGTTATAAATATTGCGGCTGATGTTATTTTGCTGTTGATTAATGTGCTGACGCTCCTGCTGGTTTAACGCGCCACCATTGGCCTGCCTGTCGGCATGCACTTCTTTGTTTACATTGGCCTCGCGGTTTTCAACTCTACCTGCTTCGCCGGCAGTCAGGCTACCGTTTCTGATGCCATTGGCAATACGTCCCTGCTGATTAAAGGCACGCCCGTTTACGCGGTTCATCGCAACGGCTGCCGGGGCGCCATGATTGGTCGAAAAATGTTGACCCGGATCTTTCGCTGCCAATTGTTGATGAGACATTTGGGCGGCGGTTGGCTGTAGGTGATGTTCGTTCATTGCCGCGCGCTCGTCAGCCATGGGTTGGCGGTCAACGCCGCCTGGACCATTAAAGGCTGCACGGCTACCACCATCTCTAACTACCGTACGATCAATATAGGTATTGTGTATAACAGTCGTGTTAACGTTAAATACCGCAGTATTATAGCGAAATCCGCCGCCAACCCATGTGCCGCCACCGAAACCTATACCGCCATAACCGAAGCCATAATTAATACCGCCATAAAAACCTACGTGCGGGCCCCAATAACCAGCGTGAAAGCCGTAAAATCCCCCGCTGTATCCCCAATAACCGGGTGTCCACAACACTCCAACCTGTGGTGGGGAAACCCATACGCCGGGTACCCAATAATAGTCGCTGGCGTCGTTGTCCCAGGCCCAATAGCCAGGCTGCCATAAATACCCATCGGTTGGGCACGGTGGCTGTGTATAAACCGGGATGGGCGGCGGAGCGATACGGACATTCAGCGCGATGCCGACGCTAACCTGGGCAAAAGTCTTTGGCGCAGCAAAGGCAATGGCCACTAATAACACTAATATTTTTGCTGTTCTTTTCATTTTTTTATGTTTTAGGTAATTACAGGTATGACATGATTATGTTTTAAAAGTAAAATTAGAATGCGGTTAGAGTTTTCAGTCGGTACGAAGTGCCGCATGGCTCTTAAAATATTCCCCATTTCTCCGCTAATCATAGCTAACGTAATTTGTATACTTTTGATTAAGTAAAAACAAATGAATACCTACTCCTATTGGGAACGGACCGCTTTTATTGACAATGCGGATGTAATTATCATCGGTAGCGGCCTGGTGGGCTTAAGCGCGGCCCTGCACCTGAAAAAACAAGAACCCGCTTTAAAGGTGTTGGTACTGGAACGCGGATTTTTACCTACAGGTGCCAGTACAAAAAATGCAGGGTTTGCCTGCTTTGGCACGGTATCCGAACAGTTGGCGGCGCTGGATAAATCTTCGGAAGACGAAGTGCTACAGATGGTGGATTATAAATGGCGCGGCCTGCAGCGGTTACGACAAAATTTAGGTGATGAAAATATCGATTATCAGCAATATGGCGGCTATGAGCTGTTTGGGAATGATGAGCAGGAAAAAGCGGAGCGTTGTACCGACCAGATTGAACGATTAAATAAGCTATTTCAACCGGCGATTGGTTCGGCGGCTATTTACTCGGTTGCAGATGCTAAAATACCCGGGTTTGGATTTGGGAACACCAGCCGAATGATCTATAATGCGTTTGAGGGACAGATTGATACCGGGAAAATGATGCGAATCCTATTAAACCAGGTTTACAACCTGGGGGTATTGGTTTTGAATGGCTGCGAGATCCGACAAATAGAACAGGAAAACGGCTTTATCAGCTTAACTACTTCACAGGGAAATTTTAAAGCCGGCAAGGTAATATTAGCGACCAATGCCTTTGCCAATCAATTGTTTCCTGAGCTGAAGGTTACACCGGGCCGCGGGCAGGTGCTGGTAACCAAACCTATTACCGGCTTAAAATTAAAAGGAACCTATCATTTTAATGAGGGCTATTACTATTTCCGCAATATTGATAATCGCGTACTTTTTGGCGGGGGCCGAAATCTTGATTTTGCTGCAGAAGAAACCTGGGAGTTTGGACAGACCGAAGCCGTGAAACAACAACTTACCCAATATTTAAAGCAAATCATATTGCCAGGGCAAAATTTTGAAATTGATTATTGGTGGAGTGGCATTATGGGTTTTGGAGAAAATATTACACCGATAGTTAAGCAGGTTGAACCGAATGTGTTCTGCGCAGTACGGTGCAATGGTATGGGTGTTGCCATGGGTAGCTTGGTTGGTGAGGAAGTGGCTGGGCTTTTGTTAAGTCAAAATTGAAAAGTCAAAATTCAAAAACAGCGCTGGCAAGGGCATTTAAAACAAATCCACCAATCTTTCTAAAGCCATGCCCCTTGACCCTTTGATAAGGATAGTTGAGTTTTTTATAGGATTTGCTTTTAGCCCAGCTATCGCTTCTTCGGCTGTTTTGTAGTAAGTAACATTTTCTTCCCGACTTCCCGACTTCCCGACTTCCCGACTTTCCGCATAAAATGCGGAGCCTATAAATATTCGTTCATCCACATCCGTTCTGAATGCCTTTTCAATAACGGCTTTGTGCTCGGCAGGCGATTCGTCGCCCAGCTCAAACATATCGCCCAAAACCAGCACCTTGCGGTTAGCCGTTAGCTTGCCGATATTCTCGATTGCCACAAACATACTGCTGGGGTTGGCATTGTAATAATCGCAAATGAGTGTATTGGTAGCCGTTTGTACAATTTGCGAGCGGTTGTTTTTTGGTTGATACGCCTCAATGCCCTGGTTGATTTCGTGTGGCGGTATTTTAAAATAGGTGCCGATACATATTGCGGCTAAAATATTATCCAGGTTATAGGCGCCGGTTAGTTGGGTTTTTACGTTATGGCTTTCTCCGGAAGCATTGTTTGTCCAGCTTAAAGATAATAATGGGGAGTTTTCTGTTATCTCGCCGCTTACTAAATCGTCAATCGCATCGCCATAAAACACCGGTGGGAACATAAATTTACGGGCGGATTGCATTTGCATTAACGTGTCGCTATTGCTATTGATAAAGGCATATCCGCCTTGCGCCAAATAATCATAGAGCTCGCCTTTGGCTATTTTCACGCCTTCAACCCCACCAAACCCCTCTAAATGCGCTTTGCCCACATTGGTAATTAAGCCATGTGTTGGCTGGGCAATACTGCACAGCATTTCAATTTCTTTTTGGTGATTGGCGCCCATTTCGATCACCGCCATCTGGTGCGAATTATCGATGGTCAAAATAGTAAGCGGTACGCCGATATGATTATTCAGGTTTCCCTGCGTAGCCAATGTTTTAAAATGCTGCGATAAAACGGCGTTGATTAGCTCTTTCGTGGTGGTTTTTCCGTTGGTGCCGGTAAGGCCGACAACCGGAATAGTTAATTGCTGACGATGATAACGGGCCAAATCCTGTAAAGTGGTTAGCACATCATCAACCAATAAATACTTTTCACCTTGTTGATAGGTTGCGTTATCAATTACTACGTAAGCGGCACCTGCCAGTAATGCCTGTTCGGCAAAGGTGTTTGCATCAAACTTATCGCCTTTGAGTGCAAAAAACAGGCTGCCTGGTGCTATTTTGCGGGTATCGGTGCTGATGACCGGGTGTTGCAGGTAAATACTATGTAATTGTTCAGTTGTCATTTTTATTTATGTTTGGCGGTAATAACTAATAAAAGTTCAGGTGTTCCAAAGTGTTCCAGGTGTTCCAACTGTTCCAAAATGGCATCCTCACTTTTTGGAACACTTTAATTGTTCCGGTTTAACCACGCTACTACCGCCCTGATCTCGCCATAACTATAGTCGTCGCCTAAAATCTCTTTTAACGGCGCTAACCGCTCGCCGCCATAACTCTCCACCGCTTCTTTTATAGCGGGTATTTTATATTCGTGTACAAAATCAAGCACATCAATTTCGCCGGTTTGCACAAAATGGCTCAAATGACCTTCAATAGTTGTGACTGCCAAACCCCGGCTTGCCGCAATATCACTAACACTTTTCCCCGACCGGTACAGGGCGAATGTTTCTATTTTAGTATCGTTAACAGATTTGCGCGCCTCCGTTGCTCTTTCCGACTTTTGTTTTCGCTCCCTTTTCCTGCTTTTCTGATTCATTTTTGGAGATAAACCTCTTTCGCGGCAGTATGTTTTTACAGGTTCTAACAATTCGCGGCCATAACGAGCCAGCTTGATATCGCCAAAGCCGGATACCAGGCGCAACTCATCTAAACTTTGGGGCAGGTAGGTAGCCATTTCTACCAGCGTATTATCACCAACGATGATATAGGCGGGCACATTCTCCAACAGAGCTATCTCGCGGCGGGTGTTTTTTAACACAGTAAGCAAATCGTTTTCAAAAGGAAGCATTTGAGTTTCCTGTGGTTCATCAATAGTTTGTGTGTCTATTAATTCAACCTTTTGCAAACCCCTTAATACGGCATCGCTTTTGGCGGTTAGCTTTAAAACCGGGTAGGCGTCTTCGGTAACCTGCAAATAACCTAAGGCTGTTAATTCACGCAGGTAGCGCTGCCAGTCGGTTTTGCTGATATCGGCGCCCACGCCATAGGTTTTTAACTGTTTATGCTCCTCTCTTATCTTTTCGTTTTTTGATCCGCGTAAAACATCAATTACATAACCGCTGCCAAAGCGCTGATTCAACCTCGAGACGGCTGATAATGCTTTTTGAGCGATAAGCGTAGCATCGAATTTAGTGAATTCACTTAAACAGATATCACACGACCCGCAATGCTCGGGGGCCTGCTCATCAAAATAGTTTAACAGGAATTGACGACGGCAGGTGGGCAACTGGCAATATTTGGCCATATCATCCAGCTTTTTAAGCATAATGCGGCTTTGCTCCTCGTTATTCTCCACCAGGGCAAACTGTTTGAGCTTGATGGTATCGCCCGGCGAATAGAATAACAAGGCGGCGGATGGTAAGCCATCGCGCCCGGCGCGGCCGGTTTCCTGGTAATAGCCCTCGATATTTTTAGGCATATCCATGTGCACCACGTAGCGAACGTTGGGTTTATTAATGCCCATGCCAAAGGCGATGGTGGCAATAATAATCTTTACGTCATCACGTAAAAAAGCTTCCTGGTTGCGGGCTTTAACTTCGTGGTTCAGTCCGGCGTGGTAGGCTTCGGCTAAATAGCCTTCGGCTTTCAGGTCGGCGGCTAATGCTTCTGTTGATTTACGCGACAGGCAATAGATGATGCCCGATTCATCCCTGCGGTCATCTAAAAAATCAAGCAGCTGGCTAAAGCTGTTCTTTTTGGGCATTACCCTGTAAGTAATATTGGCCCGGTTAAAGGACGAAATAAATATGGCGGGGTTTTTAAGCGCCAGCTTATCGAGGATGTCTTTTTGGGTCAGTTTATCGGCAGTTGCCGTAAGAGCAATTACCGGGATATTGGGAAATTCGTTTTTTAACCCGGCCAGCATCAAGTATTCGGGCCGGAAATCGTGTCCCCATTGCGATATGCAATGCGCCTCATCAATGGCTATTTGTACCACCGGCAATGTTTTTAAAAACCCAATCAATTTACTTTCTGAGCCGAATAACCGCTCGGGCGCCAGGTATAGTAGCTTGATATGATTGTTAATAAGTTGCGATGTAACACGCGACTGCTCATCGGGTGTTTGTGTCGAGTTTAAAAAGGCGGCTGGTACGCCCATTACATTCAGGCTGTCTACCTGGTCCTTCATCAAGGCAATGAGCGGCGATATAACAATGGTTAACCCGTTTAATAGTATGGCAGGTAACTGGTAACATAAGGATTTGCCCCCACCCGTAGGCATGAGCGCCAAAACATCTTTTTTATTTAAAACATGCTGAATGATAGCTTCCTGCTCATGCCTGAACTCGCTGTATCCGAAATATTTTTGCAGGGCCTGGGTTGGGTTCATTTTTTGATATGCAGCTATTTGATGTGTCCCGATAGCTATCGGGATGCAGCTATGCAAATGTGCGGATTTTTTGCGTGAATGGGAATTGGTGAAGTTTAAGAATATTTGATTTCCCAACCCTCTTTACGCCGTAGGCGAAGAGAGGGTCGACAAGCGCAGCGTAGTCGGGGTGAGTTTTCGCAGACGGGCATTAGCGGTAATATCGCCTCGTTAGGACTCACCTCCCGATAGCTATCGGGACTAAATCGCTCGACCACCCTCTCTCCGCTGCGCGCAAAGAGGGGAAAGCTTCAAATTGTTTTTAATGCGTTTGCCCTGACCGCAAACAGGTCTTATACGCGAAGTGATTATTTTTTTTTACATTAGCTTTTACACAATTAATCACATGTCAAAAAAGATCTCGCTTTTACTAATCTGTTTAAGTTGCGTTTTATCGGCCTTTTCACAAAAAATCCTGTCGCCCGATGAGTTTTTAGGTTACCAGCTGGGCGACCAGTTCACCTATCATTCACGTATAGTTGAATACTTTAAGTATATCGCCAAAGCCTCAAAAAATGTTAAGCTGGTTCAATATGGGACAACTAACGAAGGACGGCCGTTATTAACCGCCTTTATCGCTTCGGATGAAAATATAGGCCGGCTGGAAGAGATCAGGCATAATAATTTACGCCTTGCCGGGATAGAAAAAACGGGGGCGGATATTGCCAATATGCCGGTAATTGTATGGCTAAGCTATAATGTGCATGGTAATGAGCCCAGCTCGAGCGAAGCGGCTATGCAGACCTTGTATGACATGGTCGACCCAGCCAATACCCGTACACGCCCATGGCTGAAAAATACGGTTGTGGTAATTGACCCCTGTTTAAACCCTGACGGACGCGACAGGTATGTGAATTTTTATAACTCGATAAAAGGAGATAAACCCGATGCCAACCCATCGGCACGGGAACATAGCGAACCATGGCCGGGCGGGCGCGTGAATCATTATTATTTTGACCTCAACCGCGACTGGGCATGGCAAACGCAAAAGGAAACACAGGCGCGGGTGGCCCTGTATGATTCATGGCTGCCGCAAATTCATGTGGATTTTCATGAGCAGGGGTCAAACTCGCCTTATTATTTTGCACCTGCAGCCGAACCTTTTCATAAAGACATCACGCCCTGGCAAAAGGAGTTCCAGGATATTATCGGAAAAAACAATGCTAAATATTTTAATCAAAACGGCTGGTTATATTTCACCAAGCAGGAGTTTGACCTGCTGTATCCATCCTATGGAGATACCTATCCTATCTATAATGGCTCTATCGGCATGACCTATGAGCAAGGCGGAATTGGCGCGGGTTTAGCCATTGTTACCCGCATGGGCGATACGCTGAAACTGTCCGACCGGATTGCTCATCATCTTTCAAACAGCTTAAGCACTATCGAAACCGGATCGGCCTATGCACAAAAAGCATTGGATGAGTTTAAAAAATATTTCGAAAACAGCCGCACCAACCCACCGGGTGAGTATAAAACCTATGTGATTAAAAATGATAATCCAGATAAGATAAATGCCCTGGCCAAAGTGCTTGACCTTAACGGCATCCAATATGGCTTTGGTTTAAAAAGTGATGCCGCCGGCTATAATTACCTGACTGGTAAAATAGAGGGGTTTAGCATTGGGCAGCGTGATATGGTTATTAATGCCTATCAGCCTAAAGCGGTTTTGCTTAATGTGTTGCTGGAGCCTAAAACTTTTCTTGCTGATTCAATTACCTATGATATTACCGCATGGTCGTTACCCTACGTTTATGGTTTGGGGGCCTACGGCATTGCCGAATCTATAAAACCGGGTACTGCCGGTTTAAATACGGTAAAAGCAACTCCAGCAACAGGCGCTGCTTATGCTTATGTATGTGCATGGCAATCTGTTGAAGATGCAAGGTTTTTGGCTGCTTTATTAAAAGAAAAAATTAAGGTGCGATATACCGAAACACCATTTGAAGTGGGTAATAGAAAATTTGCACCAGGCTCATTGATCATTACCAAGGCGGGTAATGGCCGGGCAGATTTTAACACGCTTATCAGCCATATCGCTGCAAATTATAATCGCGAACTGGTGCCTTTGGCGTCAGGCTTTGTCGACAAAGGCCCGGATCTGGGCTCGGATCATGTTAAGTATATCGCCCCGCCAAAAATAATGCTGATGACCGGAGATGGCGTATCCAGCGAAGCAATGGGTGAGGTTTGGCATTTTTTTGAACAGCAAATTGGCTACCCGGTAACCCTGGTAAAATACAGCGACCTGAACCGGATAAAATTAGGCGATTTTGATATCATCATATTCCCGGATGGCAGGTATGGCGATTTTCCGATGGATAAAATACAAGCCTGGTTACGCGATGGCGGCAAACTTATTGCCATGGAGAATGCTATTTCGCAATTGGCCGATAAAAAAGGGTTTGATATTAAAAAGAAGGAAGAGAAAAAGAATGATAAATCCGGGCCGAAAGATCAATTTGATGACCGGATATATGAAAACCGCGATCGCGAGGCTACCCGTTCAAGTGTGCCGGGAGCCATCTATAAATTAAATATGGATAACTCACATCCGCTTGGTTTTGGATTTCCTAAATATTATTATGCTATAAAATTAAGCGATGATATTTATGAACCATTAAGCAGCGAGGTTGGCTGGAACGTGGGCACCGTAAAAAAAGACAACCTGGTTGCCGGTTTTGTTGGTCAAAAAAGTAAAGAAAAGATCAAAGACGGTATGCTGCTTGGTGTGCAGCGCGTAGGCCGTGGCTCGGTAGTATATATGGTTGATGATCCGTTGTTCCGCAGCTTTTGGGAAAACGGGAAACTATTGTTCAGTAACGCCGTGTTTATGACGGGGCAGTAAACAGTTTGCAGTAAACAGTTTGCAGTTTGCAGTTTGCAGTTTGCAGTTTGCAGTTTGCAGTTTGCAGTTTTTCATTATGTTAAGTAATGTGCTAACTGCAAACCGCCCACTGCAAACTTAATTCCCGCCTTTCACCCTTCCTTTTTCATCCTCAAGGCCGGTTTGATGGTTGCGTGCCTTAACCTTGTTGCTGCCGAAATTATAGGTAAATGTTAAACGGGTGATACGTGTTTCGCGTTTTTGGTGAATGTCCAGGTTATTACTTTGGTAATTGCTGGTCACATCGTTTCTTAACACATTCAGAAAGTCACTTACCGAAAGCTTAAGGTTTGCTTTTTTATTGGCAAAAGAATGGCTTATACCCGCGTCTGCCGAATACTGTGGTTTAACATAATACAGCCCGTAGGTTAATCCAGTTTGATAGTTAGCTGTTAACTCGGCTTTATAGCCATCAAGCGGGGTAAAGGTTTGTGTAGTTCTTACTTGTAAGGCCGCCTGTCCGCGATCAAGATTGCCGCCCTCTAAGCCATTTGATTTAAAGCCCAGGTAAAAGCCGGTTGCATTCACATTACCTTCCCACCATTTGGCCACCGTGTAAGGGGTATAAACATTAATATTATAGGCGTTTTGAACCTGCAGATTTTCGTTGGTGATAAATGAAACCTTTGTTACCGGGTTGGTGCCCGGCACCTCGGTAATAACATCGGTTGTTTTGCTGTAACCCAGTGCTACGGTAAGCTGTTTGTTATAGGTATAGTTCAGTTCAAAATTGTTGGTGTATTGTGGTTTTAAATATGGATTACCTTTTATATAGGTGTAGGGGTCGAGGTTAAATGTAAAAGGATTCAAATTATCATATTGCGGACGGTCAATTCGGCGACTATAATTAAGACCCAGCTCATTTTTGCTGTTCAGCGTCTGGGTAATAAAAATACTTGGGAACAGGTTCAAATAATGACGATTTATGGTTTGTACCACGTTTGCCGAATCGCCTGTTGCTTTTGATGAGGTATATTCGGCCCTTAAACCCAGCTGCACCGAAGTGTTTTTATAGCTCTTATTAAAGTTTATATAACCGGCATCAATCTTTTCGTCATAAACAAAATGATTTATACTAAGGTATGGATTGGCTTGCGAGATAGTTTGCATCAGGTCGTTATCCGATTCTACATCACTAAACTTTACACCCGCTTCAAATTTTAGGGTTTTAGTGATCGGTTTGGTATAGTCGGCCTTGGCGGTGCGTATGGTAATGGTTGATGGGGTAAGATTGCCTAAAAAAGCAGGCGGATGCTGGATGCTGCCATTAGGTAAAAAATAATCGGTTACATACTGCGCATTCGTGTTGTTCCTGAATTTAGAATAATCCAGGTCGGCGCTTAATTGCTGACCTGCTGTATCCAGTTTATAAGTATCATTCAGGTTAATGGCGAAATCCTTATAGGTTTGATGATTGGTAGACACCGTACGTAAGGAGGAGTCAACCGTGTTAAAATCAGGTCCTATATAAGTGCGGTTATTATTGTTGTCAATTTTCCGAATTAAAATAGCCGTTCAATACAAAGCCCAGCGTATTTTTTGATGAAAGATCATAATCAGCGCCAAAACGGTAGCTGTTGTTGTAATTAGCCTGGTTAAGTGGCGAATACTGGTTAAAAAAAGTCTTATGCCCAAGTGTATCTGTAATTACCCGTTTTATCTGGATGTCCTGCTCGCGTCCGCCTTTATTATGGCTAAAAGAGCCAAATACATTTAAATTACCTTCTTTGTGGTTTAAAGTAAGCGTTTCATTGTCCTTCCAGCTTGCACCGTATGCTTCGCCTAAAACTATGCTGCCATTAGTGCCGGCCTGTTTATTTTTTTTTGAGCTTGATGTTGATAATACCCGAGTTGCCTGCCGCGTCATATTTAGCCGATGGATTGGTAATGATCTCGATAGATTGAATGGTATTGCCATCTGTTGATCGTAATAAGGTGGCCAGTTGTGCCGATGAAAGATAGGTCAGCTTATCGTTTATCATTACGGTAACGCCTTGTTTGCCTTTAAGGCTGATATTATCATCCTTATCAACAGAAACCCCCGGTGCTCTTTCCAGTATTTCCATTGCCGAGTTGCCCGCGGCAAGTACGCTGTTTTCCACATTCATTATAGTGCGGTCAGCCGTATGTTCAATCAGCGGTTTCGAGGTATTAATAGTTACCGTTTGCAGGCTTTTATTATTATCCGCCATTTTCAGGTCGGGTACCTTAATGGTTGAAGCGCCGTCAGCTATTGTAAAGGGTGCGCTTACAGCTTTGGTATAGCCAACCGCTGTTGCTTTGATAACATAGGTACCAGCGTTGATATTATCTAACAGATAAACGCCGTCGCCGGTACTTAAAGTGCCTTTAACTATAGTTGAATCAGTTGATTTTAACAGGCTAACTGTGGCATATTCCATAGGCTTGCCTTGTGCATCAACCAACAGGCCGGATATTTTGGCTGATGTTTTTGTTTGGGCAGCCGTTATTGCTGTGCCGGCTATTAAAAAAAGAGTAGTGTAAATTAATTTATTAAGCAGATGTTTCATAATAGATAATAGTTTGGTTGGACAAAAAATGCCCTATAAAAAGATTGTCGTCTTTTTTTAATTAGATACTTTATGTTTTTTCGCTATCCGGTTGCCACCGGTAAGATCAGTTATTTGTAAGATGCGCGTTTGTAACAAAAAGTTACAGTGGGTATAACGCTTTTTGATAAATCAGACGTAAATGTCTGTATACTACGAAATAAAATATTTGACCCAGGCCAGATAAATGCCTGGTAAATAAAAACGCATAGCCAACAAAATGTTAGCTATGCGTTCCTGCTCCAGCCCCGTTTGGTGATTGCGGGCTGTTCAAATCAAACTATTTTACAGCCGGAGTGGTGGCTGAAGTTACCAATGTATCCACTTTGCATTGCAAACCATCATTGGTCATTATAAATGCAGCAGACTGCGCATTACGTTGTTTGTTTATTTCGGCACACTCATATATATTAAGATTTTCAATATAGTTTTGCAGGTGCTTGTCGATAACCAGCTTCGCATTTGCCGGAACTTTTAAAGTAAGATGTATTTCCTGGTTGCGCCATAAGCGGTTAAGCGGCTTCTCTAAATGGCGGTTGAATTTTAATACCGAGTCTTGCTGCGAAAACTGGTAGGTGGTGTTTTGCGCGTTTAACAGGGCGTCACCATAATCAACGCCACGGGCACTATATGATTCGACTAATACCGGTTGATTTACATCGCTTTTTTCAATGGTGATGGTAACATTTCCGGGAGAGTCAAAATTGTCATCATTATTATCATCATCGTTTAAAATAACCTTTCCATTAAACCTATCCTTAATTTTAAACTTGATACTATCTTCCTGGCTTAAATACTTAACGTCATTCAATTTTAAGCAATAAGTATTATTGGGTGTAGGCTTCAAATTGATGACCTGGCTAAAGCTGGCGCCGTGCCTGAAACCGGCACTTACCTTGGCACTATAATAGATAACGATACCCAGTGTAACCAACCATATTACCAGGATGGTTGATCCGCTTGTTCTATTTAAGCCATTGGTTTTAAATAAAGCGCTGATAGTGATCATTATGATGGCGAACAATGGGATCGCTAATAATAAGAAGGCCGCAACTAAAACGAAGGTATTCAATTCATATTCCAGCATATTAAAAGGGAAAATATGATACAGCCCCATTTTGCCGTAAGCTAAAAACCCGATTATAGTAACTATTAAGGCAATCAATACCGCAAAGCATGTTAATAAAACAATTGCGCCCAGTAATTTAGCCAACACACTCCCCGCACCGCGAAAAAATACACCCAGGTGATGGAAAAAATCGCCTGCGAAATCACGGGCTTTATAAACCAAAGGCTTTGCTTCGTGCCCGAAATCAGACAAGCGGTCGCGAACGGAACTCACTTCATCTTCCAGGTTTTTCTTGAAGCCCTGCAAATTCAGTTTCTGGCCCTTCATCGCCATACGGTCGGCACGGGTAACGGCTTTTGGGATGACTATCCATAATATAATGTATAACATTGCACCAACCCCGGCAAAAAAAGTGGTTATTACAAATGCCAGCCTGAACCAAACCGCTTGTGTGCCAAAATAATTGGCTAAGCCCGCGCATACGCCGCCTATTAAATGGTCTTCGCCATCGCGAAACAAGGTACGCGTGCCGCTAAAAGGATACGGGTCATTTGCTAATTGGTCATCCTCTGGATAGTCAAAATCTTCCACGCTACCCATTTGCTCAATAACAGCAGTTACATCCTGCTCAACAATAACCTGTTTGTTTTCGTGAGCCAATATGTCGGTAAACATTTCGGCAAGGCGATTTTCAATATCGGTGGTAATTTCAAGGCTGTCTGCCGAGTTTAAAAAATGACGCTTAACATCCGTCATATAATTCTTTAATATTTCATAGGCATCTTCCTCAATGTGAAATACAAAGCCGTTTATATTGATGATAATAGTTTTATTCATGATCTGTGATAGTTTGTAGTTAATTATTTTTTCCAACAGCGGTTTGAACCGCGAATACCAATTCGTGCCAGGTTTTGTCCAGCTGTTCTAAAACATTTCTGCCCTCGGGCGATAGGGAATAATATTTGCGCGGTGGCCCTGACGTGGACTCGACCCAGTTATAGGTG
>Ga0207020_1084_pt1 | contig 18089 bp, 17 predicted proteins | sample Alteio_BWMinCont_48_FD_153500 | JGI IMG/M metagenome (GOLD analysis project Ga0207020, IMG submission 153500) | Enriched cells from forest soil in Barre Woods Harvard Forest LTER site, Petersham, Massachusetts, United States -... | ecosystem: Environmental > Terrestrial > Soil > Temperate forest >... | reverse complement strand
CGCTTGGGCATAAAGTGCATCAAACACCGGATGTTGCACAATTAAAGAACGCAGCTTGCTTGATAAGGTAAGCAATTCAAAAATACCAACACGTCCTTTATAACCCAAATTTAAACATTCACTACATCCAGCACCTTTATACACCGTATCAAGGTTGGCATTAAAGCGTGCAAGAACTTTCTTTTCTTCCTCAGTTGGCGCATGTTCACCGCGACAACTCGTACAAATCTTGCGCGCTAAGCGTTGCGCGAGAACACCGGTAACTGCTGCATTAATTAAAAATGGCTCAACACCCATATCCATCAACCGCATAATCACTGCAGGCGCATCATTGGTGTGCACGGTGCTTAATACTAAATGGCCCGTCAGCGCAGCTTCGATAGCGGTCTGCGCAGTTTGCTTATCACGGATTTCACCAATTAATACAATATCAGGATCTTGGCGCAACATCGCACGAATCCCTTTTTCAAACGTAAAACCAGCTTCAGGATGAATCTGACCCTGCGTAACACCATCAACGGTATATTCCACTGGATCTTCAAGCGTAATAATATTTTTTTTCTTGTGAGTTAATTGCAGCGAGCGCTGCATAGAGTGTAGTAGTTTTACCTGAACCGGTAGGACCTGATACTAAAAAGAAACCATTGGGGCGCGAAACTAATTCTTTAAATTGTGCGAGCATTGAAGGATAAAAACCAACATTATCAAGTTCGATTCTATTGCGCGCTCGATCGAGAATTCGAACAACCACTTTTTCGCCAAAAATGGCGGGGAATGTAGAAACACGAAAATCGATCACTTGTCCGTGAAAGGGCACACTAAATTTACCGTCTTGGGGAATGCGCCGCTCAGCAATGTTGATATTAGAAAGAACTTTTAAGCGAGATAATACTTGCGGCATGTGTTGCGTTGCTACCCGCTCTTGATCATACAGTACTCCATCGATGCGATAGCGCACGCGCAGACCTTGTTGTGTTGATTCACAATGAATATCGGATGCTGAGCTTACAATCGCTTTGCGGATTATTGTATCAACAAGATGAACCGCGGATGAATCTGGAGATTGGGCATACGACACTGCAACCCCCTCATCTTACAACTTAGTAAAATATTTATCTTTGTTATTCACCAGATCTTCAGCATCACCCGGTGCTTCTTCGTCTTTTTCTAATTTTTCATGTTCTTCTTGCGCAACTTTTCGTTCAACGCGTAAATCCATGTCTTCTGGATCTTCTAATGTTGCTGAACCATCATACATATCCCGAATTTCATCAATAATTTGTTGCTTTAAACCAACCGCCAATTGAATGTCATATGAAACGAGCGTTGCAAGCTCTGCAACCATTTCTTCATTCGTTGGATCTGCAGTAACAACAAGAAGTTCATCTTCATCAACTTCTACAGGTATACAACAATGTTGCAACAAAAGCTCTCTGGGAAACAAGCGCGACAATATGGGATCAGTAAGTTCATAATCGGTAAGATCGATTGCAGGTACTTCAAAATATTCACTCAAGGCAGTCAATAAGCCTTGTTTTGATACAAGGCCTTCAGTTAATAAAAAGTAATCGAAGGTATCTTTGCCGCGGTTGTTAAAATCTTCGCGTAAACGAATCGCATCTTTTACTGAAAGATCTTTATTTTTGATCAAAATCGCCGACAAACGTTCAGCAAATTGTTCCCTTTTTTCCATTAATACCCCTTTTATTAGTACACTTTAATTGAGCACAGTGGATTCGACTGCATGTGAACTGAGGCAAATAGGTTAAAAATAATTAACCCGCCTTCCACCCTAAAATAAGCCCTATTGCAAAACTTAACACCGCCCCAAAGTTAGCTTTTACCCAATCGGTGTATAACGTCATAACATTACCATTAATCTGTGCCGTTGGTTGAATACCAAAAAGCTCTTGCACCTTTTCCCAATGCACCGCAACACTAATTACCCCGAGATAATCAAGTCCTATGAGTGCAAGAAGAATAAAAAAAAGCGTTATACCAACACGGCCATAACGCTTTAAAATAAATCCACATAAAAATCCAGCACCTGCAATTAGCAAAATCTCAAAGACTTGGCTTTTATTCATTTGCAGTTTTTCATAGAGCTTGTTCGGATTTACATATTCTTTGAGTGTATCAAACCAGCCTTGTGCTGTTGAGCTTTGCCCATTCATAAACTTCATCTCCTTTTTAAACAAACCCCCTGAGTACTACCAGGAGTAGTATAGGAAGATGGAATTTACATATGCAAGAATCTTATTTTTACATGGCAAAGGGCGCCGTTTCCGACGCCCTTGAATTTGCTTAAGCACAGTTACGTTACTTAACCATACCCTTAAGTTCTTTGCCTGGCTTGAACTTAGGAACTTTCTTAGCTGGGATCTGCATCTTTTTACCAGTTGCAGGATTTACCCCTACGCGTGCTTTACGCTTCATAACACTGAAAGTACCAAAACCAGTCAACACAACTGACTTACTACCTTTTAATGCATTGCCAACTGTTGAAATGAAGGCCTCTAAGCAATCTTTGCAGGCTGCTTTAGACATCTTCGTCATTTTTGCCATGCTTTCAACAACTTTTGCTTTATTCATAAACTTCCTTTGTTCTTTGATTCCAAACGTTTATGCAAACAAACTAGTACACAAGGAACATTATTCACTCAATAACTTTTGTCAAGTCATTTTTTAAAAATTGAATCTGTATTCTCCTCGAGAGATACGATATATCTTTAAGCTTACATGCGTATATACGCAACTAGAAGAGTAATATAGAAATATTTTTTCACTTAAAAGCGTTTAGCTGTGGAGTGAAGAAAATCTTTTACTTCGAGTTCGTGGGGTTAAGGAGAGTGCCGAGGGCCGGACTCGAACCGGCACAGACAGTAACGTCCGAAGGATTTTAAGTCCTTTGCGTCTACCAATTTCGCCACCTCGGCATTATAACAATTACTTTGTAACGCTAAGCACTTTAAAAAAATGCTATAACAAAAATTTCAAATATGTTCATACCATAAAATTAACTGCTAACCCAGCCCTTCGACTCGCTTTGCTCGCTCAGGACTAAAGGCGCTGAGGAATAAAAATGTTTTCCAGGGTCCCCGGTCCGCCTTCGTTAACTTCGGCAAGACAGGCCGGCTGCCTAGCTGAAGCGTTAGCGAAAGCTGGAGGCTGGGGGAAAGGCGGCACCCGGACTCGAACCGGGGATCAGGGTTTTGCAGACCCATGCCTTACCACTTGGCTATGCCGCCACATTCTTTATTTCTTTGTATAATAAAACTCATCCATCTTGCGCTTAAGCTCAGTAACTTCAATTATATCACGTTGCTGCGCACCTTCATGGTGAGTCATTTTCTGCTTAAGATACGGCATTTTGCAGCTTCCTTCAACCGGATAACCAGCCTGGAACCATTCTGCACTACCACCTTCATAAGCACGCACTTTTTCAAAGCCAAGAGCTTTTAATTGTTTAGCCGCAAGTCCACTTGCTGAACACATATAATTTGTGCAATAGATCACAATTTCAGCGTCTTTTTTGAGCTTTTTTGAAAAACTCTCAATATCAGACAAGGCAACATTAATAGAGCCTTTGATGCTACAATCAGCATGCACGTCTTTATCGTTTACACTGATCACCACAAACCGCTCATCGTAGGCAAATTCCGCCTTTTTTTCTGATGAACTGAAGGGCCAACAGCCTGGTAATAAAGCAAGCAGCCCTAACACCAAAGATAAAGAAAATATGTTTTTTAAAGAAACAGTAATACTCATAGCCGCACAATCATTTCAGGTTCACAAGTCTACCTAAATTTACCACAAATCATTTGATCTGCAAGCAAAACTCTTTATCTTACACGCTCAAAGAACCTACTCCACCGAACACGCGACCAGAAATCAATCGGATGTTGGAATAAATCCATAAACCACCAAGCAGAATCGCTATCAACTGACCAGAGCCTCAAAAGGATCCTACCATGAATCAAGCGCCTATCGATCGGACCAAACACGCGGCAATCTTTACTGCCCCGACGGTTATCCCCCATACACCAGTACTGGTTTTCCCCAAGTTCAATATAAAATTCATCAGAACCATCCCAGTGATTACCACTCGCAGCTTTTTGCTCACGTTGCCCAGCTAATGGCTGTGCATCCATATGTTCATTTTTTACCGGTGTATTCGGATAAAGAATAATCGGGTTACCATCAAGCCCACGAATAATGCGATTAACTATAATGCGATAAAAGGGTTGTTTAGGGTCATCATAGGGCATGGAAGGATCATATGACTTCCAGACCCAATTTTCACAAATTTCACGCTCTGACATGCCACGCAAATGGGATTCATCAACCTTCCACACCCCAATAATCGGATATTTATTAACATAGGGCTCATCGAGCTTTTTATCATTAACATAAATAACTGGCTTACCATCTTCAATCGTACCTCGTACTTTATCACCTGGCACACCAATTACTCGTTTTGTCCAGTTAGATGGGCCCCAAACATACTCTTGAAAAAGACGTTGTGCTTTATTATCTGAATAATCAAATGTTGGATCATTCATTGCAATAACATCGCCAGGCTTAGGCTTAGTGAAAAGATAGGTTAACTTATCGGCAAAGAACCGTTCACCTACCAGCATCGTAACTTCCATGGAACCCGTTGGAACTTGGTAAAGCCCAAACCCAAAAGTTCTGATTATAAAGACGATCAGCGCGAGAACTACAAATTCCCGCACATACGCCATAAATGTAGTACTTTGTTTCTTCGTCGAATAAGACATACAAAAAACCCTTTAGGTTAAATAAAACTTTTATTTAGTGTACCAGGAATACACCATCGTTCAATGGGCATCATACGAGATAATAAAGTGGATTAACATGTTTGCCAAATGAACATACTTCAAAATGCAAATGATCGCCACTTCTTCCGCGACGAGCTCGCACATGCCCCGTTGCACCAACTTTGCCTACACAATAGCCACGCTCTACTTTTTGACCAACCTTTACGTTAAGTGAACTCAAGTGAGCATACCGCGTACGATATTTACGATTATGGGCAATGAGTACCGTTTTACCATATCCTCTGTGATGATAGGCTTCTAATACCACCCCAGCTGCAGCAGCTAACACAGGTGTACCTCGCACTGCAGCCATATCAAGACCAGCATGAAAACCCCAGACGCCATTTGTTTTGCGGCGCGGGCCAAAAAACGAACTCAGCCAGAAGCTTGAACGATCGATAGGCCAGGAGAACACGATGTCGCGCTTCACATCTTTTTGCTGTGCCGTAAGCTGGGCCATTCTATTAAGCGTTGAAACATTCCTCTTGCGCCGACGCTTAACCCGTTTAGTCTTCTTTTTTGGCGGTTGTTTGCTTTCCACCAATTTATCATGGTACTCACGCCAACAATCAAAATTGATATGCTTTAATAAAAATTCAAGATTTTGATCTTTAATATAACGCAGCGAAGCTTGTTTTAAATACTCAAGCTCACGATTTAAAAGGACAAATGATTCATTGTTCCTCTCATCATCAGTTGAATATACCTTAACACCGCTCGGGAATGATTCTTGGTTAACAACGCTTAACTCAGCGCCCTCTATGAACTTTTTTTTTTCGTTATCCCATGCTGCTTCTAATTCATCAAGACGTTCTTTAGTTTTGTTGTATTCATGCAACACCTTTTTAACCGCAAGCAAATAGTTGCGATAATCTTCTTGCAAATCAATCATTTTGTACGTTTGTTGTTTGAAGAAGCGATACTCTAAAAAGAGCACCCCGGTTAGCAGACTCACAGCAACCAGAACGAATCCAATAAGAAGCTTAACATGGAAGTTTGTCAGGTACTTAATTGTTGTATTCCTATAGCTAACAATAGTTGAATATTACGTACTGTTAAACACGTTCTATCTTATCAGCGCAAACCCAACCTTCCAAATCTTTGTAACGAATTTTACACCAACCTGGTTTAGTTTGCTCAATAATTAATGCATCAAGTAACGGCACCTTTGCAAGCGCATGATATTGCACATCAGGCCCTGCATAAACTGCAACTTCGCACTCATTAATTATTCCACACTGCTGAGAATGTTCTCGATATTTTAACACTAAAATCAGTGTAAGTACTACTTCGAATATTATGATAAGTACTAATAACCATAACCGATTGCGCCACGTCGACTTTGAAAGCAGCCATACAATGAGAAATGAAACCAGCAAAAAGAGTAGTTGTACCACAATGAAAGGAATTTTACGTATTATGGAACCGAAAAAATCAACGATAGTTACCGGCTGCATAGTTTTTTTGACCTGTGTATGCAATGCAGAAATATTATATTCTATCGCCTCCTCTTGCTCAGCATTTGCAGAGAGTTGTGCTCGGCGCCAATACGCAAGAGCTTTTGGATACTGTGCTAATTTATAACAACAGTTACCCATGTTATACCATGTGGCAGCACTCTTATGTTCTATCTTTTGATACTCCGAAAGAGCCTGCTCAAATTGCTGTTGTTCATAAAAAGCGTGTGCCTGCTCTACAATTTCTTGTGTTGCATAACACAACCAACCGTTGAATAAACAGATGCCAACAAAAAAAATACGATATATCATAATTTTTCTTCAAATAATGCGCACCAATGATTTGCTTGCTTGATCAACAATTCGCTTTCCACTTGCTGTGAACCATAAAATCTTAGCGATGAAATTGCTATATAAAATAAATCCCATTGTGCCAATTGCTCATCTGTATAACCCATTTCACGTAACTGATTATGCATAAATTGTGCAGTAACGTGCGCAGGAGCGACATCAAATTTTTGAGCAAAAAAATCTACAAAGAGTTGATAGAGCTGCCCATATTGACGCATACGGGCACACTGAGTTAATGAATTTTTCAGCTGCGCTATCGCATACTTTTTACCTTTGCGTACACCTTGCTCCATTTTTGCACGCAGAACTTGCGTGCCAAGGAACCCAAAAGGCACCGCAACCAAGACCACCAGCAACCACCATGGCATATACCAGAGTTGTTGTGCATGCCATACATTGTGTTTATCAAGTGGACGCAGATCATCATCTACCTTCGGCTTTACCGTTGCATCGGTATCCACCGCTTGCGCAACCATATGCTTACTAAAGTTCGGCTTTATGGTCACGGTAGTTGATGCGGTTTCTAATGTTTTATAATTCCGATCACGAACGTCAAAATAGGTAAATGTTTGTGGCGGTATTTCATAGGTACCAGCTTTTAGGCCTTGCATAATATATTCAAACCGTTTTTTGCGATTATGCGCCGGAGTACTTTCGCACATCGCATTTTTAGATTCATACCATTTAAATTCGGTCGGGATTTTTTGTAACGTTGGCGCTCCAAGATTTTCCAGATCTGCATCTCCTTCGATTTCTAATGCAAAGACAATGCCTTCTCCCTCTTTTGCCACCGCATGATCAACTTTTGCTGTGTATGATGTAAAAAGACCAACACCATCCACTGTATCATCGTGGGCAGGCAAAGGATCAACATGAATTTTAAGTGCGTTAGAAAAGATACGTTTTTGTTCTGCATCGCCAAAAAAGAACGCAAACGGATGGCGTTCACGCTCAGAACTACGAACATTCAGATCTGCCGAATACGGAGGTAATACCAAATCACCGGGCTGTTTTGCATACATCTCCCAACACCATTGCCCATAGGCATGCTGTTCACCATTTAAATTTTCAGTTCCCGCTTCCGGGCCTGTTTTTTTACCAATCGTAAAGCCAGAAATTTCTCCTTCTCCAATAGACTGTAACTTGGTTAAGCCATCATCTTTAAAAGAAAAACGTAATCGACAACTAATTTTTTCGCCAACTACTACGCGTTGTTTATCTGCAGACAATTTAAGCGATGCTGCAATTTTCTTTTCTTTGGTTTCTTCTTGAGCTTTTTCTTGATGCGCCACCGTAATAGCAATGGTATTTGAGCGCATGGAAGAACCTTTATTTTCAACTTCTGCGGGCCCAACCGTATAAGTACCTGGTTGGTCTATACGCACTTTATACCGCCGAGTCATTGAGCTTACCCCATTAAGCGTTGTGAGCTGCACCCCCGCTTCACGCACGTAAAAAGTATCAACGCCCTTTATTATCGGTTCTTTACCAGCATGTGATCCAAGAAGTGAACGTTGCTGTCCCGCTTGCGATTGCATATCCATACCAGTTGCCGTAACTTCAAGTAAAAATGGATGACCGACTCCCGCTACCGTAAGCACCGAACCATTGAGTGTAGTAGCTTTGAGTTGCACAGAACCTTGTGCATACATAGCACAGGTAAATATTAGCAGACAACACCCGAGAATATTACCAACAATTTTGATCATGAGAGCCTGCCATTTTTTTGTTCACGGTAGCTTTTATTAATTCTTTGTTTGCGTGCGCATCCCGTTTTTCACTCGCCTCGAGCATTTGGTCTAACCATTCCTGTGCATCCATTGGCCCTTTTTTTCCAGAACCCCCATTTTGTGCCTGCTGTTGTTGTTTTTCTTTTACTTGCTTTTGCTCATTATTCGCCTGTTGCGCCTGTTTTTCTTTTTGTTTATCATCTTCTTGTTGTTTTTGTTGTTGCTCATCTTTTTCTTGTGAAGGTTCCTTTTGTTCATCAGTCTCTTGCTGCTTCTCTTTTTTATCTTGTTCTTGTGGCTTCTGCTGTTGCTCTTGCTGCCGCTTCTTCTCATCCTGTTGCTTTTTACCTTCATCTTTATTTTTCTGTTTCTGCTGATCTGATTTTTGCTCCCCATCCCCATTCTGTTCTTGCCCGCCCTGCTTATTTTGTTCTTGTTCCTTTTTCTCTTTGTCTTGCTCCTTCTTTTCCTGTTCTTGCTGTTTTTTTTCTTCTTCTTGTTTTTTGAGCATCTCTTTTACTTTTTCAAGATTATGGCGAGCCGGCTCAGATTCTTGTAATTCCAAAGATTTTTCATACTGCATTATCGCACCCTGCAAATCTTGCAGAGCAACTAACGTATTTGCCAAATTAAAATAGGATTGAGCTTTAAGCTGTGCTGTTGCTTTTTCTGCTTTGCCAGCCTGCTCAAAATATCCTTTTGCTTGCGCATATTCTTTTTTTGCATATGCAATTTCACCCGCGTCATATAGCACGCCAGGATCATCAACATTATGCACAACTACCGGTTTAATTAATTGCGTTGCTTGATCAAGGTTACCACGCTGTAAAGCACTCATTGCCCGATCATACACAAACGGCATACTTGCTGCAGATGCAAAACTCAATAAAGCAACGGTATATAACAACATTCTCTTCATAACAGCCATTCAAGCAAAAAACAGATAAAACTTACTGCAACAAAATAGGGATATTGTTCTTCTAGCCCAGTTACCTTTTTTTGCGCAAATCGCTCTTTTTCATATCCCTCAACCAAGCGTACCAACCCTTTAATATCTCGATCATCATTGGTCATATGAATATAACGCCCACCAGAATCAAGGGCTAAATTTTGCAAAATCCCTTCATTTAGGCGAGAGATCACAACATTCCCTTTTTTATCAAGCTGATGTCCTTTTATCCCACCCTGTTCATCAAATAATGGCACTGGTGCCCCTTGTGTGGTACCTACACCCATGGTAAAGATATTCATATGCTCTTGGGCTGCCTGCTCTTTCAGACGTGCAAGATTACTTGAAAAATCTTCACCATCGGTGAAAATCACCAGTAACCTGTTTTTTCTGCCCTGCACCGCTTTGAATGCCTCAAGCGCCTTTTGCATCGCCGCATCAAGGGCAGTGGTACCACCAGAAATCGATTCGACATCAACTTGATCTAAGAACATTTTAAATGCGCCATAATCGGCAGTCAATGGGCATTGAACAACAGCAGAGCCTGAAAATAATATAAGGCCAACGCGTTCAAACGAAAGTAAAGCCAATAATGATTTAATTTTTTCTTTAGCTGCCTCGAGGCGATTTGGCTCAACATCTTGTGCTAACATGCTACGAGAGATATCCAGCGCAATAAAAAGATCACGCCCCTCTTGCTCCACCATACGCTCTTTTTTATCCCACTGAGGGCGCAACAACGCAAGAAAGAGTGCACTTAACCCCACAATCCATAAAACCGTTTTTATCTTATTTTTGATTGACGAATAATGGAGAACTAACGTGCTAAATAGCTGACGTGCGGCTAACAGTTTCACCGCTTTGGCAATCCAGTAGGAACGCACAATCAACAGTACAAATGCACCCAAAAATATGGGTAAATAGATAAGATTTGATAGTGAAGCCCAAGTAATATCCAATATACTCATAACGCAAACCACACAAGCGATGATAGTACCACTTCAAGCATTAATAATAAAACAGCACACCACAATAGCGGCATAAAATAATCATGCACATTATGATACACATTTGTTTCTATCGATGTTTTTTCTAACGTATCGATTGTATCATAAATCTGGCGCATATCACTGGGACTTTTCGCCTCAAAAAATTTGCCCCCTGTTTGCGCTGCAATTTCTTGCAAGAGTTCTTTATTCAAATGAGAAGTTACCGGAATCGCACCATATAATGGATGCCTAATATACCCTTCTTTATCCCCCCCAATACCGACCGTATAAATTTTAATCCCCATCCGTTTTGCAACTTCAATTGCGATGGTAGGATTAGTATCTTCAGGACTCGGCTCCCCATCGGTAAGCAAAATAATTATTTTGCTTTTGGCGGTTGATTTTTTTAATCTATTAGCTGCCATGATAAGCGCCGTTGCGATTTTAGTACGCGTTGGATCGATTACCCCAATTTGCAACTCATAAACAATGCTTTTTAAAATTGTTTTATCCAGCGTAAGTGGACAGCGAGAAACTGCATCGTTGCCAAACACCACAACCCCCATCGCATCATTATCTCGTTTTTCAATAAATCTGATCGCCTCCGCTTTGGCAACTTCTAAACGAGTCCGTTTATCTTTTTTATCATCGATAATCATCATACTTTCAGAAACATCAAGCGTAAGCACAATATCTATACCTTCAACCCTTATTTTTGATCGTGAATCAATAAGCTGTGGCTTTGCGATAAGAAAGGCGCATAAAGTTAATGTTATCATCCGCATAACAAAAAAAACGGTGCGATATGGATGTCGACTTGCCCACTGATTAATCTTGAGCACGGTGGCTAAGGGATACCGGTAGAGAATTGACCGTTTAAGTTTCCATTTAAAAATCGCCGCTAGTACAATAAGCGGCAGTAACCAATACAGAAGATAGCCATAGACAAAACGAATGATATAGTCCATCTATGAAACCTTATATGCCATACGTTGTGCTACAAACCATTGATAAACCCGATTTTTAAAATCTTCTTCAGATTCATCCACGCCACACACAAATGGTTTACCGATAACTACTGTAATAGGATAATTAACCACCCAAAATGTATCCGGTGGATATGCCTTATCAACACCAATTATCATCACCGGCACAACCGGCCGCCCACTTTTTTTTGCCAGCACTGCAAATCCCGGATAAAACTCGTGCAGTGTACCATCTAATACGCGAGTGCCTTCTGGAAAAATGATTACCGAATTATCCGTTGTTTGCACAATGGTTATCAATTTACTTAACGCCCGCAACGCACGGACAGGATTTGTCATATCAATCATAATTGCTACACGATCGATAACGGTGCCAATCCATCGCCAAGATTTGACTTCTTCTTTAGCTGTCCAAATGTGGTGCCTACTTTTTAATAAAACACCCACAAGTGGAATATCTAATGAAGAAAGATGATTTGCAGCATAAACTGCTGGTCCTGCAGGTAAGTTTTCTTTACCAACAAAGGTAATTGGCAACAATGTTACTTTAAGAGTTCCGAGATAAAAAAGATGTAATAGTGTAAACAGAGGGCCATTAAAGCGAAGCCGCTCAGGAAGTAAAAACAAAAAAAAGCCAGGTATTATCAAAATAATACAGAGCATAATAAACAGAAAGCGCGAAACAAGTGTTCGCACCGCCATACCAAAAGTAACTTTCACTGTCATCACTTCCCTCCCACCTTAAAAATATAAGGTAAACTGATCATGAACCTTTTTTATATAATAGTTTGCAATAAAACAAACTGGTATAGGTAATGCTAATAAATAAAAGATACGCTCCGCAAATTCGAGGGCAAAAACAGGATCTGTAGAGATGGCGGTCGGTGCAAGTAACTTAACAAGCGCAAGCGCACCCATCACAAAAAGCTTTGCGCCCAGGTGCATAAAAGCCATAAAAAAAATGCCCACAATAACACAAAATGGATAATTATAGATAAACATCTTAAACCCACGAAATATGGAGTATTCAGTGCTGACAAATCGGCCATCCGAATCGAGTAAAAACATGCCGATAAAGATCAGCAGGGCTGACATTCCCATACCATAGGCATGCGTGGGAGACCCCGAATACATTAAAAATAAAAAGAGGAGATTGACCCAGGTAATAATTAATGAAATAAGAAAAAAATAGATAAAATATTTGGCATAACCAATAAAATATTTAAATGTTTTTTTCAGGAGTGAGGGCCGTACTGTCAAATAAAGACTAAAAAGTAATAAAGACCAGCCAATAAGCCTTAAAATCATCCCAGAACTGAGCGCAAGGCTAAACGGAGAAGCAAAAATAAATCCAGGGGCATGGAGCGCAGGAAACATGCCATCTATACATAAAAAAAGCGCAATTGCCCACCCAAAGTAGCAAAACCATGTTTTGTAGGTTTGGATAACCGCTTTGAGCGTTACAAGGCTGAATAGTTTTAAATTTTGTGGTAAGAATAGAGAAAGTGATTCTTTCCACGTTTGCAGTAACTGCATGTATAGTTCTCCGCGGCAGTCGCCTAGCTATACTTTTTTGTCAGAAGGTGCTATCAACATTGAATCTTTATTGAAAAACCTAGCATAGACCTAAAATATTCACAAGTCGGCAAACTATATTTGACTTTTAGAAAATAATTTATTTATTATAAAAATAGTAAAAAGAGAAATTTTCTGCTTAAAATATAATAATGAACATTAAATATCGACCTAAAAACCACATAAAAGAATCGTATGAAAAAACTGTTAATCGTCGAATCACCCTCTAAAATCAAAACAATCAGCAAGTTCATGGGTAAGGACTTCAAGATTATGTCTACAGTTGGGCATATCAAAGATTTACCGTCCAAGAAGATTGGGGTGACCATGACTCCAAAGGCGATTGACATCGAATATGTTGTTATAGAAGACAAGGAAAAGGTAATTGCCGAAATCTGCAAAGAAGCCTCTAAATCAGATGAGATTTACCTAGCCTCTGACCCTGACCGGGAAGGGGAAATCATTGCTTGGCACATTGAGCAAGAAATAAACAAAGTAGTAAAAAACAAGAACAAAATCCACCGGATCACATTCAATGAAATTACAAAGCCCGCAATCGAAGCAGCATTAGAGAATCTTGAAGAAGTTGACCTTAAAAAGGTAGCTGCCCAGCAAGCTCGCCGCATTTTAGATCGCTGGGTTGGGTATGAAGTTTCGCCTGTTTTATGGAAAAAGGTTGCACGTGGTCTTTCTGCCGGCCGCGTACAATCGGTTGTATTGCGCCTCATTTGTGACCGCGAAGAAGCAATTCGCGCCTTTAAACCAGAAGAATATTGGACCATTGAAGGTCTTTTTAAGCATGATAGCAAATCTGAGTTTCTCGCGCCCCTTACCCACATCGATGGTGAAAAAGCGGAAATTAAGAACCAGCAGCAGGCTGATGATATTGTTAAAGGGCTTAAAAAAGCTTCATTTGCGATTGAATCGATTACCGATAAAACACGGACAAAAAATCCTACTGCCCCGTTCATGACAAGTACGTTACAGCAAGCAGCCTTTAACCAACTTGGCTTTTCATCTAAAAAGACCATGCAAGTTGCTCAAAAACTCTATGAAGGGTTGCCATTACAGGATGAAAGCACACCAATTGCTCTTATCACCTACATGCGTACCGACTCATTAAAAATATCAGACACAGCACTCAAACAAACCCGTGATTTCATTACCAAGAATTTTGATAAAGAATATTTACCTGAAAAAGCTAATGTTTATAGCCGCTCAAAGGCAGCCGCTGCTACAGCGCAAGAAGCGCACGAAGCAATTCGTCCGATTGATGTTAACTTAACGCCGGAAAAAATTAGCCGCTACTTACCAAAAGATGCTGCAAAACTCTACGAACTTATTTGGAAACGCTTCGTTGCTTGCCAAATGAAACCTGCACTTTTTGCACAGCGCCAAGTAACGATTCAAGGTGGCATTTATACGTTTAAGGTTACTGGTTCAACATTAATTTTCGATGGCTTCTTAAAGGTTTATAGTGCGGCAGAAGAAGAAGAGAAAGAAAAAGAAACAAAATTACCCGCAGGTTTAGAAGCTAAAGATAAGTTGGATCTGAACAAACTTGATCCTAAACAACATTTTACTCAGCCCCCGCCAAAATATACTGAAGCTTCACTGGTTAAAGAGATGGATAAAGAAGGTATTGGCCGACCAAGTACCTATTCGACTATTTTAAGCACCATTCAGGCTCGTGCATATACCACGGTTGACCAGAAAAAACGCTTTACCCCTACCGAACTTGGCATGCTCGTTACCAAGTTACTTACTGAGAATTTGCCCAAGATAATGGACATCAAGTTTACCGCCCATCTTGAAGAAGATTTAGATAAAATCGCTGAAGGCGAACTTAAGCGCGATAAATTATTGCGCGAATTCTATGAAGATTTTGAAAAAGATTTAGTTAAATTCGCCGGCAAAGGTGGCAAAACTAAACGTGTTGTAGAACAAACTGAAGTTCTTTGCCCTAATTGCAAACAAGCAAACTTGATTGTCCGGTTTGGCAAAACAGGGGAATTTTTAGGCTGCCCTCGCTACCCTGAATGCAAATTCACGTGTAACTTTCACCGTACCGAAGATAATAAATTGGAATGCGTGGAAATCGAACCACCAAAAGAATTGAATGAAAAATGTCCTAATTGCGGCAAACCATTGCGCCAAGTTATGGGCCGTTACGGACCGTTTATTGCCTGTTCTGGGTATCCTGAATGTAAATATATCCATCAAGTGAAGGCAGGATTTAAATGCCCGCTTTGTAAAACGGGCGATATTGCCCAGCGTACCTGGCGCGGTGGCAAATTCTGGGGTTGTACCAACTATCCTAAATGTAAATTCGCTGTCTTTGGCGAAATCGAAGAAACTCCCTGCCCACAATGCAAACTACCTTTCTTGGTCAAGAAGACCAAAAAAGATGGTACTGTTACCCTGGTTTGCCATGATAAAACCTGCGGATATAAAAAAGAGATTGCGCCAGCGAGCAAATAAAAAAGCCTGTTTGACAACAGCATAAAAACTCTTTACTGTTAATAATATCGAAACAATATTTCTAAAAGTTTCAAATTGAAAGAGTTTTATGCTAGTGTTTGCATTGCCTCGCCGATTTTTTACCGCAGTACTTACTGTTCTTATTTTTGTATGTGCCACCTTATCCGCTGATGCATTTTTTACTCCTGATATGCTCGAAGATTTTACAAAAAGCCGCCAAGATGAAAGAGATCGCAATGCAGCACAACAAAAACAAGAAACGATTACTCAAAAGCAAGAACCCCAGAAAGATAAAAGCCGCTCCTTTTTAAAAACAATTACCGGCGCTACCGTCATAATTATTGGTACTGCTCTTTTTATGCGACACGGCGTTAATCGAGCAATCAACAAATTACGCGAAGAAATGGTCGCCCTTTTTGCTACCACCAATAAAAATATTCATGGGGTCGGCGCCAAGGTTGATGCGGTTGGCCATAAGGTTGATGTTGTTGGTCACAAGGTTGACAAGGTCGGTCATAAAATTGACGGGGCAACAGCAGAACTGCGCGGTGAAATGCGTACACAAGGTCAAGCTCACCTCACTGCACTTGGCGATGCGGAAAAAAGACTTTCTGGCCAGATGGGTGGAGTTGAAAAATCGTTGGGGCAGAAGCTGGATAAGTTAGCGCAACGCTAAACTATTGCGTAACAATAACTCATATTGCCAGCCAAACGGCCCACGCCGCATGCCAGAATCGGCAAAGCCGAACTTTTTTGAGCGCACAATAGCTCCTTTTATTAGTCACATCTACATAGGCTTGGAAATACCGGTTTTCAGTACACGCAAAATAATGGACTACCATCAACCGTAGCGCTTCTTGGTAATAACCACGTCCCCAATAGGATTCATTTACCCAATTATATAAATTTCCACCAGTACCATACTGCATATCCCTGATCGCTATCGCACCAATTAATACATCATCGTGATTTGCAAACATACAGTAAAATAATGAGTTGCCCATACATTGCTGCGTAAGTTGGTTCTGCAGGTAATCAAGTTCACCCGCCACACCACTTACATGTAAAACTTGTTGAATAGTTGCAGAAAAAACACGCGCGTATGCCGCAAAAAAATCTTTGCGCAATGCTCGCAACGTTACGAGTTCCCCTATTAGCGCCTCCACACTCCCCTCCCTAAAGTAAAATTACTTCTAATTTTGACTTTAAGGGGAATGGATGATGAAAAACAAGAGTTATTATTTTTTTAATTGCCTACTTGCCCTATTCTTGGCTCATAATCATTGGGGTACTTTCACTTTTTTTCAATGCTGTACTTTTATCAACTTTATTTGCCGCTTCGCTTTTTTTAACTTTTTGTTCAAACAACTTCTTGAGCTCTTCGCGCTCTTTTTTAAATTGCGCAAGCTGCTTAAAATCTTGTTCATAATCCTTTTTTATTTGTTCTTGATAGTCGGCTGCAATTGGATAGGCAGGTTTTGTTACATCCGATGTAAAGTAAGATGTTTTATTATAGGTAAAGGCAAAAGAGAGACTTTTTATACCCTCTAGCTCATCATGACTATATTTAAGACTTATATCTGAAATTTTTAAGCCTTTACGATTAGGAAATACGGCACCACCGTCTTTTGCTGCAATTTCATTAATCCAGAGAGAAAATTGAAACATATCAGGAATCCCCGCTATAAACAATGTAATGATTTCCGGCAGTGAAAGCGTAGGGGCTGAAATCTTTTCGATGTAATATATAAATGTTTCTTTTTCTGCAAGTTTGGCGGCTGCCGTAGGCACAAAAATAGGCATTGCATCTTGTGCAAAGGAAAATATAAGCTTACAAGGAATGAATGGGGTATCCATAAAATAAAATAACGGTTTAACTTTTTGCTTAATAAAATATTTCTCTACATCAACTTTTGCGCATGTTTTTGCAAAAATAGTTCCTAATGAGGCAACTTTATGACCAGTATCAGCAACATTAAACCATTCTTTACCCGCTAATCGAATACGTGGAACAGATAAAATTTCCTCTTCAGCATTCACATATAAAGCAAAAATAGGGGAAAGCATTTGAGTAAAATCAGGTGCATCAGGAGACGTAACACGTTCAACAAATTCACCAAAATACATACTCGATTGATAAACTAAACCTGTTGGTGTTTGACCGCCAAAATCGATATCATTACGCGTAAAGTTAGCTATTTTGAGATTCCAGAAAGATCTGGTAGGGTTATTTGCAATCCCCTCCGTTGCAATAACAAAAGGATAGGATTTTTCACTCACTGATGTTTGAATATCCTTATAGACGAGGTCTGTATTAGTTCCAACAGCATAGCATGTCATATACACAAAAATAGTTGTATTGATACAGGTACTACAAAAATCCAATGCTTTTTTGAAATCATCAATGGTGATAGAAACCTGCATGGCACCTTCTTCACCATGGCCATCTGCATAAATTGCCCAACGCGGTACATTATTATCTTTAGCATGTGCATATTCAGCACGTGAAACAAAAATGTCACTACAATTTGTTTTACTTGTACCTACTGGTTGTTCACGCCACAGCGCTTTAATAAAATAATCAGAAAACTCCATTTTTGGTAATTGTACTGCGGCAAGTTCTTTATAAAAATCTTGTACCGTTTTCATGTGATCTATTTTAAGACCTGTTTTATACTCAGCTTGCGTAAGAAAAGTAGAAGCTAAAGGTGGAGCAAATTTTTTGACATC
>Ga0207020_1075_pt1 | contig 18111 bp, 18 predicted proteins | sample Alteio_BWMinCont_48_FD_153500 | JGI IMG/M metagenome (GOLD analysis project Ga0207020, IMG submission 153500) | Enriched cells from forest soil in Barre Woods Harvard Forest LTER site, Petersham, Massachusetts, United States -... | ecosystem: Environmental > Terrestrial > Soil > Temperate forest >... | reverse complement strand
TCATTGACGAGCGACATGGCCAGAGCCAGGCGCTGTTTTTGGCCGCCGGATAGCTGGGAGTAGAAGGTATTACGCTTTTCTTCGAGGCCGAAACGCTTGAGAAGCGCGGCGGGATCGCGGCGGCGTTTGTAAAAACTGGCAAACATCGATACGGCTTCGCCGACCCGGAGCTTATCGGGCAGTGCAGTCGCCTGGAGGACGGCTCCGATCTCCTGTTTAAAGGCGGCGCCGGGCATTTGGGGATCGAGGCCGCAGACGCTGACGATGCCTCCGTCGGGCGGGCGGAGACCTTCCAGGATTTCGACGGTGCTGGTCTTGCCGGCGCCGTTGGGGCCCAGCAGCCCAAAAACTTCGCCCTCCTGGACTTCAAAGCTGACGCCACGGAGGGCCTGGACCGGGCCGTAGTGTTTCGTGAGGTTGTGGACCTCGATGATAGGGGCGCTCACGGTGTAAACGGGTATCTATAGCACATTTTGAAGGGAGACGACGGCAGGGGAGGCAAATTGGCCGCACGCTTTTGGAGGGGCAGGAGCAATAAGGGAATGGCCTTGCGGGCACCGCACAACTGCAGATCCCTCGGTCGCCTCCATGAGTATCAGCAGAGACAAAGAGCGGCGCGGCGACCTCGTGATGACAACAATCAGGCTTCGCGATGCATTAGCGGAGGGGGATAGGAGCGGCGCTTTCTTCGATCGGAGCGTTTAGCTTGGCGGAGCTTGGATTTGCGTGGGACGGGTCGTCGGCGTTTTGGAGAGGAACGGGGAGGAGTCCAGGCGTGCTCGGCGGCGACGCGGCGTTCGACGACGCGGACGCCTTCGGATTCGAGGAGGCGGCGTTGGAGGCCGGCGAAGGGCTCGCGGATGACGATACGTCCGCCCGCGGCGACAACGCGGTGCCAGGGAATGGCTTGACCGCGCGGGCAAGCGGCCATGGCTCGGCCGGCGGCACGAGCGCCGCCCGGGAGGCGCACAGCCAGGGCCAATTGGCCGTATGTGGTGACGCGGCCTTTGGGGATGCGTTTGACGAGGGCGTAGAGTCGCTTCCAGGCGGCGTCCATGTTGGTAAAGATAGCCGCTACGGACGCAACTTGCTAGACACTCGGGCTTCTGAGTTCTCAGGAGAAAATTTCAGAGGCTAAAGCCCCGAAAAGCTGCGACCACAAACCAAATCCCCCCAAGGCCGGCTCGCCACCCACTTTTTGGCGCGCGCAAGCGCTGCTCGCGCTCAAGAGGCGTGTCCGGGGGGCCTCGGGTGCGCCCCGCCCTGGGCTACAAGGAGGCCGAGGGACTCGAGCTATTGCGCAATGGAAGCGGGTTGCCAGTTTTGGGAGTTTAGGAAACACAATAGGCAGAAAAAGTCACAGTAGTGGCATCTAAGTAACCAGGGTAAGAAGGGCCCCTCACCTCCCAAAGTTCAGGTTCAAGTTCCTCTGCGACGAGCATATTCGAAGTGTCGGGTTCCTCTGCCGAGGGGTTTTTACGCGAGGAGGATTCTCGCAATGGCGATTTTGAGGGATACAGACCTTATGAGGGATTCGCCGAGAGGCGTCGGCGGCAAAATACGCGCTTCGACTGCGTGGCCGAGCGGACCGGAAAGCAATCCGAGGAAATTGCACTCGGCCACTTCGCTCAGAATGAGACCGCGTAGAGGCGGCAAAACCGCGGGTTTTGGCTGGGGAAAGTGTGAAAGTGCAACGGTGGGGCGCCCGGACACGAAAGAAAAACCGCACCCTTAAAAACGAAGGGTGCGGCACTCGCGCAGGATAAAACGTAGGCGAAGGGCACCAGTGAGGAAGATCGGAGCGAGAAGAGAGCCGATCGAAAAATTCGATGTGGATGATCGATAAAAGAAAACGTGCGCGGTGGCCAACGTGCTTAGACTCATCGCGCAAAACTCAGAGGTGGGCGGGAGCGATGATAGTAACTGAAACGGGGAGTTACCGATAAGAGGCAACAATGCCCGAATTCGCGGCATCGAACTTGACGATGTAGTGGACGCCTCTTACACTACAAATAATGATTGGGGGGTTTTGAGGAGCAGCATGGCTTTCGTACGGCGCAAAGGCAACGCCTATTACCTGGTGCACAACGTGCGCCAGCGCGGCAAGGTGAAGCAACTTCACCTGGCCCGGCTGGGCGAGCGTCCTAGAATTACCGATGACGTAGTGCGCCAGGTCAACCGCACCTATCCCTTCGTGGACGTGAATTGGACAGAGCTGCGCGAGCAGATGAATACGCGCGTGGAGCTGTTCGACTCGAAGTCCGCGTACGTTCGCAAGCTTATCGCGACGCTTCGTACCCTCAATCTGGACTTAGCCGATCTATTTCCTCCGCTATTAGACGTGTCTGAGGCGCCTGCAACCGGGCAGGAACTGGTCATACAACTTCGTCTTTTGCATTCGACGGTGGGTGTGAAACTTGACCAGTTCGATCGAGCGCCACATCGGGCGGTGATGGCGGAGCGGAATTTTCGGTAAGTGGTCAGGAGGCACAAAGCCATGCGCGCCAGCCAGCAGCGTCGGTCTTTGGATCCGACCCTGAGAAGCATTGAATCTCAGGAATTCGAGAATTCTCTGCGCGAGAAGATCGTAGGGCAGGAAGAGGGCATCCGCGCCCTCGTGGACCTGTACCAGGTTTTCTGCGCGGGAATGTGCCCGAGCGGGCGTCCGGTGGGGAATTTGCTGTTTCTGGGGCCGACCGGTTCCGGCAAGACACGCATCGTGGAGGCGGCTGCGGAGATACTCTTCGGCGATCCGCGCGCGGTGATCAAGGTGGACTGCGCGGAATTTCAGCATTCCCACGAAATCGCGAAGTTAATTGGCTCGCCGCCAGGTTATCTGGGGCACCGCGAGACTCATCCGCTGATTACGCAGGAAGAGCTGTCGAAATATCACACCGAGCAATTGAAGCTGAGCTTTTTGCTTTTCGACGAGATCGAAAAGGCGTCGGATTCCCTGTGGCAATTGCTGCTGGGGATGCTGGACAAAGCCACCCTGACCCTGGGCGACAACCGGCGTGTGGACCTTTCGCAGGTGGTGATCTTCTTGACGTCGAACCTGGGCGGCGGGGAGATCACAGAACTGATGAGCGGAGGGATGGGGTTCGTGCAGCCCGTTGACAAGCCGGCGGACACGTTAGACGGCAAAGTTACGCGTACGGCGCAGGAAGCGGCTCGGCGGAAGTTTTCGCCCGAGTTCATGAACCGGCTGGATAAGGTGGTCGTTTTCCATCCGCTGCGGCCGGTGCAGCTCGAGCAGATTCTGGAAATTGAGCTTTCCATGGTGCAGCGGCGCGTTCTGGATACGGCCAAGGGGCAGTTCCTTTTCCGGGTGACTCCGGCGGCGCGTAATTTCCTGCTGCGGGAAGGCACGGACTTGAAATATGGCGCGCGGCACCTGAAGCGCGCGATCGAACGGCATATCGTCTATCCGCTGGCGAACCTGCTAGCGACGAGCCAAGTCCATCTGGGCGACCTGCTGTGCATCGACTGGGACGAGCGCGAGCAGAGGCTCATGTTCGACAAGGAAGGCGAAGGCGCGGTCCTGCCGGTGGCGGCTCCTGCAGCCGCTGCGGCGGCTGGGGCGCAGTCAGCGAAGGCAACAGGCGGCAAGCCGGCTGAGGGGCCACCTGCGATTGCGGCGCGCGAGGCCAAGGCTCCGATTACCGTGCCGCTTTCGCCATTGCCCGCACCGGCGAGCAGGCGGAAGAACGAGTCGTAGGCGCGAAGTCTCAGTATCCATCGCAGATATCCGCTATACAGTTACCACAATTTTGCCAATCTGCTCGTTTGACTCCATGTAGCGGTGCGCTTCCACGATCTGCGCAAGCGGAAAGACCCGGTCGATACGCGGCTTGAAGACGCCTGCCTTGAGGTGGTCGAAAACATACTGCTGAGCCTTTGCCCGCAGTTTTGGGTCAGCAAACAGTTCCCGGATGGTGTATCCGCGAACGGATAGCGCTTTGCTCAACGCAGTAAACAAAGGAAACGGTGTCGGCTCGAGCGCAAGTGCTCCGTATTCGAAGATTGTTCCACCATAGGCCGCCGCCTGAGCGAGTAGCTCGACGCCTTTGCCCGCGATGGGGTCGAAGACCACGCGCGCCCCTTTGCCATTCGTGATTTCCTTCACCCGTGCGAGGAAGTCTTCTTCCTGGGTCGCAATCACGTGCGTCGCTCCAACCTCGGCCAAGGTGGCCTTCTTCTTGGATTTTCGCGTGGTTGCGATGCTGATCGCGCCTTCCGCCTTCACCATTTCGATGGCGGCAATCCCCACACTGCTACTGGCCGCCGTGATGATTACGAAATCGCCTTTTGTAATCTGAGCGCGTGTAATCAGCGCTCCATAGGCCGTCAGATATTGCATCCAGATCGACGTGCCTTCTTCGGGGGTTAGGTTCTCTGGATAAGCCGCCAGCGCACCGGCCGGAACAATTGCCACCTCTCCATATACGCCGTAGTGTGTCATGAGAAACGCCGGAACAGTGCTGGCCTTCTTGCCCAGCCAGCTCTTGTCCACGTCTGGCCCGACCGCCGCCACGATACCGGATGCTTCATAGCCGAGCTTTGCCGGCAGGGCGGGGACTTCCAGGTATTGGCCACTGCGGAACATCGCCTCGGCCCTATTCAGCCCAATGGCTTTCACATTCAGGCGAACTTCGCCTTTGCCCGGCTCGGGGATTGGTTCGCTCTGAATCTTTAATACTTCCGGTCCACCTGTCGCGTGGAAGCGGACAACTTTTGCGGTGTCATTCGCCACGTCAATCTCCCCGTGTGCTTGTGATGGAATCACTCAGATGCGCGTTCCTTACTTTGCGGGTACGGAAGCTTTAGGAGTAAGGACGTGTCAGCGGCTTGGGCCGGGCGGCCAAGCCTGGGAGAGTGGAAACCCGAGCCTTTGCGCCCTCCTTCAGAGCGCGAGCGTGCTCGCGCTGAAGGTGCGCGCGTGAACAACGAACAGAACCCCCAGCCTTTGCGGAAAGGCGCATAGGCTGGGCTACAGGGGGAGCGCGTCCGAGCCTTACAGGCACCCTGGGCCACAAAATCTTTTCCAACGTTCACGGTCGCAGGAGCAGAAAAGCCTCAGGTCGCGCGCAAACCGCGACGACCTGAGCTACAAGAGCCCTCGGACGGAAACGAGGCAAATACCGAGGAATTTTTAGGTGGCAGGGCTTAGCCGGCGGATTCGGCGGAGGATTTGGGCTTCCAGCGCAGGACAGGCTTGCGGGCGGCGCCGACTTCGTCGAGACGGCCGACGCGTGTGGAGTGCGGTGCGGTCTTCACCAAATCGGGCTGCATGGCAGCTTCTTCGGCGATCGACTTCATAGCGTCGATGAAGAAATCGCATTCTTCCTTGGACTCGGACTCGGTGGGCTCGATCATCATGGCGCCGGGAACGATGAGCGGAAACGCGGTCGTATAAGGATGGAAGCCATAGTCGATGAGGCGCTTGGCGATATCCATGGTGTTCACGCCGTGCTTTTTCTGGCGGCTATCGCTGAAGACGACTTCATGCATGGAAGGCGACTTGTAAGGCAGGTCGAAGACGCCTTCAAGATTTTTGCGGATGTAGTTCGCGTTCAGCACCGCATCTTCGGTGGCCTGACGGATACCGGGGCCATAGGCAAGAATGTAGGCCAGGGCGCGAACCAGCACACCGAAGTTTCCTCCAAACGCGCGCACGCGGCCGATGGATTGATGCCGAACCGGTTCGAGCATAAGGCGGCCGTCTTTTTCCACCAGCACGGGAACGGGCAGGAACGGCTCGAGATGGTTTTTTACCAGCACCGGGCCGGCGCCGGGGCCACCGCCGCCGTGCGGAGTGGAGAACGTCTTGTGCAGATTCAGGTGCATGACATCGACGCCAAAGCGTCCGGGCTGGGCGACGCCGGCGAGCGCGTTCATATTGGCGCCGTCCATATAAAGCTGGGCGCCGCGGGCGTGGAGTATTTCAGAGACCTCCGCGATGCGCTGCTCGAAGACGCCCAACGTAGACGGGTTTGTGACCATCAGCGCTGCGACGTCTTCGTTGACGATATTTCGCAATTGGTCGACGTCGATCTGCCCGCGCGCGTCGGAGCGGATGTTTTCGACTTCGTAACCCGCGATAACGGCGGTGGCCGGATTCGTTCCATGAGCCGAATCCGGGATAAGGACTTTCTTGCGCGCGTTGCCGCGGCTTTGGAGGTAAGCGCGGATCAGCAGCAGGCCGGTCAATTCGCCTTGTGCGCCGGCGGCGGGCTGCAGCGTAGCGGCATCCATGCCGGTGATTTCGAGCAGGCATTTCTGCAGGGTGAAGAGAATCTTCAGGCAACCTAGGGAGAGCTGCTGCGGCTGATACGGATGCTCAGTGGCGATGCCTTCGAGGCGCGCAATGTGCTCGTTGACGCGCGGATTGTATTTCATGGTGCAGGAACCCAGCGGGTACATGCCCAGATCGATGGCGTAATTCCAGGTGGAAAGCCGCGTGAAGTGGCGGACGACTTCGATTTCGCTGACTTCGGGGAAGCCCTCGATATCGCGGCGCGCGTAGTCGGCACCCAGCGCAGCTTGCACGTCGACCGCAGGCACGTCGGAGGGCGGCAATTCGAAGCCGCGCTTTCCGGGCGCTGATTTTTCGAAGATCAGGCCTTCGTTTTGGCTGACGTGACGGCTGGCTTTTTTGATTTTATCGGGCAATGTTGTTCCTCGGAAAAGCCCCACCCTTTCCTACCACCCCAATCCACGCAAAATCGGCGTGGCTTGGGGACCCCGGTCGCGGAAAGGATGGGCTACAAAATTCTGCAGTCATTGTAAGCAATGACATGCCGGCCTAAAGGCCGGCGCTACATAAAAACCCACTCTCACGCACGCTCCGCTCAGCACGGTTCTCATACCGGGACGGCGAGAGTTTCGCGAACGGCCTCGGTGAGCCGTTCGATCTCTTCGCGACGCGTGGTTTCGGTAACGCAGAGCAAACCGCATTTGGTGAGCTCCGGATAATGCGCGCCCAAAGGCAGCGGCCCGATGATTTTGTCGCGCAGCAATTGCGAGTTGATGATGCGCACCGAGCGCGGGAATTGCAGGACAAATTCATTGAAGACCGGTCCATCGAAGACTCGGCGGACGCCGGGCAGCTTTTCGAGTTCGGCCACGGCAAATTGGGCTTTGGCGATATTCTGCTCGGCCATTTCGCGCAGGCCTTGTTTGCCGAGCAAGCAGAGATGAACCGTCGCCGCCAGGGCATAAAGGGCCTGATTGGTGCAGATGTTCGAAGTGGCGCGTTCGCGGCGGATGTGCTGTTCGCGGGTCGCCAGCGTGAGGCAAAAGCCACGGCGTCCCTGCGCGTCTGTCGTTTGGCCGGCGAGGCGCCCCGGCAGTTGGCGGATGTCTTTCTCGCGCGTGGCGATAACCCCGGCGTAGGGACCTCCAAAGCTTGGGGGGATTCCGAAGCTTTGCGTTTCGAGCGCGACGATGTCGGCTTCGGCAGGCGGGCGCACAGCACCGAGCGAGACGCCTTCGGCAATCGAGACGATGGTGAGCGCCTCTGCGGCGCGCGCCATCTGCGCGATGCGCGGTACCGGCTCAAGTACGCCAAAAAAATTAGGCGATTGCACGAGCACGGCGCCGATATCGTTGTTCATGGACGCGCTGAGGGCGGCAAGATCAATTTGGCCCGAGGACGTGAAGCCGATTTCGTCGATTTGCAGGTCGATATTGCGCGCGTAAGTCGCCAGCACCTGGCGGTATTCGGGATGCACGGAACGCGCCACGAGCACGCGGCGACGGCGCGCGAGGCGTTGAGCCATGAGAACGGCTTCGGTTGTGGCTGTCGAGCCATCCCACATGGAGGCGTTGGCGACTTCCTGGCCGGTCAGCTGGGCCATCAGGGTTTGAAATTCGAAGATGGCTTGCAGCGTGCCCTGGCTGATTTCCGCTTGATAGGGCGTGTACGAGGTGAGGAATTCACCGCGCAGCAGGATTGTGTCCGTAACTACGGAACGCAGGTGGTTATAGACGCCGGCGCCCAGAAAACTGGTGTAGCCCAGGGAATTTTCGGCGGCGCGCTCGCGGAAATATTGGATCAGCTCGGCCTCAGAGAGGGGGCCGGGAAAATCGAGCGGCCGCTTGAGGCGCAGCGCTTCCGGAATCGACGAGAATAGCTCGTCGATGGAACGCGCACCGATCGCGTCGAGCATCTGGCGGCGCTCGGAGGGGCTTTTCGGAAGATAGCGCATCAGTTTTTCACGGGGCCGAGGCTTCCTTCTGTTTATCGGCGATGAAAGCCTCGTAGGCGGCGGCGTTCATGAGCTTGGAAAGGTCTGCGGGATTGGCCAGCTTGAGTTTGATCAGCCAACCCTTGCCGTGCGGGTCTTTGTTGATCGTTTCGGGTGTTTCGGTCAACCCCGAATTCACTTCGGCGACTTCGCCTGAAACCGGCGCGTAGATATCGCTGATGGCCTTGACCGATTCCACGGTGCCGAAGGATTCTCCCGCATTAAGCTTTGCGCCCGGCTTAGGGAACTCGACATAGACAACGTCGCCGAGCTCATGCTGGGCATAGTCGGTGATGCCGATCGTGGCGAGATCGCCTTCGAAGCTCACCCATTCGTGTTCCTTCGTGTAACGATAGTCGCGGGGATAAGACATCTTTTCTCCCTTGTTCCTTTTCTACCTTAGACTCAAGCGCCGTTTAGGGGCACTCAGGGCTGCAAAAAGCAGATCCCTCGGCCTTCCCGCCCCAACGCGCGCAAGGGCTGCGTCGGGGACCCCTAAGCCGCCTCTGTTCTGAACCCCGCTAACGAGCCCGCTTATAAAACGGCACGGGCACGATTTTGGCCGGCGCTTCCTGAGACCGAATGCCGATGCGGATCTGAGTCCCCGGAGCGCTCGATTCTACAGGCACGTAGGCCATGCCGATATTCTTTTTCAGAAACGGCGCGGGCGATCCGCTGGTGACGCGGCCGGTTTTTTGGCCGTCGGCAACGAGCACGGGATAGCCATCGCGAGCAATCAGGCGATCCTGCATCTCGAAGCCGGTCAGGATGCGGCGGATTCCGCTCTCCTTTTGGGCTTGTAATACGCTTCGTCCGAGGAAATCGCCTTTGCCCAACTTGCAAATCCAGCCTAGATTAGCTTCCCAGACCGTGGTCGTATCGTCAATTTCGTGCCCGTAAAGGCACATGCCGGCCTCCAGGCGCAGCGTATTGCGGGCGCCCAGGCCGCAGGGAAGGAGCCCTTCGGATTTGCCGGCGTCGAGCAGGGCGTTCCATAATTTTTCGGAATGTTCGGGCGCGAAGTAAATCTCGAACCCATCTTCGCCCGTGTAGCCGGTGCGCGCGATCAGCGCGTTCACGCCGTCCACTTCGCCGTGAAGGAAATGGTAATACTTCAGCGCCGCGATTGGCTGACGCGTGAAGCGGGCGAGAATTCCGAGAGCCCTGGGACCCTGGATGGCCAACTGCGAATAGCGGTCTCCGGCGTTTTCCACCTGGGCGTTGAAGCGGCCGCGGCCGGCGTCGCGGATGTATTCGAAGTCCTTATCCTGATTGCTGGCGTTCACACAGAGAAGATAGTGGCCGTCGGAAATTTTGTGCACCAGCAGATCGTCGACGAAGGTTCCCGTGGAAGTCATCAGGCCGGAGTATTGAGCCTGGCCATCAATGAGCCTGGAGGCGTCATTGCAGGTGACGAATTGGACCCAATCGAGCGCCTGCGGGCCGCGGATTTCGATTTCGCCCATGTGGCTGACGTCAAAAAGCCCGGCGGCGGTACGCGTGGCGAGGTGTTCGCTGACGATTCCGGAATACTCGACGGGCATGTCCCAGCCGCCAAAATTGACCATTTTGGCGCCCATGCGGCGATGCGCGGAGTTGAGCGCGGTCTTACGAAGCTGCGTTGTGGTCGCTTCGATCACGAAAAGTTCCAATTCCGGCGAATAAATGCAAACTAACATCGCGGCAGGAGGGAGTCAAGGAAGCGGCAGAGAGTTGCGGCTCAGTCGCGCTGGAGAGCGGACTATATTCGCCGCGCGAACAGCTTAGTTTGCGAAGCTCCGTGCGAAAAACGTGATCACACGGTTTTCGTATTCGGCGGGGGCATATCCTAGCGCCGCGGCGTGGCCTGCCCCGGCTACCATCCACAAGTCTTTCGGCCCGGGCGCGGCTTGATAGATTCGCTCTGCATGGCGGCAGGGAATTCGGTGGTCGCGAGTGCCGCAGATCAAAAGGATCGGAAAAGCCCGGGCGGCCACAGCCTTCTCCGGAGATACATCCTCAGGGCGGAAACCGCCTTCCTTGGCGATTTCATGCATGGCGAGCATGGTTGCCGGACGGAAGAGCGTCTTTCCCAGCAGCGGTGTGAGGAACAGGCCGGCGTAGTCATAACTTACTTCTCTTAAGTTTGCGAATGGATCTTCGGCTACAACGCCCTCGATTCGGGCTTCAACTGCGCCAGATTGCAATGCGATGGCGGCACCCATCGAAACTCCCAGCGCACCCAGGTGACGCACCCTTTCGCTCGAACAGAGGGCATCAGCGATGGCCACGGTATCGTATCGTTCCTTCCAGCCGTAGGTCGCCACAGTGCCGCCGCTTTCGCCGTGGGCTCGGGCGTCCATCATTACGACGTTATAGCCGTGCCGAAGCAAAAGCTCGGCATGGCCCAGGACGCCGGTGCGATTGTCCGAGACGCCGTGAAACAACAGGACCCAATTCGCACTGGGCATTCTTGATCGGACCTTCCATCCGCGCAGTTCAACTCCGTCCGACGCTCGAACAGAAAAGTCCTTTTTCGAGGCTCCGGTACGCAGCAGCATGGCTTCCGCTTGGAGGCGCCGGTTGGGATTTAAGTTTGCGGGGTGAAGGACTCCGGAACCAAGCGCCTGTCCCACTACTCCAGCAGTGGCCAGTAGAGCAACAATCAGAACAATAAGCGCATAGGAAAGCCGACCGTAGAAGTTGGGGCGCATTGCTCCAGTAATCGCGCAATTATCCCACGCAGATGTGGGCGTGGGACGAGCGGGTTAGCGCGAGAGTTCTTAGGAGGAAATCCGGCTTGAGATTGAGGGCCGGGTCGCTTATATTTTGGCTAATGAGCCCCACGAAGACCGTCGTCTGTTCCCAATGCGACAAACCTGAGCGCGACTGCCGATGTGACAAGTACTGCTGCATCTGTGCGGGGTTCGACCGGATCAAGCTGGGCGAGGACGGCCTGTACTACTGTCCCGATTGCATGGAAGCGTGTGACGTGAAACTGGCGACCCGCAGTGGCGTGTGAACATTCGCGTACGGTTCTGCATCTCTCCCGCGACGACCGCATGATCGCCGCCGTGGGCGGCGCGGTGGCGCACTTTGCCGAGCGCGTGGGCATGGAGAACGCCGCTTGCAACCTGCTCACTTCGGCGCTCGAGGAACTCTGCCGACAGACTCTGCCTTTACTGAACGGAAATGGCGACGGGCTGGACGTAGCCATTGAAGATTTCGACGACCGGCTGCAGATCAGCGTAGAACACAAGGGCGAAGCGCAACCTTCGGTTGGGGTGGAGTCGTTTATTGCAGAGTGCGCGCGCGATTCAGATCAGCGCCTTACCGGCGTGCGCCTGATGCGCTCGGTGGACCGCATCGAGTACGACGCGCGCAGCGGGAGCATACGTACAACCTTGGTAAAGTATCTTCAATTTGAGAAGGACGAGTTCGGGAAGAACGAATTTGGGAAGAACGTCGGCCGCTGACTCCAGATCGCATTTAGCCGCCAAGAGTAAGTCCCGCCTGCAAATCCTTCTACAGTTACTCCCGTATTGCACAGACATTACGGTCGCGAAGAGCATATTGTGCCGGGCGCGGAGCCTCCCACGCGCCTCCGAGCTGCAAAGTTGGCCCCGGAGCACCAATTGCCGGCTCGAATACTCATAGCTGACGACAACTCGATAGCGCGGACGACCATACGCGCGCTTCTCGATTGGCATTCCTTCCAGGTCTGCGGCGAGGCCAAAAACGGCAAAGAGGCGATCGAGAAGGTGATCGAGCTCAAGCCGGATATCATTCTCCTCGACATCAATATGCCGGAGCTGAATGGCGTCAAGGCGGCTTACGAAATACGGCGGGTCTCACCTTCAACGAAAATCGTGTTTTTGACCGTTCACGACACTCCCGGAACGAAGCAGATCACTAAAATGTGGTCGCATGGATTCGTGGCCAAGTCTGCAGCGGGAACCGAACTGATTCCCACGCTGGATCGGCTCACGGCGAAGCCGGACGAGAAGGCACCCCACAAAGCCGCAAAGTCAAAATCGCGAGCAGCCTCCGGCGCAGGATGAGACGAATCGCAACTACATCGTTACGGCGAACGTATTGCGGCGGATCAGCGAGAGCATCTGATCATCCGTGAGCGTCAGCCGGACGTTGAGGCGATCTCCAGCCGGGGTAATGCTCGTGGAATCGAGCAGGGAAGCGAGATCCGGGTTCGAATTGCCTACCTGATAGCGCTTATAAAGCAAGCCAGCCTGTAAAAGCGCGGCAAATGTATTGGCATCGTCGGGGCTGGCGCAGACGGACTGAAAACGGGCTTGCACACCGGAGCCGGCAATGATCTGAATGCTCAGAGCGCGCAGGCGGGAAACGAGTTGCTGCGCCTGCGGGAATTGCCCCGCTTCCGGAGCCAACTGCTGCATGGCCAATTGCGCATAGGCTGAATTCAGCACCGCCCACACCACGCCGCTGCCGTTGGCTTCGTTGATAAGCGGCAGCATTGTGGATTCGGTCAACAGGCCTGGCTCCTCGCCAGCACGGATGGCGAGCAGGCGCTCGAGTTGCTGGCGCTGGCCGAATGCCGCCGTATTGGAATCGAGAAAGAAGAAGAAGAGGTCCGCGGGACCCGATCCGCCGCCGAAGGCGTAAAGCGAGAAGTTTCGAACTTTCACGACCGGCAGTTTCTGTGCGGTGAAATAGGCTTCGGCCGCTTCGGGGCGGAAGGATCCGAGCGCCACGCCCAGGATTTGCTCGCTGCCGGGACCGGGCGCGGCCGGCTGCTTGGCACCATTCGCACCATTAGCGGGAGCATTTTGAGCGGCCGGTGGGGGTGGCGCGCCTACAGTGGCCCAAGCGACCTCTTCCACCTGCGAATTGGGATCGATACCCGCGGCGGTGAGGAATTGCTCGAACTGCTTGAAGCGCGCGGGAAGCATTTGTTGCTTCAGTTGCGGGAACCAGCTCAGAGAACGCGCTTCCTTCAGATTGGCGTAGGCGAATTCGCCAATATTCTGCGGAAACATGCCGATTACGTCTGAGCCGAGCGTGGTGGCATGAGCCCGCGTAACTGCCGGCCCGGCCAGGACGGTCGCAAGAATCATCGTTCCGAGAATTCTTCTATAGTTCATTTGTTCACCTTTTGGTTACGTACGAATGCCGCCTCTGCTATACCAATCTTATGATCCGACGCTGGGTAGTGAGATGCCGTCGGGCGCTTCTTCGTTAGTCTTTGTTTCCAAGCGAGATTCCAGAATCTTTTGCGCCGGATCAAAATTTTCCAGCTGCAAGTAGGCGGCGTCGTCCCGGCCAAGCGCCTTGCGCGGCACCAAGCCGACGATTTCGCTGCTCCGGATCGAGCAACCGTTGCGCTGGGCTTGAAGCTGCACGGCTTCGAAAACGCGGCGAATCGAGGTCTGATCGAAATCGGTAAGATTCATGGAAACCTGAGCGATTTTGCGATCCTTGAGCTCGACGCCGATGGCCTTCACGTGCGGCAGGCCGCCGTTCGTAGCGCGAATTGTTCGAGCGATCTTTTTTGCCACGGAAACGTCGGGCGTATCCAGATTGATGTTATAGGCGATGAGGAATTTTCGCGCGCCGACAGCAACAGCGCCAGCAGACGGATGAAGGCGCGGGCCGCCGATATCGGGAGCACGATCCGCGTTTCGCAGAACCTCCTCGCTCAAGTAGTCGAATTCTCCGCTGCGCACGCTTTCCAGCCTCTTGCGTTCGGGCCGCAAGGCGGCCTCTTCATAAAAGTAAACCGGGACGTCGTAGCGCGCCCAAATCTCTGCGCCGGCATGTCTTGCAAGCTTGACGCAATTTTCCATGGCCAGGCCCTCAACAGGCACAAACGGCAAAACATCCGTAGCGCCGATGCGCGGATGCTCTCCGCGATGATGGCGCAGGTCGATCAGTTCCGCGGCCTTGCCCACGCCGCGGAGCGCCGCTTCGGCGACCGGCTCCGGCTCGCCAGCCAAAGTGACGACAGAGCGATTGTGGTCCGGGTCACTGTGCACGTCGAGCACCCAGGCGCCTTTGATTCCGCTCATCGCCGCGACCATCGCTTCGATCTTCTTGTGATCGCGCCCCTCGGAAAAATTGGGAACGCATTCGATCAAGCGCCTCATGGCTGGTTTGGTTTCCCTGTGCTTGTTGCGCCCGCGAACCTTGCGGAAATCTACACAGAGTTCACAGAGGCACTGAGGGCACAGAGATGCTGGAATAACTGAGCCGGAAGGGGCCTGGGGCCGCAGCCCTGCACCGTGCAATCGTACGCGATATGGAAGCAGTTAGCCATGAGCAATAAGCGCGGCGTGACTCAAGTCAAAATGCAAGATCCGAGGGGCCAGTTGCAAAGAGGCGCCCGATTGCCTGCTGGGTTTCGCGTTTGCCGTCGGCCAGGACGACGAGCGATCAACGCGTAATCTCCCAACTGGCTGCATTTCAGGGGCTAAAGCCACAAATAGGTGGTCGCGAGCAGTGTCGGAGCTAAAGCTCCGACCCCCTAAGCTCCGACCCGCCTAAGGATTCCTCCAAAACGAATACGCTGACGTCGGCGGACTCTTCGATCAGCGCGTGCGTGGTGCGGTGCGCAGAAGGCGCGCGCGCTCCTCTGAATGACGAACTTAGCATTGGTCGTTTTCGGCGGAGTTGCCGACGTGAAGGTGCTGCTGTAGAGTTCGGGCGATGGCTGCGGAATATCCCACGTTACCAGGGCGCTTGCTCAAGGGGTTTGAGAGCTACGCGTCTCCGCGCGCTCAGATGCACAGAGAAAATGGGCGATGGCTTGCTATTTCGTCGCAGGAGATGCTGCGGCGGATCGCGGGGCTTTCAGAAAGCCTCGCAAGGCTTGGAGTCGCGCAGGGCGACCGAGTGGCGCTTTTTGCTCCGAACAGCCCAGAATGGCACGTCGCGGATTTTGCCGCGCTGGGTGTGGGTGCGGTCGTCGTGCCCATCTACTTCCGCGAATCGGCTGAACGCATGGCCTACATCCTGGCTCACTCTGAGGCGAAGGTGATTTTTGTTGCCGGAGATGAGCAGGCGAATCGCTGGAGGGAAGTCGCGCAAAACTGCCGAAGCGTGCAGAAAGTCATTTATGCGCGAGGAGCGGCGGCCGGAAAGGCGGCTGCCGCGGGAGGAAATCGCGGCGCTGCGGGGCCGCGCGGCGGGGATGGCAGCGGTTCGGGCGAAGCACTGCATTACGAGGCGCTCATCCCCAATGCCGGAGATACGGAGGTCGAAGCGTATCGGCGACGGATCGCCGGGCTGCGATCGGATTTGCTGGCGTCGATCATCTACACGTCTGGCACGACGGGCGAGCCGAAAGGCGTGATGCTCTCGCACGCGAATTTCACTTCAAATAGCGAAGCGTCGTTCGAACGGTTCGATTTGGGCGCAGGCAGCGTGGGGCTTTCGTTTCTGCCGCTTGCGCATGTTTACGAACGCCTGGTGGATTACGGATACCTGTTCAATGGCGTGACGGTGGCGTACGTGCCGAGGATGGAAGACGTCCCGCAGGCACTGCTAGAAGTGCGGCCTCATATTTGCGCGGCGGTGCCGCGCTTTTTCGAGAAGCTCTACGGCAATATCCTGGAGCGCGGCGCTCAGACGACGGGTCTTCGCCGCCGCATCTTCGATTGGGCCATTCACGTGGAGCACAAGTCGGTGCCGTGGCGCGGATACGGCCGCCACGTGACGATCGGAGTGCGCTTGCAGTGGTCGCTGGCCGATCGCCTCGTGTACAAGAAATTTCGCGAAGGAGTGGGCGGGCGCATGGTCGAATTCATCTCCGGAGGCGCACCGCTCGCGCCGGAGCTAGTCGAATTCTTCACCACCGTAGGCTTGCCGCTGTACCAAGGCTATGGATTAACTGAGACGTCGCCGGTGGTCGCCACAAATCTGCCAAGTGCGTGCCACATCGGCACGGTAGGGCGCCCCATTTCCGGGGTGGAAGTGCGCACTGCCGAAGACGGTGAACTGCTGGTTCGCGGCCCGTGCGTGATGCAGGGCTACTACAAAAAGCCCGAGGAGACGCGCGCAGTACTCGCGCCGGACGGCTGGTTGGCGACCGGCGACATCGGCCAGCTGGATGCGGACGGCTATTTGTCGATCACCGATCGCAAGAAGGAGCTGCTGAAGACAGCCGGCGGAAAGCTGATTGCTCCCGCGCCGATTGAAAACGCGCTGAAATCGAGCCCGTTCATTCTGAGCGCGGTGCTGGTGGGCGATCGCCGGCCCTACATTTCGGCGCTGATCGTGCCGAATTTTGCGACGGTACAGGCGCGAGCTGCGCAGGCGGGAGTGAAGCTCGCTTCGCTACAGGAGATGGTTTCGAGCGCCTGGGTGCATGAGCTGATCGAAGGTGAGGTCAAAAGGCTGACCGCGAATCTAGCGCAATTCGAGACCATCAAGCGCTTCGCCCTGATTGACCGCGAATTTACGTTCGATGGCGGGGAGCTGACATTTACGCTGAAGCTGAAGCGGCGGGTGATCGATCAGCGGTATGGCGATGTGATCGAACGGCTCTACGCGCAGCCGGCGCCGGTGCACCGGTAACGCGGCTTACCAAGTGGAGATTGGCGCAGTACAATGATTCGTTGGACACGGCCTTGGAGAAGAAATAATGGAAGATCTGCTAGTGATTGCAGGCCGCGCGTTTCATTCGCGCCTGATTGTGGGCACAGGAAAATATCGCACTTTCGGCGAGATGCGCCGGGCGCATGAGGCTTCGGGCGCGGAGGTCATTACGGTCGCCGTGCGGCGCGTCAATTTGACCGACCGAAGCAAGGAATCGCTGCTGGACCATATCGATCGCGACAAATACTTTCTGTTGCCGAATACGGCGGGGTGCTACAACGCCGAAGAGGCCATTCGCACCGCGCGACTCGGCCGCGAAGTGGGGCTTTCGAATTGGGTGAAACTTGAAGTAATCGGCGATCAGCAGACGCTGTTTCCAGACACAGCGGAGCTGCTGAAAGCGACCGAGCAGCTTGTGCGCGAAGGGTTCGTGGTCCTGCCTTATACGAACGACGACCTCGTGGTAGCGCGGCGCCTGGTCGATGCGGGCGCGGCGGCGGTGATGCCCTTAGGCGCGCCGATCGGCTCGGGTATGGGGATTCAGAATCACGCTTCACTGCGAATCCTGCGCGAACGCATCACAGAAGTGCCTCTGATCGTGGATGCGGGTGTGGGGACCGCTTCCGATGCCGCCGTAGCTATGGAGTTGGGCGCCGACGGCGTGCTGATGAATACGGCCATCGCGGAAGCGCAGGATGCGGTTCTCATGGCCGAAGCCATGCGCCATGCCGTGGAGGCCGGGCGGCAGGCCTTCCTCGCGGGACGCATTCCCAAGAAGCTCTATGCAAGCGCGTCGAGCCCGCTCGCCGGAGTCGTGCGGTAGTGGCATCAGTGGCACAGGCACTCCTCCCTGTGTACAGCCTGTGATAAGGTGCCGCGAGTGGCCGATAAGGCGACACAGCGCCTCGCCTTCCTCGATTGGACTCGCGGTCTTGCCTGCGTCCTCATGTTCCAGACGCACGGTTACGATGCCTGGCTGAGCGAAAGCGCGCGACATACATCGTTCTTCGGCCTTTCGCAATTGGCCGGAACGTTGCCTGCGCCGTTGTTCCTCTTCGCATCCGGACTTTCCCTGGCCTTAGTGATCGGCCGAGCGTTGCAGAAGGGAATTGCGCCGGCCGAGGCGTCCCGCAAAGCAATGCTCCGCGGGGCGGAGATTCTAGGCTTCGGGATGCTTTTTCGCGTGCAGGAGTTTGTGCTTGGCCAGCCGTATGCTCCGTGGACCGACCTGCTGCGCGTGGATATCCTCAACATCATCGGCATCGCGATTATTCTGATGGCAGCGATGTGCTGGCTCGTGACGACGCGCATT
>Ga0207020_1083_pt1 | contig 18281 bp, 15 predicted proteins | sample Alteio_BWMinCont_48_FD_153500 | JGI IMG/M metagenome (GOLD analysis project Ga0207020, IMG submission 153500) | Enriched cells from forest soil in Barre Woods Harvard Forest LTER site, Petersham, Massachusetts, United States -... | ecosystem: Environmental > Terrestrial > Soil > Temperate forest >... | reverse complement strand
TACAATAACCTTATATTCTGTAATTAATTTGGCAATATCTTTAGCTGCGCCCAGCACATAGCTCAAATCGGCCGAGCCATCTCCACCCGGAGGCGTAGGCAATGCCAGGAATATGATCTTCGCTTCAGCAATCGCCTCGGCCAAATTTGCGGTAAAATGTAACCGCTCCTGTTTAATGTTTCGATGAAAAAGCAATTCCAAACCCGGCTCATAAATAGGCAATTGCCCATCCTGCATCATTTTTACTTTCTTTTCATTAATATCAACGCAAATAACCTGGTTACCGGTTTCTGCCAAACAGGTGCCGGTAACTAAACCGACATATCCCGTACCAACAACAGCAATCTTCATAAATAGTTATTAATTATTGTGCTACTTTTACCACCGACGAAGATAATAATTCATTATTAAATGCCCGCACTATATAACTTTGGTGTACGACTATATTTTTTTGCAATATATGTAGCTTCTTTTTTTAACAGGAAAGCCGGTTTGTGGCTAAACGGAAGGAAAGGTCAATATGTTACAGAAAATGCCTCGTGCATTTGGTTCCATTTTGCATCCCTGGGCGAATTTGAACAGGGCCGCCCCGTTTTAGAACAGATGCGAAATTTACATCCGGACGAAAAAATAGTGGTCACTTTTTTTTCACCTTCGGGATATGAAATCAGGAAAAATACCCCGTTGGCCGACTATGTTTATTATCTGCCGTTAGATACCGCGGGTAACGCCCGTGAGTTTATTGAAGCCATAAACCCAACAATGGCTATTTTTACTAAGTATGAATACTGGTATCACTTTTTTAAGGAGCTGCACCGGTGCGAAATACCGCTATATATTATCTCGGGCATATTCAGGCCCGGGCAGGTGTTTTTTAAATGGTACGGCGGCCTGTACCGCAAAATGCTGCGTTTTGTAACTCATTTTTTTGTGCAGGATGAACAATCAAAGCAACTGCTTCAAAGCGTTAATATTTCCAATGTAACCATTAGTGGCGATACGCGCTTTGACCGTGTTTGGGCAAACGCGCAGCAACCTAAACCGCTACCAGTTATTGAAGCCTTTAAAAACGGGTATCAACTATTTATAGCCGGCAGCACCTGGCCGCAGGACGAGCAATTAATAGCCCAACTAATTAATGATCATCCCAACCGGAAGTTTATCATCGCCCCGCACGAGATAAGCGACGAAAAAATCAATAAGCTCATTAGTATTTTATCGGCAAACTCAACTATAAAATATTCGCAATTCGAAAAAACGTATAACGTAGAACGTACAACGTATAACGTTCTCGTCATAGACAACATCGGCATGTTATCTTCACTTTATCAATATGGCAATGTAGCCTACATAGGCGGGGGATTTGGCGCCGGGATACATAATACGTTAGAAGCCGCCGCATTTGGCCTGCCCGTAATATTTGGCCCCAATTACTCAAAATTTAAAGAGGCTAAGGATTTGCTGGCCTTAGATGCCGGATTTACCATTACTAATGAATGGGAGTTAAAACAAATAACCGAAAAGCTAATTGCCGATGAAGGTTTTTATATTACTGCGAGTTTGCAAATAAGAAAGTATGTTGAAGAACATACGGGAGCGACCAAAACGATTGTTGATTTTATAAAAACCGCTCACCAATAATTATATCCTCTTAAACCCTCTTTCCACGCAGCGGCAATGACATTAAGTTAAGCGCTTTCAAGTCCCATCGGGACTAAATGTCTATAGAAAAAACATTAAGTCATCCATTCGGTGCCGTAGGTACCGAACTAAGTTGTGTACCTACGGCACACTAATCTATTTTTATTTTTTTCTACAGACATTTTGCTCCTAACGGAGCATCTAAAATTTCATTAAGTTTAACTTAATGAAATTGCCCGTAGCGAAGGGGGTTGACCAGCGTAGCGTAGTCGGCGTAAGTAATCACGAAGGGATAAAGCGGTTGGATTCATTACCCTTGTTTCAACCAACGACAGATATATTAATCATAATCCTTAATATTGCCTTAATGGGTTTTTTACATATCCCCGGTTTGGGTAAAGTTCATTTTCATGAATATGGTATAGGCACAAAGCCCTTGCTGGCCTTTCATGGCTATGGCATGACAGGCAGGCAATTTCATGTGCTGGAAAAATCCGTTTTGCCCAATTATCATATTTACGGGTTCGATCATTTTTTTCATGGCGATAGTGCTTTGGATAACTGGACCGAAGAACAAATACTGGCGGCCATGCCCAAAGCCATGGTGCGCGAATATGTAGAAGCATGGTTCAAAATTTATGGCAGGCAGCGATTTTCGGTACTGGCTTATTCCATTGGTGCCAACTTTGCTTTAATATTAATAGAAGAATATGCCGACCTGATCGATGATATAATTTTAATGGCGCCTGATGGTATTACCGGTTTTAAAGGTTTTGGTCTTTTAACTAATAAATTATTAGGCAAGTATATATTTAAACACGTCACTAAAAGTAAATGGCTGGCCCCGGCGCTGCTTAAAAACTTAAAACGTGTACGCTTTATCGACGAGTCTTTATACAAAATTGCCCATAGCGAAACCGATACCCAACAAAAACGGCTGGATGTTTATTATACCTTAAACTTAATTCGTTTGCTAAAACCCGATATGCATAAAGTAGCTGAACTCATTAATCAGCATCAAATAAATTGTCGTTTGATATTTGGCAAACATGATCAGCTTTTTCCAAAATCTGCTGCCGCGGCTTTTATTAGTTTATTAACTGATGCTAGTGTTAATGAGGTGCCTTTTGGCCACTGGCTGGTAACCGCCGCACTGGATGAATATTTACTAAATTTACCACGATGATACCTGCCCGCCGTGTAAAAATATTCAGCAACTGGTTTGCCATATATATGCGATACCGCATGCGTAAAGCATTTAACCAATTGATGGTAATGCCCTTTATTCCTAAAGAAGGTCATTCCATCCTGTTGCTCTGTAACCATTTTAGCTGGTGGGATGGCTTATGGGGTAATTACCTGGCTTATTGGCACCTTGATCGCAAATTGTATATCATGATGCAGGAAGATCACCTAAAAAAACGGATGCTGCTTAACCTATTTGGCGGTTTCTCCATCAACCGCTCCTCGCGCGAGATGGTGAAATCATTACAGTATGCCGCCAACCTGTTAAATGATACCGAAAACCTGGTGGTGGTTTTCCCGCAGGGTCAATTGATATCTAACCATACCACCGAAATTGTGGTTGAAAAAGGAATTGAGCGCCTGATCAAAAACATAAAAGGCCCTTGCCAGGTAGTTTACTCTTGTGCGCTGATAGATTATTTTGAAAACCTGAAGCCATCGGTTTATTTTCATTTGTTTGATTGCGGTATAGCCGGCGAGGTTTCATTTGATAAGCTTACCGAAAGGATAAATACATTTCATAAGCAGGCGCTAAAAGACCAGGTTAATGTTGAACATTAATAACTGTTGAATGATCTATCCTCAAAATAACCGGTTGATATATGGCTTTTTTCAGCGGTATATTCCCCGGATCATCAGGCGTAATTTTAAGGAGGTTAATTTTAACTCGGTTGAAATAGATCAAAACAAATCTGTTTTATTGCTGGCCAACCACTTTAGCTGGTGGGATGCTTTTTTGCTGTATTTTGTTTTCGCCAAACTAACCGGTAAAAAACTTCATGTAATGGTTTTAGAAGACACCATGAAAAAACAATGGTTCTTTAAATACATCGGCGCCTTTTCGGTTAATAAAACACCTCACGGCGTAATTAATGCGCTAAACTATGCCGCACAGTTACTCAATGATCCGCAAAATTTGGTACTCATATTTCCGCAGGGAAAACTCTGTTCTAACTTTGTAAATGAGGTGCAATTTGAAAAGGGCGTTATGAAGATAATGGATCAGGCCGCAGGCAGGTTTCAGCTGATTTATGCCGCAGCATTTGTGGAGAATCTTCAATATGAAAAACCAATGGCAAATGTTTATTTAAGTATACCTGTAAATTGTACATTTGAAAATATTGAAGCACTGACACAGAGCTATCAGCAACATTATAACGATGCAAGATTATTGCAAACTAAAATAATTTTATAAAGTGATCATCGCCATATTCATAATTTTCCTGTTTATCATATTGCGGTTCACGGTAACGCTGTTTAATTTCATATCAAACCCAAAACTGCATCGCGTAGCCAAACAATATAACGACCCGGTATCTATACTGATCCCCGCCCGGGATGAGGAGCATAATATTTTAAACCTGCTTCGTTCCATACAGCAGCAGGACTATACCAATTACGAAGTAATTATACTGGATGACAGCTCATCAGACCATACGTTTAAAGTGTGCTCGGATTTTGCGGCCAATAACCCCCGTTTTAAAGTGATACGGGGCGAAGAATTACCGCATGATTGGCTCGGGAAAAACTACGCCTGCCACCAGTTGGCCAAACACGCCAATGGCGATTTCCTGTTGTTTTTAGATGCAGATGAAAAAATAAAAGACGGCTTAATAAACAGCGCCGTACACCGCATGTATCTACGCAAGCTGGGCTTGTTGAGCCTGTTTGCCAACCAGGACATGCGGTCGTTGGGCGAGATAACCGTTGTCCCTTTAATGCATTATATCCTGCTCACTTTGCTGCCGGTACAATTGGTTTATTTAATAAAAAACTACTCGGTTGCCGCCGCCAGCGGTCAATTTATGTTGTTTGATGCCGCTATTTACCGCGAGCACCAATGGCACGAGCAGGTGAAAAATGAAATTGTAGAAGATGTTGAGATCATGAAGCTGGTAAAAGCTGCCTCCTATAACGGCGAGGCGCTGCTGGCCAATGGGATGGTGAGCTGCCGGATGTATAAAAGTTACGTTGATGCGATACAGGGTTTCAGCAAAAACTTTTTGGCTGCTTTTAACTATAACGTCCTGGGCTTTTTGATCTATATTGTTTTGGTGATAGGCGGCCCAATGATTGTCATGACCACGCTGGATTTTCACCTGATATTTTTCATGTTGGGGTTAATCCTGCTTATCCGCATTATGAACTCACTTTCTGCGGCGCAAAATGCTTTGTTTAATGTGATTCTGCATCCACTGCAAATGTTTAACCTCACGCTTATCGCTTTTTTAGCTATCCAAAAGTACCTTACAAAAACCAACGTATGGAAAGGCCGCAGGATATAAAACAGCGGCTGGCCATAACCGTAATTATCCTCTTTCATTTGGTTGGATTGATCGGCTTATGTTTGCCGCAATCGCGAGCCATATTTCTTCAACTGGTGCCCTATCATTTATTGCTGATGATGGCGGTTATTGTTTTCACACACCAGCCGTTCAATAAACAATTTATATTGTTCATCGGCTTAATATTCGGTATTGGTTTTATAGCCGAGTGGATAGGCGTACACAAAAGTTGGCTGTTTGGCAACTATAGGTATGGCGATACACTCGGGCTAAAGTTCAATGACGTCCCGCTGATTATCGGCATAAACTGGTTTTTACTGGTTTACTGTGCCGGAGTTTTAATGCAAAGAACCGGGGTAAAAAATAATTGGCTAAGGATAATAACCGGGGCGACAATATTGGTTTTACTGGATATGCTGATAGAGCCCGTTGCCATCCGGTTTAATTATTGGCATTGGGCAGATGATGTGATTCCTATTAAAAATTATGCCTGCTGGTTTATAATAAGCGGATTATTGCTTTTTGTATTTGAAAAATTTGAGTTTAAGAAGCAGAGCCTAGTGGGCGCAATATTGTTAATTGCCCAATTTGTGTTTTTTGGTGTGTTGCTGCTTGTCTGAACCATGATTTATAGGATTTTGAAGATTGCCTTGATTAATTGCGCCAGGAATCATGCGAATCCTTTAATCCTATAAATCAAGGTTCAGACAAAATATTCAATCTTTTCTCCGTAAATTTGCAGTGCAATGGGTAATTATAATTTACAGGTTACTATCGATAAGGACTCCGGCTTTTGCTTCGGGGTAGTATACGCTATTGATATGGCCGAAGAAATTTTAGCCGAAGACGGTTACCTGTATTGCCTGGGCGACATTGTACATAACGATGAAGAGGTTGAGCGCCTGAAGGCGAAGGGCCTGCGCATCATTGAGCATGAAGCACTGAAAGATCTGTCTAACGAAAAAGTATTGATCCGCGCGCATGTCGAGGCTCCCGAAACCTATAAAATTGCTTTAGAAAACAACATCACCTTAATTGATGCCTCCTGCCCCGTAGTACTAAAGCTGCAAAACCGTATCAAAAACTCGTTCGATTCGAATGAGAAGATACTCATATTTGGCAAGCACGGCCATGCCGAGGTTATTGGCTTGCAAGGACAAACCAATAACGAAGCCATCGTGTTCCAGGACATTGCCGAACTGGAAGATGTAGAACTACCACATAACATTACGCTCTACAGCCAGACCACCAAGAGCATGGAAAAGTTTTATGGCGTAAAAGAAGAGCTAATTTCAAGGGGATACGAGCTAAAAGCAAATGATACCATTTGCCGCCAGGTTTCCAACCGCGATAAGGACCTGCCCGATTTTGTAAGCAAATTCGATAAAGTGGTATTTGTATCCGGTGTGAAATCATCTAATGGCAAAGTATTGTTCGAGGTGTGTCGCAAGCATAACCCCAATACCTATTTCATTTCTTCGACCAGTGAGTTGCAGGAATCTATGTTTGCCGCGGGCGATAAAATAGGTATTGCCGGTGCCACCTCAACCCCTATGTGGCTGATGGAAGAAGTAAAAGCCGCGCTTGAAAAATATTAGCAGCACGTTATTTGCTGTGAACTATTAATGTCAAAAAACAGATCGTCTACAGGGTTATTAGTTGCGCTGCTGGTTATCGGCTGCTGGCTTGTATCAACCATTTTGCTGATGCGCTGGCATGTCAACTTTTCAAATCCCCTTACTTATTTGTTTATTTTGCTGCAAATGCACTTGTACACGGGCTTGTTCATAACCGCGCATGATGCTATGCACGGCACCGTTTCGCCAAACACAAAAATCAATAATGCAATAGGCTATACCTGCACATTTTTGTACGCCCTGTTTTGGTATCCGCAGTTATATACCAAACATCACCTGCATCACAGCCATGTTCATACCTCTAATGATCCCGATTATCATGAAGGTAATTTCTTCCGCTGGTATTTTACTTTTATTCGTAATTATCTTTCCATCTGGCAGGTTATAACCATGGCCATCTTGTTTAATATTTTAAAATTGTGGATTCCACAGGCCAATTTATTGTTGTTGTGGGTATTGCCATCTTTGCTAAGTACCGTGCAGTTATTTTACTTTGGTACCTATCAGCCCCATAAAGGCGAACACGATAATAAACATCATTCCCGCAGCCAGCGCCGAAATCATCTGGCGGCTTTCTTTTCCTGTTATTTTTTCGGGTATCATTATGAACATCACGACGCGCCGGGTGTGCCATGGTGGCGGCTATGGGCCCCCCAGCCCCCTAAAGGGGGAGTTCAAGATTAATTATAAAATCTAATATTTATGTAATATGTGTTCCTCCTTTAGGGGGTTAGGGGGTTTTGTGTTACTTTTGCGCACTAATTATGGCAAAAAAGGGAATTCTATTGGTTAACCTGGGCACCCCGGATAGCCCCAGTACCGCAGATGTGCGCAAATACCTCGACGAGTTTTTAATGGACCCCCGGGTAATTGATGTAAACCCGGTGTTGCGCACTTTTTTGGTGAAGGGCATAATCGTGCCTTTCCGGTCGCCTAAATCAGCCAAGTTATATCAAAAAATATGGAGCGACGAAACCGGCTCACCATTATTGCATTATAGCAAACTCCAACACCAGGCCATAAAAGAACGTTTGGGCAATGAATACCAGGTAGAGCTGGCCATGCGTTACCAAAGTCCGTCTATCGAATCGGCATTAGATCGCTTAAAGGCCGCATTGGTGAGCGACATTAAAGTAATTGCTTTATTCCCGCAATATGCTTCGGCAAGCACCGGTTCGGTTTATGATAAAGTAATGGAACTGGTTAGCCAATGGCAAACTATCCCCAATATCTCCTTTATTAATTCTTTTCATGATAATGAAGGAATGATTGCCGCTTTTGCCGACAATGCGCAAAAGCATCAGCCCGAAACTTATGATCATATTTTGTTCAGCTTTCACGGGTTACCACAACGGCAAATTAAAAAATGCGATCATACCCAGAACTATTGCCTGCAGGTTGACGGCTGCTGCAATACGTTGAACGATACCAATAAATTTTGCTATTCAGCACAATCACATGATACGGCCCGTCTTATCGCCGAAAAACTGAATATCCCTAAAGAAAAATATACCGTCTGCTTCCAATCGCGTTTAGGTAACGACCCCTGGGTACAGCCTTATACCAGCGAGGTTGTGGCTAAATTAGCCGGCGAAGGCAAAAAGCGCCTGCTGGTATTTTGCCCCGCCTTTGTTGCCGATTGCCTCGAAACCGTTTACGAAGTTACTACAGAGTATGGTGATGAGTTTAAAGCCTTAGGCGGCGAGCATGTGCAATTGGTGGAGAGTTTGAATGACTCGCCGTTATGGATAGACGCGTTGGAAAAAATGGCAAGAGAATAAATAGCTACTGTTTTAAACAATAATTCACCCCAATTGTACTATGGTTATAAGAGTTTATAGCCATGAAGATCATCAACATCAATACGCCATTAACCAGCCGCGAACTGTTATATCATCTGACGCAGGACTTAAATCCTCTTTTTCAGCAGCAGCGGGAAATTGACCTGGATTTTAAGATTGAAAAAGTAGGCGATGCGGTAGAGATATCAGCGCCCGAAACTTATGAAGGTTTTTTATTCCGGATAGAGATCAGGGGTAATGAATTATGGATCACCCGTTCAGAACACTACGTGGACGACGTTAATTCATTAACCGTAGAATCCATACTCAATAAGCTTTTTGAGGATATGGCAGGAAAAAAAGGAGTTAAGATAGAGCAGGAAGGGTAAGACCACTGCCCCCTCTAAATCTCCTCCGGTTGGGGAGACTTTTTGATTTTCATTCTGTTGATGTATTGCGATAGGAAAGTCCTCCCTACTGGGGAGGATTATTCACTTACTTTGTTTTTCAAGGTGTTCATGAATGCTGCGTAGTTTAGATGGGGCTAATTTATCCAGCTAAATTTATATTCCAGCATTGGGTTCTTCATTCTTTCGGCAACGCGTAATAAACGTGCCGGAAGTTGCACAATATAATCCCTTGCTTTTTCGCCCGATTCATTTAAACCGGTTATGCTTTCAATGTGCCACTCTTCAATCAGTTCTTTCAATATGTCTACATAGTCAACAGCGGTATAAATACCTAACCGTTGTGCAGCATCGGTAAAGTGACCAAAGGTTTGGCCTATTTTTAAACCTACTTCGCGTAAAAAGTGAGCGGGCATTACAATTTTCTTGCGCATCATATCCTCAAAAGCCAGCATCGCTTCGTTGGCATCCACTTCAAATATCTTTTCGATAAAATATTTATATGCTTTGGCATGCCGTGCTTCATCCGAGGCAATTACTCCACACATTTTCGAAAGCAGCGTATCCCCATCTTTTTTGGCCTGTGATGCCACCCGACGGTGAGACACATTGGTAGCCAGCTCCTGGAACGAGGTATAGATAAAATTGCGGTAAGGATCATGCCCTGTACCTATATCAAAACCATCAGCAATCAGGTAATGGGTTGATACCTCCATGGCGCGCATATTTACACGGCCCGAAAGGTATAAGTATTTATTCAGCAGGTCGCCATGACGGTTCTCTTCGGCTGTCCATTGCCTGGTCCATTTCATCCAACCGCCTTCTTCATTTTTTGATATCCCTTCAACCATAGTTAACCATGATTCATAAGTGGGCAACGCCTCTTCGGTAATGGTATCACCAATTAAAACAGCAACCAGGTCGTATGATAAACCCTGTGCGCTTTCACGCATTTCTTTAACCTCGCTAAAAAAAGTATCTCTTGTAGAATCGGGCAGAAAATCTGACGGCTGCCAAATGGTATCAATTGGCTTTAAATATTCATGCATTTTCTCCAGCATAAATTTTTCAATATGAACCATCACTTCCCGGCGTTTTTCTTCAAAAAATATCATCTGTACTTAAGTTTATATGGATAAAAAACCCGTATGAATATATTGGGCAAAGGTAATCATTTAATAATAAATATATATTATCAGTTTGCCGTGTGATAATCAATCGCATCCTTCATACAATCGGGCAGGTTTTCAATAGATGGCTTGCCGTTAAAAATGGAAAATGTGCTGTTATAATCCCACAACATTCCGGGAATATTTAATGCCTTCAATGTTTTTCTTACGGCTTTAATATAACGGCAACGGCTGTCCAGGTCGGCATATTTATTATATACGCCATATTCACCACATAATAGGGGAACATTATACTTATCACCCCACTTTTTAACAATATTCAGTTTGTCCACAATTGATTGTTCATTGCCATCATGCTGGTATTGATAATAATTAGTTTCGCCCCAGGTATTTTTTGCCTGTGGGTTAAGTGCAGGAAATTTTTCCGCATTATAAGGAAATGGTACCCCGGTTGTTGTTACCTGCTCTCCGGCCCATGTGGCTCCCTGGTGTGTAAATAAAAAAGGTTCGTAAAAATGGAAAGTGTAAATTATATTCTCATCGGCAAAGCGTACAAAGCGGCTTAACTCATAGATACTATTGAAGTTTGAGGCGCCAACAATAAGTGTCCGGCGCTTATCTATTTTGCGTATTGCAGTTATTATATTGTAGGCCGCGTCCTTCCATCGTTGCGGATCCATGTGCGGAGGCTCATTATATAATTCAAAAATCAAATCGTCGTCACTCTCCTTAATGTATCTTTTTGTTAATATATTCCAGGTATTTATTACCCGGGATGTCTCCGAATAATAGTTATTATCATCTAATTCGCCATAATGATAGTCTAAAATCAGCTTTAGTCCGTACCTGTGGCATTGCCTGATAACATCATCAATTAGCAGCAGCACTTTCTCAACCGGTATGTTATGCGACTCAAAATAGGTAAATGCAACCGGCAGCCGGATACTTTTGAAACCTAATTTTTTTATCAACACAAAGTCCGAATTTTGCAGGGCGTTCTCATTTAAAATATCCTTGCTCCAGGTCTGCTCAAGCCATGAAATACTTACACCATTATCCAAACTTTTGGCCCTTTTAAAAGCAATAGCCCGTTCGTTAGGCATACTTGGATTGCTTTTTGCTATTGAGCAATTGATTAATGATATTGCTAACATCAAAAAAGAGGCAACAAAGCGAAACAACAAAGAATTTTTAAATATCAATTTTTTCACTTATCTCATTTAAGTTGAGTAATATAGATAAAATTAAGCCCCCGGATAATGTTTATTCAGATTACGAAAGAAGAATTTTTAAAGGATATATCAAAAAAAGCCTGGTACCAAACCAATAACATTATTTGGACCATATTATTTTTATATCCCCTTATCAGTATTATTGATTTTATATATACCCCAGCAATATGGATACAGTTTTTAATTATACGTGTAATAAGCGTTTTAATTATTTATGCCTTATATAGTCACTTCAGACGAAAAAACTACAGTTACCGTATCCTGTTACATATTACTTTTTTCATTCTTTCTGCTACGGCTGCTCTACTTTGTAATTTAGTTAATATACAGCAGTTAAATATTTATTTTTTGGTGTACTCGGCCATCATACTGTTTTTCAATATACAGGTTTTTTGGGAACCCATTCATTCGGTTATCCAGGGCCTCATTGCCCTGATGCTGATAGCTATATTTTTTAATACCTTAAGTCAATATGCTTTAGACCTTTTTGTTAGTAACGGTGGGCAATTCTTTTTTATAGTGACAGCTATATCATGCCTTATTCCAGGCGCGCGCTATAAGGTGATTGAACGTGAAGTGCGATCGCAAATATTGATTGAAAAATCTAACGAGCAACTAAAATCTCAAACCCGGGATATTATTGAAAAAAACGAGATCATTGACAGGCAGTACGAACGTTTGTTGAAGCTGGACGAACAGAAAAACAGTTTCATCAATATTGCGGGGCACGATCTGAAGAACTTGATAGGTTCAATTGTCATGAGTAATAACATGATAAAAGAAGAAGAATACCGGTTAAGCGCCGATCAAAAAGAGTTTGCAGATTATATTACAGAATCGGCCGAAAAAATGCAATACATGTTGAATAAGCTAATGGATGTAAAAGAGATCGAATCGCCCGAGATGAAGTTTAAAATGGAGATTTTTGATGTCAATACCGAAGTTAACCATATATTCAAAGGGTTGATAGAAACAGCTCAAATGAAAAACATACATTTGATAGATAATATTTTAAAGCTTCCCCTGCATGTTAAGCTGGATAAGGTATTTGCGGGGCAGGTATTTCAAAACTTACTATCAAACACAATAAAATTTTCGCAAACAAACAATAACATCCGGGTAATAACAGGTCTTCAGCGTCAAAAATTTGTTTTTGAAATAATTGACGAAGGAATTGCCATAGGCCAGGAAGAACTGGATATGATGTTTAATAAACTAAAAACCCTGAGCGATGCATCAACCAGCAAAGAAAGCCGTTTGGGTTTGGGCCTGTCCATCGCCAAATTAATAACCCAGGAAATGGGGGGCGAACTATTATACAGAAGTGATGATAAAGGCAACTATTTTAAGGTTGAATTTGATGTAATTAACTGATATTAAAATGAATAAATTTTTAAGCTTATTGGCGTTTTTGTTTTTATTGAACACGGCAACATTCGCACAAACCATTCTTTCATTCAAGGCAATGGGTCATGAAGATGACGCAATAATTGGCATGAGCGGCAGTAGCGCTTATTATTTAAAGATAGATCCGCTTGTTGAGTTAAACGGCAGTAAACTGATACTGTATTTTCAGCCGTCGCAGGCTCTTATTCCTAACTTGTCATTTATTAATATTATTATTAATGACAAACCTGCTTATAGCGGCCGGCTTACAAAAGACTCCATTCAATCGGTAACCCTTAATTTATCGCGCGCTGATTTATCAAATGATAAATTTTTAAAGATCCAGATAAAAACGTTGCTGGTTATATCTGATGACAAATGCAAGGACCTGGATAACCCTGCTATGTGGCTTAAAGTGAAAAGCTTTTCTTATTTATCGCTGGTAAAAAGCAGCCAAAACTTTTATAACAATGTGAACATTGGCAATTGCTTCGACCAAATGAAGGCAATTGTTTATCCGTCAAATCCTGACCTGCATGATCTGAAAGCTGTAGCCTGGGCCTATTCCCGCTTAAAAAAGGCTGATGTTAAAAATATAGTGGTGTATGAAAATGGCAAAGTTCCGGATAGCATCAGAAGCTATATCATGGTGGGCAATTACAATAAACTTCCTGCCGATAAGCGCGGCATGGTAAAAATAACCCCACAGGCTAACGAAGGCTTATTTTATTTAAGCAAGTCGTCAGTTAATATAATTGACACGGTGGTGCGACTGGTGAAGGGAAAAGATCAGCTCTTTTCAGTCAAGTCGTTAGCGCCGGCTACCGTACCGTCCGAGATCTTATTTGTTACTGGTGGGGACGATGCGGGGTATGAGAAAACGATAACCTCATTAGGGAACAGCAATATCCTGAATTCAACCTTTGGCGATTACCTGTTAATTACCCAGGCGGAAAATACTTTCTTTAAAACCATCGACGAGAACCGCTCGAAATTATCCTTCAGGCAAATTGGCGGTACAACCAATTTCATGTCAGGTATAGGCTCATTAAAAAGTACCTACAATTTTAAAAATAGTGATTTTAGTTTTACCCCAAAAGAAGTTGAGATAAGGGTTATTGCCAATTACAGCAGCTTATCACCGGGCGACAGGGGATATTTAAATATTTACCTTAATGGCATGCTCATCAATACCGAGAAGCTGGACGCCTCGGGCAAAATAAATACGTCAGTCACCATTAACCGTTACCAGCATCATAAATACAACACGCTCGAAACCGAGTTCAGGTTTTACTCCAGTGGGGGTAATTGTTTGACTAACTTTAATGGGTTTTTTGCCGAGGTGGATGTAGACAAATCGTACCTTGAATCAAAAAATCCGTTTATCACCAATGATCTGAGCTTTTATCAATACCCGGAAGCATTTAATACCGGAACTACCCGTGTTGTGGTTAGCAGGAAGTTTGCCGCGTTTGCCGGCGGCGCAATGGGCGAGATCATCTATGAGCTGAATAATAACATTAATGCCAATAACTTCCCCGAGTTTGAATACTCGGACAGCATGGATAAAAATGATTTGAAGAAAAATAATATCATTGCCTTGCTATCGCATGATGATCCTTTGATGAATGATTTTCCTGATGCGCCCATCAAGTTTAATAAGAAGTTCAGGCTGTATAATAATGAAAATAACAAGATCGTCTATTCCCTGTCCGATTCGGTTTCGAACGGCCTTGCGCAAATATTTTACGGACGAAGCAATAATGCGGTACTGGTAATTACAGCAACCGGGACAAATTTAGCTAATGCGTTTTTAGCTGCCTCGAAGTCAATTACCGAACAATTGTCAACGCTCTCCAGCAATGTGGCTATTTCTGACGTCAACAACAATAAATACCTGTTCAATATCAGCAAATCGAGCGAAAACCTGGAATACGTTGATAACAAGAGTGTTTTGACACGCTTTTGGGAAAGCTATAACCTGTATATTTTATTGGGGCTATTGGTGTTGATACTTTTATCGTTTCTGTACATACGTGCCAAGGTCCAAAAATCGCAGGATCTGTTTAGTGAATAACCGGTAACAACGTGTGGCCGTAGGGTAGAGTTACAGTTTATTTTGACTATTTTATTTAATACTAATAATGGATATTTCAATTCCTGAGCTTTTGATCAAGGATGGGTTCATCACATCTAATGATAAAGAAAAAATGGATGATTTTTCGTCCAGGTCGGGATTGTCATTTATCAAGATCGCTTTAAACTTTGGCTATATATCACGCAAAAACTATGAACGATCCTTATCAAATTTAGGTTATGTTTTTGCACAGGTTCGTGATGAAGCATTTGATAGAGAAATTTTAAATAAAATAGAGCTAAAGTTTGCCGATGAGCATTTAGCGCTACCGCTGCGAATAGAAAATAACAAGGTGGTAACGCTGATGGCTAATCCAAGCGATTCGTTATTTATTGATTTTATCAGGTTCACCTACGACCTTGAACCCGAAATTATTATCGCTTCAGATCTCGATATCACCTGGATGAGCCACGTTTTGCTGGGTGAAAAATATGTTAAATCTGCCGTTTTTGAACTTTTTAACCGCGATCCAAACAGCTCTGCGCTTATCACCTTTACCAGCCCGCAACTCATCTTTATCTTTTCATTAATAGCCATTACAACTGTAGGCCTGGTTTTGAGTTTTAAAAACACAACCATTACTATTAATATCGTCCTCAGCTCATTCTTTGTTATTTCCATCATATTTAAGCTTTTTTTGGCGCTGGTTGGCTCGCGGTTCGAATTGCACCAGGCTGTTACCAAAGCCGAGGTAAAAGAAATTGATGATAAGGAACTACCTATTTATACTATCCACTTACCGGTGTATAAAGAAGACAAGCTGATAAAAAAACTGATCTGGAACCTGCAAAGTTTAGATTATCCGCGCGAAAAATTGGATATTAAATTATTAATAGAAGAGGACGACGATAAAACTTTAAACGCCGTTCGTAACCTTGATTTTCCGGCAATTTTTGAAGTAATTGTAGTGCCTTTTCACATGCCGAAAACCAAGCCTAAGGCTTGCAACTACGGACTTCATTTTTCGCGTGGCGAGTTTTTAACCATTTATGATGCCGAAGACGTCCCTGACACCGACCAGTTAAAAAAGGTAGTTGCCCTGTTTGCCAAATTACCGGCAAATTATGTCTGTATTCAATGTGCGTTGAATTATTTTAACCGCAATGAGAATTTTTTAACCAGGATGTTTACGCTGGAGTATTCTTATTGGTTTGATTATATGCTGCCTGGCCTGGACACTTTCGATGTCCCGATTCCTTTAGGTGGTACAAGTAATCACTTTAAGTTTGAATTTTTAATGGAGCTGGGCGGATGGGACCCCTTTAACGTAACCGAAGATGCTGATTTAGGTGTACGAGCCTATGCAAAAGGGTATAAGGTGGCCATTATCAATTCAACAACCTACGAAGAGGCCAACAATGAACCTTTTAACTGGATCCGTCAGCGTTCAAGATGGATCAAAGGATATATGCAGAGCTACCTGGTGCATATGCGTAACCCGTACCAGCTATGGAAGAAAATAGGATGGAGGGGCTTTTTAGGATTTAACTTTTTTATAGGAGCCACGCCTATTACTTTTTTGGTATACCCCATACTATTAGCCATCTTTTTATGCTATGTAATATTCGATCTGACTTCGATGCGGACATTTTTCCCGGATTGGGTATTATTTATGTCGATATTTAATTTAATGGTCGGCAATATATTAATGATCTATATCAACATGATGGCCGTATTTAAGCGCAGATATTATGAATTGATCTTATTTGCGATAGCAAATCCTATCTATTGGCTAATGCACTCTATATCGGCCTATAAAGGGTTGTACCAATTGGTAGTTAAGCCTTTTTATTGGGAGAAAACCAATCATGGTTTAAGTAAGCTTAATAACCCCAAAAACGTTGGCGAATGAAACCATCAAAGCCCCGTTACCTGTTAATTATTACCTGCCTGTTAGCGGTTTACTACCTGGTATGCGGCATTTATTTAAATAAATTAGGTTATTGTAGCCCCGAGGCGCTTTTTTATAGTGAAAAGGTCCGTATAATTTTTGAAGGGATCGGCTATAAATTAAAGGTAATAGGTTTAACGTCTCCTATGCTTCCGTTTTATGCCACTTTTGTTTTTACGCCTATCAGTTCGTTATTAGCTCCCGTAATAGCATCAGCAATTGGCACTGCTATTCTTTTTTATTTGATAGCAACTGCGTTAATTAAACAGGGGCTGGATGATTTTTATTTACTGGTGCTGTTGGTGCTGTTTTTATTTCATCCCGGTATTTTATATGTAGCCGGCTCGGGCAAGGGGATATATTTAACGCTTATTTTCTTTTATATGTTCTTTATGAACATTTTTAAATACTACCAGTCAAATACCACATTTCATGTTTCATTAGCAAGTATATGCCTGGTACTTTTAATATTTTGTGATTATAAGTTTATCTGGCTCACCTTATTTTTTATCCCGCTTGTTTTTTCAATAGCCATACATTCGTTGAACCTCGGCGAAAAAGAGTCCATATTCCGAATAGCGATTAGTTTTAATAATCCGTCCCTGCGCCGCAAGCTCATCAATAAAACCTTTGCTATCTACATCATCATCTTTATCCTTCCATTGGCATCCATATTATGTTATAAGTTATTAAACCAGTCTAATGCCAATGATATGGATTACTTTAATGAAAGCCCTTATGGCACATGGACCGTTTTAGCAGAGCGGCTTAACTATGAATTATTGCTTGCTTCCCCTGATTTTAAAACTCCTGATGTATCGCTTTTAATATCTGCCAAAGCATTAATTATTTGTCCGTTAATGCTGCTGGCTGTTTTTCTCTTCAGAAGCGCCACCTATCAAATATTAACATTACTTACACCCTTTGCATTTATTGAGTTTCTGCACATAAAATATGAAAGGGTATCATTGGCATATGAATATTATTTAATATTTATTGTGCTTTCATTGCTATGTATAATTATAAAGGCACCAACCTTTAAAAATCAGGTGGTATTAAAAACATTATTGGGGACCATCGTATTACTTCAGCTGTATACCGGCTATTATGAATTAAAAAATTCGCCTGTTAACGAAGAGCGAAACTTTTTGACCGTACTTACCAAACGGAACATTGATAAAAGCCAGGATGAAAACAAGGATATGGCTAATTATATAAATGGCTTGCCTGATGATGCTAAAATTTTAATAGATGACGGCATAGCCTACCCAATTGTGGCGTTTACAACCAATATTAAAAACTTAACATTGCCCTACCAGGAAGGTTTTATAAGCGCTGTTGAAACCCCTTGGGGCTATGATAATTACATACTTCTATCAACCGTAAAAAATAAAGTGGGGGGCTATAGTATACTAAATCCGGGGTATGTCCCTATAGTGAACAATGCTAACAGTAATCATGTAAAAAAGGTGTATGTAACCCAGAATTGGGCGTTATACCGACTTTTTT